>Ga0181400_1000782_pt1 | contig 13619 bp, 8 predicted proteins | sample 23SPOviralmetaG_FD_130129 | JGI IMG/M metagenome (GOLD analysis project Ga0181400, IMG submission 130129) | Marine viral communities from the oligotrophic San Pedro Time Series (SPOT) site, San Pedro Channel, CA, USA - 23 SPOT_SRF_2011-06-22 | ecosystem: Environmental > Aquatic > Marine > Strait...
CTTGCAGATGTTGCTGCCTCCGCTGCTTTTGTCGTTGCAGTCGCAGCATTTGTAGAAGCATTTTGAATTTCAGTAATATTAGTTGCAGCAGTATTAACGTCAGCAATATTAGCAGCAACAGTTCCAATATCACTTGCATCACCAGCAACGGAAGTTACATCAGAAGAAATGCCAGCTACCGTTGTAACGTTTGTGCTTACACCAGCAACCGTTGTTACATTCGATGAGATGCCAGCAACAGTTTGTATTGCGTCAGTCGCATCAGTGCCATCCTCAATGTCAGCTAATGTTGCAATGTCAGCGGCAGCAGCAGAAACAGTTTGTACATCAGAGATACTAGGGCCAGCTTCAACAGCACCAGTAGATGCATTAAACGCAAGAGTTTTACCTTTACGATTATCAACCGTAGGAAGAACTAAAGAAGCCGCTACATCAAAATCTGTAAGCTGCAACGCTCGGCCAGCTTTATCGTCAAGGTCAGCTGCAATAGCTGTTAAGCGATCAAGCTCAGTGTTAAGCGCACCAATTTGAAATGGGCCAGAGCTAGGAAAGTCACTTGTTCTTTCTAAGGCAACGTCCCTAGTAATAACTACTGTTGAGCCACCCGTTGCGCCTGTCACGCTAATGGTCACTGTACCTGTCGACCCATCACCGCCTGAGACTGTGTAATGAGTTGTTAATGTTTTAAGTGTTCCGTCAACATAAACGTTAAGATCTGCATCTGCAAAAAACTCAAATGGTACAGCGAAACTTGTTTGCGTTGCGCCCTGTGCAACTGCATAAGATATTCGCGGTGAGTTATCGGCTAAGTTAATTGTCATGGCAAACCCCTTTGCTGTCGCCTAGCAAGCTTATATTTGTTTTGCAACGCACAATTAGAATCTAGTAAATGTGTTGCTAAGTTCATTCATCTGGCCTTTCCAAAACCATAATCGCGCAAAAGGCAACGTTCTAAGAAACTGCTTAGAGCCTTCTCCATAATCACCATTAGCAAACTTATAAAAACTTTCACCATAATCTTGGGCAATACTTGGACCAGCACCAAGCACACCAGTCACAGCATCAAGATAGTTTTTTTCTTGTGGAAACTTAGGGTCAATTAATCCAGCAGTAATATTAGGGCCACCAAGAGCTAATGACGTATGCATAGAAGTGTAAAACATATCAGAGTACAGTGGTAAAATACCGCTTGCGTCAAATGCTCTAGCAAACTTATCTTCAGTATCCATATCTTGCCACGCCCAATCAGGCGTTTTAATCATTACAGCCGCATAACCTAAACCAAATGATGCCGCCATACCAAGAGCGCGACCTTTCATTTGCCCTTGCATTGCAGATCCCGCAACCTTGTTTACTGCCGCAAGTGAATAGCTATAGAACTGAAAGGGTAAACCAAGAAGACCATTCTCAACCCTAGCATACCCTTTAATCCTAGCGTCTTCTTCCATGCCAAATTTGCTTGCTATCCGCATAGGAATGTAAGCAACGCCATCTGTAATAATGGGCTTATCAGCAGGGGTTCCCATCATAATGGTGTTAAGAATGCCGCTGGATAATGCTGCGCGATAACGCTCTAGCGTTTCCTCAGTCATCTTTGGCTGTTTTTTATGCTCCTTGAGAGCAAGCTCGTTTATTTTGTTTTCGTATTTTGCAACGTGCTTTGGGTTTGCTGGGTCATACTCAACGCCCTTGCGTAACCCTAGCTTTAAATCTTGCGGTCTAAACTTTGTGTGCATAATTTCATGCATGAGAACAAAATTTGCCCATGCTTGAGCGCTTTCAAAAGTATCTTCTGGAAACGCTTTAACACCTTCTACTCTTGGGTTTGTCCAAGGCTTTTCTATAAACTTTGACTTTATGTAATCAGAATCAAAGTAAATTCTGTTTTCCTTTTTATCATAAAATGCTGCTTTGTATCTGTCGCCTGACATTCTGCCAGTGTACCCATACCTAATGTCAGCATTAGTTTCTGGAAACGCATAAGCATTTTCCCAGTCTTTTGTATTGGGTAGGTAAAAACCTGTTTCTGTTTTTTCCCAAGGCGCAGCTGCAATCTGTCTAGCGGTATCAATGTCAATGCCATACTTGGCCAGATAAGTTACCTCAAGTTGCGTTGCTTCACCCTTAGATAACTTAACAGACATATCTATAAGAGTGTGACCACGAATCATACTGTCTAATGTTTTTGCAAACGCAGTCATAGGAGCTAACAAGTTAGCCATATAAAATGCATTCTTCATTTGATCGTACAAACCAGTTTCCAACGGATTGTTTGTAATGTCATCAACTTGACGCAAGTGAGCATTGCCCTGAAGCATTTCTAGTATTTCACCAGCAAGCTGCCCTTCTTCAGCGCTAAGCTTAACGCGGTTGTTAGACATAATTTCGCCAAGACCTTTCATAACATCACCAATGTCATGCTCCATAATAATCTTGCCAAAGTCAGGTATCGCTGAAAGACCAGCACTTCCAAGATAATTTAGCTGTGCAGCCTCACGTAAAATATATGCTGTGCGATGATCCCAATCATTGGGGTCACGTTTAAGCACAGAGGAAACAACGCGGTCATAACTATGCACAAAGTCTTTAGTAAACTCTTGTATTTGTGCTTCGCTTTTGCCAGCAAGTATTGCATCAAATCTGATGTCTTCTAAAACCTCATCAAGATCTTTGCCAAATTCTTTTGCAAACTGATACCGACCAGCCGTTTTATGAGTATACGCTTTCATAATTGCTAATGGGTTTTGCATAATAAAATCCCAAACAAGCGCATTTGGAATATCTAACTCTCTATGTTTAAGGTGCATAGACTTACCCATGCCATAAGTGGTTTTGTCATCATCAACTTCGCCAAGTATTCTTGCTATGGTTTCGTCAACGCGCTTTGAAATTTCATCAGCATCTCCAGAAAGTTCAACTTGTACGCGCTTGCCATCTTTAACCACCCATATCTTTGGGTTGTCAGTATACCACTTAGACAAAATTGCTTTAAATTCTTCTCTACGCGCCCTAATAGCTGCTTTATTAAAGTACCTTGGTAAGAATGAATCCTCACCATCTGGCATAATTTCTGCACCTTTAATGTTTTCTAATGATAAGCGATCTTCATCAAGTTTTGATTTAGTAGCTGCAATAACAGAAGCATAATGATCTCTTATTTTTTGACCGCGCTCACCCCTCATATCTGCTCGTTTTGCTAGATCATCTTCTGCCTTACGCAGTTTAATTTCCATGCGATCTATTCTTTTCTGAAGGTTTTTTTTTGTACCAATAAGGCCAACATCTTCAAGCCTAGTACCCCAGCGCTCAAAGAAATCATCAAGAACTTTAATAGCCGCAACATCATTGTCAGACAGATCTTTTTCTTTAAGTGTTCTTTTTCTGTTTATATCAGTTAACCAATCTTCATAAGACATGCGCGATTGATCTTGTCTGCCAAGAACGCGATTAGTTTTGTTTTCAAGATCAACTCTAATTCTAGTAGTTTCTACACCTAAAACCTTTTTAGCTTCTGATTTTATTTGTTGACCCCAAATATCCATTAGAGCTGTGTTTCCACGAACCCACTCACCATCCATAATTTTAGCTCGCATATACACAGATGGGCCTTTAGTAATTCCAAAAGTATGCAAGCGCTGCGCAATGCCACCATCTGTTACAAGTCGCGTCATAGCCTCTTTGCCTGTTTGCACAAAGTCAGACTGCAACACGCGCCTTAATGGTGTTGGTATATACAAGGGGCCAGTGCCGCCAGCAGCTATTGCATATGGATCTTTAAGGTCGCCAACCTTTGCTTCATCAAGTTGGCGTACAGCAAGCTCATGTTTTGAACTCTGGAAGATGCCTTGATTTTCTGCAAGCTTATTACGCAAAGCATTTATTGCTCTATCTGCTTCGTCTGGATCTACATCTGCTTTAGTTTTTACAGTTGTTGTTGAAACGCCATCAATTGTAATAGTTGTCTTTGATGTGCCCGTTCCTAATGGGATTACATTATCTCCAGACAAAATCTTTGAAAGATATTCACGAAGTTTTTCAGGGCTATTTAATATTTGCTCTATGCCAAACGCAGCGTTCTTAGCCTGATCCCTTGTTGCAATAAGCTCTGCTTGAGAAACGTTAGTAAATTTCTTTCTACTATCGTCAAGCCTAGCCAAGTTAATTTCATCAGGCGTCATTGCGCTTAAAGTTTCTAATGACTCTATGCTTTCTAAATCATTGTTAACTTGGTCTACTGTTTTTTTGTAAGCAGCAGCGCGTCTATTTAACGGAACGCTTAATGCTGTAGAAAACAAACCGCCAGTGACAGTAGCAGCCGCAACATTAAGAGCCGACTCTCCAACGGTAGCAATGGGATCAAACGGATAACGAGCAGCCTCTAAGCCGACTTGTAATGCGCCAACGCTAGCAGCACCTCTAAGAAATGATTTACCAAATCCAAGCGCAGGGCCACCAAATGGCAGTGCTATAATGTTTGCAGGGTCAAAGAAACCAGCGCCAAAGTTAGCAGCAAAACCAGCATCAGCCATTGTTTTTCTAGACTGAATGCCACGATCAATCTGTTGCTTTAGATTAATCATGTGATCTGAGTTTCTAGCGTGTAGTAGATCCTTGGCGTAAAGCTCATATCCCTCTATATCATCTAAGGGTGAGTAGTTTTTGTCGTAAACATTGCCTTTATCAAGCGTGTTGCGTAACGCATTAAATAATGGGCCGTACTGATAAGAGTATTGTGCGCCAACAACTTCAGCAAAAGAAACTTCTTCTTTTACTTCTGGAGGCAAAAACCTAGAAACATTTGGCTTAGTAACATCAATCAATTTCTTACTCCGCTACTCAAGTTCCAATGCCTTTTCAGCTTTATTTATTTCAATCTGTAATGCGCCACTTGCGCCAGACTGTCTTAGCTGTTCCGATTCTCTTATTTCTTCTGGAGATGGCTGGCTGGCAGATATTCTTTCTTGAGCAACTTTTTCACGCGCATCTAAAATATATTGCTCATTGCTTGCAAACGCAGCTGGTACAAGATTAAAGACTTCACTGCTTTCTTCACCTTCAGGCTGTACTAGAATAGGATTAAATCCAGTAATAGGATCATATGACATTGCCATCCATATAGTTCCCATTGGTGTGCCCTCTTGCATTGGAATCAAAAAGGCTCTGCTTTTAAGATCTACTGTTTCATTTTCTAAACGTCCAAGTTGAGTTATCATACCTTGGAAAAATGGACTAACATTAGTTTCTTTACTTTGATCAGAGGGACTTGCAGTAGACTTTATCAATCTAAAGTCACCAACAGATGCAAGTGTATTTTCAACATGCATCAAAAACTCAGACATAACTTTTTCTTCTGGAAAATGTTTTCTTAATGAAGCAGTAGACCTCATTAAGTTTGGACTCTTAGGATCGACAACATATCCCTCAGTGTCTTGGAATATTCTTTCATAATGATCATTAAGCATTTCTGGTATATTATCAATTGCAACCATATTTGATGCAGACAAAAACTCAGCTAAAGGCGCTAGCATATTTATAGCTGATGGATTTTCTTTTATTTCTTCAAGGTCGCTGTCTAAAATAAACTTTACGCCACTACCGCCAAGACGATCATTTGAAAGCTGTGCATCAACAGCTGTTCTTTGAGTCATTGTCCTTAAAACATTTGGAATTGATTCTGTGCCTGTAACTTGAGCTAAGGCAACAATCCCAGATATTTGTGCAAGAGTTTTATCATCAACTAATCCATGCAGAATGTTTTTTTCAAATCCATCTTCACCAATGTTTGACGTTAATGATGTTAAATATGTAACAGTGTTTACAACCTCTTGGTCATTTAAAGAGCCATTAAACATTTTGCTAATAGCAAGATTGATGCCCCTTGGCATTGTTCCATTTGCAATTATTGAGTTTAAGCCAATACCAACAGATGTTTGCACTGCCGCAGCAGCACCGCCATTTGTAACAAATGACATAACTGTAGCTGTAGGATCAGTTGAGTTTGGATCAAGAATGCTAGAAATCATTTTGTCTGCGTGAGCACCAGACTCTTTTGTATTACCGCTTGTTCCATTTAAAACAGATCTTGTCTTTGAAATATCTTTTTGTTGCTGAGTGTAATTGTTATCAATTGGTTTTCTTATTTCTCTTATGTGAGCCTCAACTTTGCCAAGCGTATCGTCAGTAACATTGTTGTTTATAATGTCAGCTGCCGTTACCATTTGTGGTGTAAGCAAGTTTGTTGGCCCTGCACCAGACCGCGTAATGTAATTTGAAAACTGCGTAATTTGATTAGGCGTCATAGAATCAATGATGCCATTAGAAATACCTTTGGCTACGGATAGCTGTAGTGCTGTTTGATACCTTGCCTTGTCATCAATGCCTAAATCTGTGTTGGCATTAATTTCACTAATTAATAAATCAAGCTGGTCTTGATCGGTAGCACCAGACTGTATTTCTCTTGAGGCTTGAGCAACAGCATTATCAAAATTAACCTTAGCTTCTACTTTGCGCTTTGTTTCTGCGGGTTTATTTTGAGCATTGGTAATAATTGTATTAGCAAACCCCATATTATTTTTATCAAACATTTCACCCACTGATGAGTACAAACCATCAACAATGGCTATTTGTTTGCTTGTTAATCCTGTTTTGTTTCCATTTGCTAAGGCGTTTTTAAGTTCAACATGATTGCCATCTAATGTTGCGACTTCAATAAGGGGGCGTACAAGAGTTTCCCTTAACTCTTTTTTGGCTGCTTCCATCTTGGGAGCGCTCATTCCAGATGCTTCAATGCTTCTTTTTGTGTCGTTGTAAAATTCTATAGATGCGTTGACGTTAGACAGCACTGCTTGTGGCGCAGACATAGCATTTGGCGCAGCAATCATTTCATCTGAAAAAAATGAATCATAAGCACCTTTAAGAAGGCCAGCATCTTGCGCGTCTAAAGAATCAAAAAATGTTGCTTCAAAGTTTTCTGCATAGCTAGATGCTTGCGCTTTTGCAGCAGCTTGTTGCAATCTTAATACTTGATCGTAGTCAGACGCAGCGCCATTTAACTGTGCTATAACAGAGCTTTTATTAGAGGCGCTAATTAATACTCCAGATATTATTTCGCCGTTATCATCATCCATACGACTAAGAACATCAAAAGCTAAATTACGCACTGTTTCATCTGTAGTTAAATCATTTCTTTGCGTTCTTATGGCTTGAATTAACTCAGTTCTTTGAATCGGAGTTAAGTCTTTCATTTTAGGAATTAAATATGATGATGCTATAGCGCCATTAAAGTTTTGCATAGCTTCAAAAACATCATTAGCGCCAATTGGAAGCTCTGCAACTCTACCATTATCTAAGTTTTCTAAAGCAGAATCTCTTAATGCTATAGCTCCGCTCATATTATAAGAAGCTATACTTGCTGCGTCATTAAGATAACGTTGAGTGTCCCTTAAAATTAGCTCATAAGTATTTTGCCTAGATCTAGTTCTTTGCGCGTCTTTAAGATTAAGCTCTGTAAGCTCACCGTAAACGCCACCAGTCTCAACAATAAACTGTCGGTATCTACCTTCTGAATTTTTAGCAAGCTCAGTAACGTAATTATCAAAGTTCTTTCTATAAGCCACAGGATTAAGGTCATACTTAACCGCAAGCTCTTTAGCTTTTGCTTTAACGTCTTGTTCAATAATATTTGCAAAGCGTTGATTTGCAATTTTTTCATATGACTGCCTTGCTATAGAGCCAAACCCCTCCGGTGATTTAAGGGCGGCAGGTTTTCCAGTAACAGGATCAATAGATTTAAAGTCAGCAACAGCAACGGACAGTGCGCTTTCTTCTCCAGCTTTTTGAGCTTTGTCAGAAGCAACACGAAATGCTTCCTCACGAATTATATTACCAGTGCGCTCTAATGCCCTGCCAATTTCTGCGGCTCCAGTATCAAAGTTTGTTTTAACCCCAATAGGCTGATTTAAAACTTGTCCAGTTCTTCTAATAACAGCCATTAAAACTTACCTCCACCGCTAGCACTAGCAGCAGTACGTTGCGCCTGTGCGATACCATAAGCAAGCGTTGTCATAGCATTAAGCCTACCAGCCACTAAGCTATTCTTAGCGCGTTCACTTTCTACAAGAGCAGAAGTTGCACGACTACTTGCCTCCATTGAGGATTGAAATCCCATTCTAGATATGTCCTGACGCATTGGATCTTTCTCACGATTAAGAAAAGCCTCTACGCTCATGTCACCGCCAACATCTCTGTTGAATGCAAAGTAAGCTTCATTGGCAGCAAGGTCATCAAAGTACTGCTCTTGCCTTGCTGTTTGCTGTTGCCTTGCTTGTATTTTGCCAACCTCACGGTCAATCTTCATTTGACGAGCACGTTGATCACTAGCTGTAGCAGCGGCTCTTGCTTGCTGCATTTGACCTACTGCGCCAAGAACTGCCCCTGCAATTTGAAAAAACATTAGAAAATAAGCTCCGCTATAATTCCATTTACTTGCATAGATAATGGTGCAGATTGCGTAATCTCTACTTGAGGGTCACGGTTATACCCCATTAACCTAAATTCTTTTTTACCAGTAAAGGGCGATAACTGTTGTGACAAGTCATCTGTTACTTGCCTAATTACTAGATTGGTTCCATTCACGCTTGCTGATAACGTAGTGTTTAAATCAACAATAACGCTCCCAAGGCTGCGCGGCCTACCAGTAACAGGGCCACTACCAGACTGAACATCTATTGGATTAGTTTTAAGGTTGACGTTGAACTTATATCCAATCTCAACGCTTGTTAATGTATTATCAATTGATGAAACATCTATATTCCCAGACGCAACAGTAAACTCGCCAACATAGTTATTTCCGCTAATAACATTAAGAACAGCACCGTTGGCAAAATCGGCAGACACATCAAAGACACCAGCCGTGCCACTATATGTTCCCGACAAATCTGTATTGTAGACAGAGTTAAATTCGCAGAGGTGAATTTTTTCAGTTCCCGCACCAGTATCAAAAACAACATTAGCAAACACCCTGTCATCTACGGTTATGCATGAATGAAATTTACCTTGGCTTGTAAACTCAGCCCAGCCAGCGCGTTGCTCGCCCCTATTGGAATTAAACACTGCCATTGTGCCATCGGCATTAATAATAAACACATAGCTCTCAGAGCGATCTATGGCTCCGTAGAGCGTGTTCATCTCAACAGGTGTCTTGATTAGGTGTGAGGACAAAGAGGATATTGGTACGGCCGTATATGCGGCCTCAGCATCAGAAAACAAATACTCTCTTACAATTGCACCGCCCTTCTGAACAAATAGCGTTGCACCATCAAGAGATTGAGGGCGAACAAAATCTACACCAAACGGTGTTTGCCTTCTTATCTGTGCGTTAGTCGGCGTTAGGGGCTGATTGGTGAAAGCTGGAACATACATTTCTGATGTGCTGGTAAATACTTGTAAGTCACGGTTAGAAACAATGTGACGGATTTGGTTTACCTCACCAACGCTTGCAGTGATGTGAATAGAGTCATTGTCTCGCGCTTCATACAAATTAAAATTGTAGTATGAGGCTGACTTACTAAACCAAATGCTATCTGGCTGTGCTAGCGTTCCAGCAAAAACTAATCTGTTTTGATGAAATGTAACCGCAGAAGGAAATCCTCTAAGTGCAGAGTAAGACTGCTCTGACCAAATTGCAGTAGGCGCATGAGTTTCTATCTTAGGTGTACCGCCGCCATCTACAGACTCATTGGCATTAGAGCCAGCAGTAAAAATAAATTTATCATCATCGATAATAGATGTTACAGTTCTTGAACCATTGAGTTGATTATTTGCTATGCCACCAATAGATCCAGCGTGAGAAACAACAATACTATCGTTTACCTTCATGCCGTGATTAACAAATGTAACTTCAACATCAGCATTGCCTTCAGTTGTCCTAAAAGCATTTGGCTGAAGGTGCGTTTCTAACTTATCTTGAATAGTGCCTTTAGCTGTAGTTGTAGACTGTACGGATGTTATTTCTATTTCAGAATTTCTATATTTTAAAGTAACTCCAACATGCAAAGAGTTAGGGTAGTTACCGCCCGACTGACTTCCTGTTGTGTCAAAGTAAGAACTGCTTGTTACAAGCACAACATTAGATCCAGTTGTTGCCGCCGGATTTAATGTAACGTCAAGCGGATGAAAGCTATAATAGGGCTGATAAATTTCAGTAGTGTCTGACTTTAAATCAAAGACAAACGTTTCTACTTGAAACGTAGTTAATCCAGTGCGCACAATTTGTTGCGGCATAAACGTAGGATGACAAACAAACATAACATCACCAGCTTGAGCGTAAGTAAACTCATGCATGTAGGTATCAGTAAACTTTAATGTTGCTCCGCTTGTGTCTTGAGTAATAGTTTGAATTAAAGAAACAGAACCAGTAGATGGGCTAATTTGAAAAATCCGAAGCTTTTGATGCTCCATAGATATAATGTAACGCTCATCATCAGAAAAAATAAAAGGAAGCAAACGGGATTGCTGTACCTTTGTAGCGTCATAGGTGGTATCAAATGCGTAGATGTTTTGCAAACCAGCGCGCTTAATAACACCCCCCTCAGCGCGTAAGAAAAAGTTCTCAACTCTTTGCGCTGATGCTGTATATACAGCTGTATCAGTTCTTGAATACAACGATGGGCTAACTTCACCAAATTGGAAGTTAGTTATGGGCACTCTTACTTTTTGCATTAGCTACGCCTTTGCGAAACAAAACGTGTTGTCAAAAGCTTTCTTGTTGTCTGTTGCTGAGCGTCTAGATTTCTAGCTTTAATCATAGCCATCTGACCTTTTTGCTCCATTAAGGATGACAAATTGGCATCTCGCGCAAGTGCTACAGCAAACACAGCAGCAAGCTCATACTCTACTGCCATTACAAAATATGAAGGCCAATCGACCTCTTCAGCCCTAAATGTGTAGTCAAGTATTAATGTTTCGTTTGACGTAGCGTCACAAAAAACTTTATTACCATAGGTCTGATATTCAATTGGGCTATCGTTAATTGTAACCGCGTGAATCATTAAGGAGTCGGACGGAAGCTGATAGGCAGCGTCATAACGTCCTGTTGGTGCATCTGATAATCTATTTAAAACTGATTGATTGGTCGCAAAGCGCCACCTACAGTTTACTAATGAAGACCTAGCAACATCTTCATACATGTTGGAAGCAACAAGCGCTTCATTATTCCCATCATCAAAAGATGTAATTGGCTCTGCACCTATCAAGATAAGAGCGCGGCTTGATACATCTACCGCTGAGTTTGCTGAAGTACTTGTTACTGCCATGTAAAAGTATGGGGGCTTATGCCCCCACCCCTATTAATCGCCGTCAGTTTCAACGATGACAGTGCCATCTGAAACATCAACAACTGAGCCAGTGTTTGATAACACATTAACAAAGTGTGTTGTTGGCGTGTTTGTGTCTACACAAATAACTACGTCACGAACTGAAAGCATGTTTGCCGCATCGTTAAAGTAGCCAGCAGTATTTACCGCAGCGATTGCATCCGCTGAAGTGTAGAACCAGAGAGAGCCATTAGACGCACCAGCAAGGCGAGTCAGATTTGCTGCATTATAAGCCATGTTCAGACCCCTTATGTGTTGTTATCTAAGAGTTCATAGATACCGTTGTCATCAATAACAACAGAACCCATAGACATCATAGATGTTGCAAGGTGAGAAACTTTCTCAGGAACATAGTTGATCTCAGTTGAGACATCAGAGTTGATGCCCAAACCAATCGCAGTTGTGTGGTAACACATGCTCTTACCAGCAGCGACAGCAGATGTTGAAAAGATCTTGAAGCCCAAGAATTCTTTCATCGTCATGCCGCCAGCGTATGGCAAGTTCTGCTCTCCAACAAAGTCAGAAGAAGCAAACTCTGTAATTGCAAACAAGTCAGCATAACCCTTTGGATGCATAGCAATATAGCGCTGTCCATCTTCTGGAAGATCTGCTGATCCAAATGTTTCAAATACAGACAGTAGGTCTGCTTTTTCAACAGCTGAACTTGTATCATGGATTTGAGTTGAGTTTGCACCCGCGTCCATTGCCGTAATCAGAATGCTATCAGTTTTGCGACCAAGTGCGGCTGCGGCTGATTGTGCAACAGCTTGACGCTCATTGATGTTGATCTTCAACTCATCAAGTTTATCAAGATATTCTGCTGCATAGTAATCTGACATAGTTGCCTCAACAGTAGTGTGAGCCAATTCCATCGGAGTTACATTGCCGTTGCGTGACTTAGTGCTTGCTTCAGCGGTTCCAATTTTTTGGAAACGTACAGTCGAACCAGTTACATTGGCAGTCCGTACAGTATTACGCAGTTTGGAACCCATACGCTGATACGCCATATGCACATCGGATTCAAACTGCTTGATGAAGGCTTGATCAATAGTATTAGCCATTTCAAGAAGTCCTTTTTAAGGTTGCATTTGGTATCGTGGGTGTCCGCTTATCACTTCAATGCAGGTGTCCTAACGGGCTGCTCAGTGCATTACGGGCCTTGATGTTTCATGTGAAACATTTTTTTTACTAAAATTGCAACGTACAAATTCAACATAATCGTGATTATTTGATGTTTGTACCCCGATAGCTTCAAATCCAAGCCATGTTGCCCACTGAACCATAGCCTCATTCTTAGCCAAAACAGTCATAGACATATTCATTTCGCTTTGATCAAAGAAGCTCATCAGCATTTTTGAACCCCTAGCTAACAGCTTAAAGTTATCCTTAACCTTATCTGAGAATAAAGCAAACATTTCAGGAAACTCAGTGTCACCATTGCTATAGAGTATACCGCCAACAAATATAAGTGGCTTGCCAGTGCGCCGTACAACGTATGCTTGCGCATTTTTGCTTATAACATTGAAGACTTCATCAAGATCTGTATACCCCAACAAAGCAATCTCTTGTTTGTTTTCTTCGGATAAATTTTCTTTAAACTCTTCCCGATGAAAAGATTTAAGGGGCGTCATGTAATAGTCGCCCCTTGTTAATATTTTTACCTCATCATCCATACAGACGCTTAAAGCCTTCATCTACTTGCTTAACAAAATGAGAATCACGCTTTGATGCATTCCAATAGCGCTCATCTTTCATCATTTCCTCTAAGCTTTGCTGTGTTATCTGAGATGATGGCTGCGCGTCTGTTGTTGGTGACGGATCTCTAGTCGCTTCCATTATCGCCTCAAGGGCAATAATACCGTCTGCTGTTTCACACATGCGCTCAATTGCTGGCAGTGCATCTGTAGGAAAGAATTGATTAGCAAATAAAGAGGCAGCTTCAATGCGCTGATTGGCATTGTCACCAAGTCTTTCAGCTTCAGCCTCAAGATCTGGCCCATCACCAAATGCTTTGGCATACATCTCAATGCCTTCTTGAAACTCATCTTGGCTCATGCCGCTTTCAAACGCGTGAGTAGACCACCAATCAAGAAGATCATTATCAACAGAGCTGTCTTCATCAATAATATCAGGCAGTATATACTCACCCTTAGATGCCGGTCTGTTTTCAAAAGCCTTTTCTTGAATCTCTTGCATCATTTGCTCACGAATAGATTCTTCCTTAGCTCCAAGCTTAGAAGATAATTC
>Ga0181400_1000784_pt1 | contig 13611 bp, 16 predicted proteins | sample 23SPOviralmetaG_FD_130129 | JGI IMG/M metagenome (GOLD analysis project Ga0181400, IMG submission 130129) | Marine viral communities from the oligotrophic San Pedro Time Series (SPOT) site, San Pedro Channel, CA, USA - 23 SPOT_SRF_2011-06-22 | ecosystem: Environmental > Aquatic > Marine > Strait...
AAATTACTTAATAAATATAAGGGAAACTAGGACGCGTGGGGATCGAACCCACGGCCACAGGATTAAAAGTCCTGCGCTCTACCTACTGAGCTAGCGTCCCTTATATTTATCATATTTTAAGATGCTTGATACTCTTAGGGTATCTAAAACAGCATTCTGAAAATTCTAATGATTTCATCATACTACATACAGTTTTTGAAAAATTATATCTTATCATACCTCTGTATTCTTGTAAAATGTGATGAAATTTTGCACAAGAAATAAACTGTTTAAACTGGATATTTAGTTGATTTATATTATGTTTGTGAACAAATTTAAAAATTATGTCTACAACTTCGGTTGGTAAGTTGTTCATTATAATTTAAAATGTATTTATTCTTTAAGTAAATTTAAGAATAGGTTCTTGCACAAAAAACTCATTAGTAAGTTCGCATAGAGCAGCTACCATTGCAATACGACCCACAAAAAGCTCATTTGTTTTAAGTTTTGTTGAATTATTCTTATTCAGATTAAGTGGGTCAAATGAGTAATCTCCCGGTGTGTGATCTTCCTTCATAGTAAACCATTTAGAAGGATCCTCTGGAAAATTATAAGCAGTTAGCATTTGACCAAATTCTGAACAACCTACAATTCCTAGAAGACCTAGTTGAACATTTGGATCCAAAGAGTTTACAAAGTTAATTCCAACTGTATCAGGCTTTACATTGTCAAGAAAGGGAATAAGGACAGAACTTACCATAGCTACTCTTCCGTGTTTGATCTCAGCTTCTTGAACAAACTTTGAAGAAACTACATTGTAAGCAGATGAAATATTGAAAAGAAGAAACAGATTAATTAAAGCCTTATACATATCTAATTATATATTATTTTTTTCTTTAAATTATTTTATTTATTATATTATAAATGAATAATCAATTACTGTTTTTTGGATTAGCAGTGGCGTCTGTCCTTGTTTTTCTTTTAGTTTCTGGTACATTCGAACCATATACAAAGGCTACAGCTTTTGCTTCTGGAAATAATTTTATAACTTTAGACGCCAAGGGAGACATAAAATTACAACCAGTTGTAGACGTAGATAATGCTATAGATGCGGCAGCAGGTAGTGTAGCTGCTGATGTAGCGACTACATATAAAACTAAAGCTTCGGCTTCTTCAGATGGACAATATTATGGCAGAACCTTTCAGACAAAAGCAGCGGCTTCAGCGAATAAGACAGCAGAGGCAGCCGCGTATCAACCAAAAGGAAATTATCTAGTCCGTGGTCAGTATTATAGAATATGGAATAAAGAAGATAACCAGAATGTTTTAAGATGGGGAGACCAGATTAAAGCTGATAAAAATAGAACAGGTACAAATCAATACAGATATTTTAAGATAGATAATTAAAGTTTATTATCTCCGAAGAGATTTTTTACCTCTAAATTTATTAAGAGCGTGATCAAATGTTCTACGTTCTTTCTTTTTAAATCCAGAATCGGGTACAATAAAATCTTCCAAAGAACCAGCTGAATCTTCTTCATCTGATTCCTCGGAATCTTCTGTTGATACTTCTTCAACTTCGTGAATAAGGTCCCATTCCCTACAGATGTGGCGAGCCATATGTCTACATGAACATTTACAATCGCTCTTTGGGTAATTCGTTGTATATTCCTTAGATACAATTCTCTTACCAAGAATCGGAAAATTAATTTTATGTCTTTCGCAACAGGTGCAATTGTTTAACTCCCTAGGGAGTTCGTCATAGTCTTTACATTCTTTTAGTTTTTCATCAAAGTATGTCTCTGGGTTTTTACCATTAAGAAATTCTTCTAGTTTCATATTTATAATTATAAATAAATTATGTCCTTAAATTTATTCTTCTGTCGTAATCGCAAGATCACGAAATATTTCTTCACTATGTGGTTCTTCACTATGTGGTTCTTCTGCCTCTAAGTCAGAGTCAGAAGAAATTTCATACATCTTCCAATCCATTGCGTGTCTAAAACAAAAGCACTTGCTCGACCCACCTGGCTTTTCTGTTCCAGGACGATTGCAAGGTTCCCCACTTTTTGTTATACCGCAACATTTTTCCTTAGACACTGGTTCTTTTGTTTCCTTAACAACCGGGGTTGTATCAAGTTTTGGAATAGTTTTAGTTGGTTTACTAGATTTGTTTGTCTTGATGTACTCATCAATGTCTTTCTTTGTTATCTTTTCTTTATCAAAATCATCAAGTGTAAGATCATTTTCTGCAGCATATTCGGCTGCTATCTTCGTAGCAAATTTTTTTGTACCAGACGAAGTTTTTGATTTACTCTGTGGAGTGGTTTTTTGTACGGGAATGTCATTTGAACTAAGTAGTTTATGAGCCAATTCAATAAAGGAATCGTTGAAAATACTTAACATTTCAGCCATTGCTTCATCGCCGAGATCGTACTTAGACTTAAAAGCGTTAAACTTTGCATCCAATGCCATGTTTGACACTTTTAAATAATTTATGCCCTTAAATTAATTAAAAATTTGTAAAAAATTAACTCAAATTAAGGTTTTAATTTTCCACTCGCTGCTGCATTAAATATTGTTAACAAAGATACAATAACAGCATTAAATAAAGAACCAAACAATGGTACTTCAAAAACATAAACCTGTATTACTTGAATTATTATAGTTAACAATACAAAGAATATTAATACCAATTCAAAATTATCAAAAATTTTTTCAAAATATAGATCCATTTAATATCTTATGATATTTAAATTTTACAGTAAAAAATAAATATTAAAATATATTAAAATGGAAGTGTATCACTATCAATGACTCAGTATCCATTAGAAGAACAATATTTTATAGAATCAATCAATAAAATGTGGGATATATATATGAAACATGGTTCTCGTAGCTCAGAAAAAACTAAATATTTTCACGGATTTGTGCAAAAATATCTAGAAGAAAATGTTTTCAAAGAATTAAACGGTTATGAAGTTTTTATTGAAAGATGTGTCGAATCTTATAATTTAACAGACAAAAAACAATGCGATATTGTTGTTTATAAAGATGGTTCATTATTTCTTGTAATGCCTGTTAAGATGATTATGACTAATTATAAACAAAATAAGTCTAACTATTTTGAAAATTTATGCGGTGAGATGATGCATCTAGTTTTGAAAAATCCAAGTTTGAAAATAGTACCGTTGAATATATATTTTACAGATACTCCTTATTTAACCGCGTCTAAAAAAATTACAAAGTTTGAAAAAATCACATTTGAAAAGGATCTTAAAAATTATGGCATGTTAAAAAATTGCATGGTGTGTCTGAAAGGAGAAGAATGTAAACCATTGGTATATGATATTATTAATTATATATTTGATGCAGAACACTTATGTAAACAAGGAGAACTATTTGACAAAATCCCTGTTAATATTAATTTTAATGCACATACGCCTTATAGATCATTTGAGAGTATCTTTGAAGGGATAGTTTAATCTAAAGAAATAGAATTTAATACTCTAGAACTTAGATTAATCCAACCCCCTGATCTTTTTGAAGAATTTTCTTTTATATACAATTTATTTTTTATAATTACATCTATTATAAGTTGAATATCATCACAATTTATTGGTTCTATACATAAACAACTATAATATAATATATTTTCTACTACATTTATGCAATTTTCTAATGTGTCTGGATCACAAAAACACGGGAGAATTATAGCTTTTTTGCATGGTTTAATAGACTGAGTTCTTCCGTAAGAATACCACATTGGATAAGTTTTATTACCGTTGTCTCTTTTTGCTAATTCTGTTTTATTTTTTTCTAAAAATTCAAATGTCAAAGGATTTTTAATTTTAAATGTATCTTCGGATATAATAATTTCATTTTCATATGGATATATAATATATTGCATTTTCTTTCCAGAAGTTATAGGTTTCCAGCATGGTTCGTCGAATAATTTTTCATCGTGTATATAGATATTATTTCTTAGTGTTGCTATTCCGTTTTTGATTTTACATATATCTTTCAACGTTTTTGTATTATTACATTTCTTTTCAAAAAAAGAATAATTATGTATATCGTTATATAACTTTTCTAGGCCGTTATATATAAATGATTCTTTGTGTGATTTTGAAAAAATTGTTATACATGTGTATACAGATGCATTTTTAAAAACTTTTTCATGACCAAAATCTATTATTTCTTTTATAAGCCTATTATCTATTAAATATTTTCGTATATCAAAAGAAGATTTATTGTACAAATAAGAATTTGGAGTAATACTAACCATTACTCCATCATCTGATAGTAAATCTAGACATTTCAATATAAAAGCATAATATATATCCATGTTTCCTTTTAATTTAAATTTATCGCGTAAAAAATTCCTATAGTCAGCTTCGAGTTCTTGAATTTTAATATACGGCGGGTTTAGTATAATATTTGTGTACCTATAATTTATATTCATTTTTAAAAAATCCCCGATATTTTTCTTAATATTTTTCCTATCATTTATATGATTAATGTATTCATCTTTTAGTTCATATAATTCTACTTGTGTGTAATTATCCAAATTTAAAAATTTTAACAGGTTTCCTGTTCCAACACATGGATCTAAAAGAGTACCTGATTTTAAAAGTTTATCTGCCATTTTCGAACTAATAAAATCAGGTGTAAATATGTCGCACTTTAAATTTTCTTCTAAAGCAGACATTCGATATAATTATTTATTAATTTTATTTTTAAGCTGTTTTCTTCTTGCGAACTTTTCTTACTTTTTCCGGAATGATGTCTTTCCAAAGTTCAGAAACGTCTTCCATCATAGGTTCGAATATAGTTTGAATAGCGGATTTGAACTGGTGTTCGAAATAATATACGTAATCGATTGGTATAGCATTTTTAATTACATAAGTAGGGTCTTCGACTTTTTCAAACTGTCGCGAACCTTCGTAACTAACAAAAAGATACGAAATGCGATCCCCTGATGCTACTTTGTCCATCTTATCGCGCTCTTCGCGCTTTCTAGAGAGTGCGACGTGTGGAATATTAGCAGGGCATCTAGAGAATGACTGCAATGTCTTACAACTTGGACAAATGTGTTCAGTCTCCATGAATTCTTCAACGTGACTCAGTTTTTTATTAACGAGTTTATGCAATACATTTATGTCCATTTCTTTCTTACCAATGACATTCAATTCATAGTAAGTCTTTCCACAGCCGTCGCAAATTACCTTACGATCGAATGCGTAACCAGAACGAAGACTCTTTGAAAGCATCAATTCTTTCATAGGAACTTCTGCTTGAACTAACTTACGAATTTTATTTCTAGCAAACTCTTTGCTTGTTTCGATTAGTTCGTCTACTGTTTCGAAGTTATAATTAAGGACTTTGTCATTAAGAAAGATGTACTCGAAAATTTGTTTTGAGTTTTCTCTTACGTATGTACAATTATCTCTCCGAACTACTTGAATACCTTTATAGTCGATGTAATCGTACTTATTTGGATTAGTCCAGAATAGACTTGCATATCTCTTTTTAGAGTAAAGTATAAACGGATACATAACTTTTTCAAACTCCAATTCGATTGGTTTTTTGAATGTAGCTGAAATGCGATCTGCGCATTCCGGTGCAACTTTGAAAACATAATTCATATGATCTTGACCCTTTAGATCACTTTTGAACTTTACATAAATAGAATCAGTGTCTCCATATACAACTTCGCAGTCGTACCACTCTTCTGCGCATTTCTTGGAGTGAGCAATCATTTCTCGACCACATGCTGTTACAGCCGCTGCAATCTTTTTATTTGGGAGACGACCATATCTTGCGCCAGTAAATCCATAAATACTATTCATAGAAACTTTAATAGCAAGCTGTACACCATTTAGTACAGCATATAAAGGATCATCAGATGAAAGAGTTTTCATTTGTTTACGAATAGCTTTACGCTCTTTCCAAAGGCGATCTAGAATCTTTGGCATAATTCCGGTTCTATTTTGCACAAACCTTACACTTACTGGGCGTTTAATTTCATTGCCATCGGAATCGATGTCGTCTTCTTCCCAGTCCATATCAAAGTATTCAATTCCTGGAAGATTATCAAACTCGGGATCTTCAACGATTGTTGCATAGTCATAATTATGAGCAATCATTATACTCGGGTATAGACTTGCAAAATCAAGACCCGATATTGGTTCAAAGTGAGCACCTGGCGTTGCTTCTAAAACTGTAGCACCGGTAAATTTTTCTTCAGTTTCGCCTGCGTCCTTAGGTTTATAATCAACTGCTGGAATTAAGTAGCCTTCTTTTTTGGTTTCATAAGCGATCTGTGTATGAACGCGGATCTGCTGCCCGCGCAGCTCGATGTACTGCATGGGGACCATTGTGATATTAGACATACCAATCATATTAGTTACAATCCTAAGTTTAAGCATAAGATCAATAAGAAGCCACGTATCCTGTGCGCAATACTTTACAACTAATGCTAATTTGTCTTTTGTTGAGGTATTATAATTAAAAAGATCTGCTGGACTAAGATCGTCTTTCTTGTCCCCTGTAAAATGTTCCGCTACCGCATTAAGTTTGTAAGACTCTAACTTGTGTTCTTTTTTAATTATAAACATGAGATCAAACTGAGTTACTCCATACATCTTGAGATACTTCATAGTGTTGTCTCCATATGCAGAAGTATTAAGTTGATCTTCGTGTAAATGCGCAGGCTTTGATTCTATTCTGCTAAGATTTTCAAGTGCATACTCGATTCCTAAAACTTTTGCACGTGCACATACATATTTCCAATCGAAATCATAACCGTTATATTGAACTAGAATGTCTGGATCAGTGTTTGTAATAAATTTAACCCAACCAATTATTAACTCTTTTTCTGAATCGAATGTTTCTATGTGTATTCCTTCTACTGGGTCGCAATCATTGTCTATAGGGCTTTTAATAGTTACTACTTGTTTAAAAGATTCCTTTGTACTGAAATTATATAAACTTGTACCGATTTGCGTGATTATGTCCTTTTCATTAGTTGGGTCTGGGAAATCATTTTTATTTTCGTATCTTGTTGAATGCGAAAAAGCCTCAATATCCCAAGAACCAAGAGTTAGATTGCAAGTTTCTTGACGATCAATCTTTTTAACAGATGCATAATTCGCGATGTAGCTATGTTGACATCTTGACATATCGTTGTCTTGTGTTATGTTTTTAACTGTAACCCAGTTTGCCATCTGGATTTCCATTTTGTGAGTGAATCTAAGATAAGGTTCTATATTAGACTCGTACAACTCAAACTTAATTGGTTCATTTTGAAGTACGCTTGATATCTTTGGTAATTTACTTTTATCCTTCGGATTTAGAATGTACTTAATACGATTAAAAGTGTTCAAGTTTTTGCATACAAATCTAAGAAATTTACTATGTGTTTCATTTGTAAAACCTTTGTACTTAATTCTTGATACTACACCAACTGATTCGAGATCGTCGCGGTTTCTAAAAAGTTTATTACGAATGAAACGCTCAACTTCGTTTTTCTTAAAATTATCGAATTTATCCTGAAGTTTATCTGGGATTAAAGCAAAAAAGTAAGGCTTGTATCCGTCGAATCTTACACAAACGGATTCTCCATTTTCATCTACTCCAAATGAATAGATGTGATATCTAATGTCTGGTGCACCCTCGTTTTCAGAATCAAAGTTTTCAACTTCTTCATCACATGCTTCCCAAGAAAGAATCTGGTAAGATAAGTTTTTCTTTTCAATTGTAGATTGTTTTCGATTAAATGTATCCATCTTATATCTTAATTATAATTAAGTTTTAAATTAATTATTATTCTGCAAAAAACTAATAACGAATAACAGCGTACCGCCTATTGTTATGCTTTGTTTTATTAGCTTTCCATCAGAAGTGGATATTCCAAATACCGTGAAGTCTAACCATTTTTCAGATAGCATATTTCCTAAAATAAGCCAGTCTATTGTCGTAGCTGAATCTTCAAGTATATTTAACGTTACTAAGTTTAGATTACCATTTGATTTTTTAATAATTTTTTCAGTGGATAATCTTGTTAAGAATCTATTGATAAAATCTATTGATTTTATAAAGTGTAAAATGTCTCCTCTAGAGTAAGAATATCTTGACATATTAATTAAAAGAATAATTTGATTGCAGATGTATAATATAATTGGATGCAATAGATATCTATCGTGGTCTTCAAAGTTAAATTCTTTTGTAAACCCATGTGGAAATACATCTTTTATGAATACAGCAAGTGAAATACCACCTAGAATGGTTGTGTATGATATAATCCCATTAAACAAATTTATTGTCTTTTCAATTTCATCTTTTGTTTTTGCTAGTTTTATAATTAAATTGCTTAAACAAACGTTTTCCTCAAAATCAAACTCATTCTTTTCTATCTGAACTTTTATTTTTTTCAATTTATCTATATGCCGATTTATAACAAACATAAACGTGTAAACAAATAAAAATATAACAAACCTGGAATAAATCCACTCTATTGATATTAAAATGAAAAATAAAATCTTATTATTAAAAGTATTCAACCAATGATACTCGTTATAAAAAGACGTTATATCAACAAAATTTATAACAATTGATAATATACTCGACGTTATTATAAGAGTTCCTTTGAAAGTCTTGCACATATTGATACTTTCAAAGTGATTAGTTTTAAAATACATTTTGCACCAGAGATGAATTATAAATAAATTTATATGTAAGAAAAAAGATGTAAGATATTTTATCTTGTATACATCTTGTGAAAACATAATCAATGTATAAATTGGTTGAATAAGAAGAATTAGGTTTATAATTATAAAATAAATCGTATAAACAATACAGAAAACATTCGTAGTAAAGTCGGGTTTCTTACATTTATTAACTTTGTATAACGACAATTTAGGAGAAGGAGTTTCATCTTCAAGTAGTTTTAATAAATTTATTGACTTAATGTTTCTATTTGGCCTTAAGAATTTATTATTTATAATATTCTTCTTCACAAGAATGTTATCTATATTCCAAGATTTTACCCCTAAAAATAATAATAAATTTTCTAGCATTATTATTAAATGAGTGTTGTAATTATAATTACACTGATATTTTTATTCTTTTTACTATTTAGACCTTGTTCTGTTTCTTATAGAACTAAGTCTGGGAGAATGTATCGTGCTAGAGATTTAAAAACAGCGGAGATGATAGACACTCTAAGGGATATATCTATTCATTTAACCTATAAATTAAATGATCACGATGGAAACTTACTTAGAACAAGGCTTCAAAATACATCATTCAAAGAATTAATCTATAATGACCCTGGTATTCTTGGATGGAATTTTGATAAAGGACGTGAAATAGGCCTTAAAATTTATGATTCAACTGGTAATATTTACCCAGAAACAGAGATAATATCTACTCTCTTTCATGAACTCGCACATTCTCTCACAGAACGAAATGGTCACCATCATAATTGGGAAAAGAAAGATGAATATTTACAATCTTTTGCTCCAGAGTACGTAAACATTTTGATATTAAAAACTTCTCATTTAAATAAATGAATGATTTATTTATAGGCGGAGGAGGATACTCTGGTGTTGTTTTTATAGGTGCTCTTGAGTACATTCATGAAAATAAATTATTAGATCTTAAAAATTTTTATGGTTGTTCTATTGGATCGCTTATAGGTTGTTTATATATATCTGGTTATAAACCTAAAGACATTCTTTCTAAATTTTTAGAGTTAGATTTGTCTGATGTTGTAAAATATAACTTTGATAATCTTGTGTCTGAATCTTACATTATAGATGATTCTTTTTTAGAAACCCTGATAGGATTTTTATGGACTAATGTAAATGAAGATATAACTGTAGAAGATTTTAGTAATAAATATGGTGTAAATATAAATGTATACGCAACTAATATAACAAAGAATGAATATACAAATATAAATAATAAAACATACCCAGAAATTAAATTAAAAGACGCCTTGAAGGCGTCTATGAGTATACCGTTCATTTTTAAACAAGTAGAAATAAATGGAGACAAATTTGTTGACGGTTGTTGTAAAAATTTATATGGATCTCCACCTGAAGATATTTATATATGTGGGTATAGTATAATTATAAACACCTTAAGTAATTCAGGTTCGTACTTTGGTAGTTTAATGTTAAGTATGGTTAAAAAAACAAAACCAAGAAGTACTTTTACTGTTTTATGTGAAAATAAAGCTGATCCAAAGACTTATTTAAATCTAGACAAATTAGATAAAAAATTCATAATTGAAATGTATAAAAACGGAATCAATTTTGCCAAATCAACATTAAGAGATTAACATTTTGGTACAGTTTCTTTTAGCCATTTTTTCTTGTTTTTCATATAATCTAGATAACTCATTTCTTTGCCCGACTTAATAAGTTTTTTACGTTCTTTTACCAAATTTTCATCATAAACAATCTTCTTGGAGCCTTTTTCATCTTTTATAACTTGATATCTCGATCTAAGATTATTTATTACCTCTTCTATATTTTTAGGACACGCAAGTTCTTGTGCAAACAATAGTGTTTGTGGAAGATTAACTGTAATTTCTCTTTCTGTCATTTCTATTTCTCTTACACATACTTTAAATTTTGTTTCTGGAATGTACTCTCCGTTCATGTAGAACTTTTCACAATGTTCTGAAAATACAAAATAAGGAACTTTGTTTTCTTCGCATAACTTAATGTAAAAAGAACTTAATGTATTATACTCTGTAAAATTGTGAAATATAATACAAAATTTTACATGTTTCAAACTATTTTCTATACATTCTTTTACGTTATCTTTCATAAGAGTTACTCTTAAAAGATGCATCATATTTTGTCCGCAGATATTACCCATATATTTCATATGTTTTCCATAAAAATAATTTATTCTGTGATTTGGATTTATACACTTTGGATTTACTCTTTTAGATACAAGAGCAAAATTGTCCCACGAAAGATCGTTAATAACTAAAACGTTCATGATACTAATTATTTTGCATTTTCTTTAATTTATGTAAAAATATGCAAAATTTAATATACAATGTAATTTATACAATGGAATACATTATATGCGCTCTCGTGATTATAATTACTATGGTAATTATTTATGTAATTAACGCGTCCTTTGAATATAATTTCAAACCAAAGACAAAAGAAGCATTAAAATTCAATATATCATCAGACTATGTAATAGTTCTCGTCAAAGAGAATTGTCCATATTGTGAAGAATTAGAAGAAATCATTGTTAAAAGTAATGTAAAACATACTATAGTAAAATTAACAAATGAAAAGACATTTGAATTTGATAATACATTTACAAATTTAACACCGGAGGAAAGAAATAATATAATAAAAGAAACACAGAATATATTTATCCCAGGACAGACTATATTATTTCCAACTATAATAACAAGTGACTATACACATAGCGGTTTACCAGAAAAAGATATTATATCTAAAATATTTAATATATAATATATAATGTATACTATAAGACGCTCATGAATAAAATAATAGCAATAGGAGATTTACATGGTGATTTTCAAATTTTTATAAGAATTCTTCAAATGTGTAATCTTGTTAATAAACAATTAGAGTGGACCGGAGGAGATACGTACCTTGTGCAACTTGGGGATACGTTAGACGGTAAACGTCCCGAAACAAAAATAGAGAAAAGTTTTCTAGAAGAAAGCGGCGAGGTAGAAATAATAAGATTAATACTGGATTTAGACGCTCAAGCTAAAAAATTTAATGGTAGAGTTATATCTTTGATAGGTAATCATGAATTGTATCCTTATTATCTTAAAAATGATAAACAATTTATAAGAGATTATGTTAAAACTAAAGACATCGAACAGTTTAGAAAAGTATACAATGCTGATAGAATTAAGTTTTTAATGCCCGGAGGCATAGGTGGTTCATTGATCGGCAGAACAAGACCTTTAATTTTACAACTTGGAGAATTTATATTTATACATGGTTCCATAACTGATAAATTAATTAGAAATGGGTTAAGTTCAAAAACGGGTAAGGTAGACATAGCTAAGATTAATATGGAAACTAGTTTATGGTTACAGGGAAAAGGTAAAATACCAAAATACTTAGAAGAGATGGATGAAGAAAATCCAGTTTTTTCTAGAGTATATTCTAAGTCAAAAACATTTGATGAAAAAGAATGTAGTAATTTTGATAAACAACTTAAGTTTTTTAATGGTGTTAATTATGTTGTTATGGGTCATTCTAGATTTAAAGAAATAAACTCAGCCTGTGACAATTCTCTAATTAGAACGGACATCTCTTTATCAAGAGCGTTTGGTGGTACTTTGTCTAGTAAAACATTACAAGCTCTTGAAATAATACAAATACAAGGGAAAAATCCTGAAATAAACATTATAAGTCAATCTGGAAAAGTAAAATTAAGTTAAAGTATTTACAATTTTTTCATATTTTGGATTTACATTGTGAGGAATACCGTCAATATCAAATGATGCTATAGGATTTTCTTTAGGATCTATAACATTATACGGATCGAAGATTTCCTCTGTGTATTTTCTTACTTCTTCAAAGAAATAATTTAGTTCAGATTTAAATTTCTCAAATCTTTGTTTCCAAATGCCTGTTGTGATGTCTATTATTCCATATTCATTTTCTGTTTCGATGTCAGAATCATATATACAATCTGTATATTTTTGCACAATTTTTCCAGTTGTTTTATTCATTGCTAAGAGATATCCAAACAATTGATAAAGATCATATTCGTTTTTTCTAACATTCTGAGGTTTCATTCTTGTTTTAATCTCTATTACAATGTCTCCGCATGTTGCATCATGAAGACCTCTAATTGTCCAACCATTGTCAGAATAATAATACATTCTATTATTGCCCTTTTTATAATTCATTTTGTTAATTACTCGTTTTTCATTATTCGTGCCGCAGTCTTTTTTCATTGAATTTTCAAGAAAACTTGTTGCGTGATTTAGATCTTCTTCTTTTATGTCTTCGTTTTCCTGTTTGAGTCTTTTTTTAATGTCTATTTGTAATTTTGCAAAGTCTTCTGGACTAGATACATCTTTTTTATAATCTGAGTAAATTCTTTTAAGTTGTTTATCATATGTTTTTTTAGACGGGTCTAGTAGTGTAAATATACCTTTATCAAAAAATAGTCTTTTATATATGTCTTTGTGTTGTCTGCATAACAATAATAATATTATCTTATTTCTTGGTTCATACCTGTTCTTTCCGCACGCAGATCCAATAAAAGAAATTTCAAGTGAATTCATTTTATTATTAATTCAATTGAAATTTTTAACTTAATTTTTTTTCTGTAAAATTGGTACATTTACTTCTTTGTCTGTTTTCTCTTTGGCTTTACAGGTTCTGTTTCAGGTTCTGGCTCAGGTTCTGTTTCAGGTTCTGGCTCAGGTTCTGGCTCAGGTTCTGGCTCAGGTTCTGGCTCAGGTTCTGGCTCAGGTTCTGGCTCAGGTACTTTTTCTGGCTCTGGTACTTTTTCTGGCTCTGGTACTTTTTCTGGCTCTGGTACTTTTTCTGGCTCTGGTACTTTTTCTGGCTCTGGTACTTTTTCTGGCTCTGGTAC
>Ga0181400_1000786_pt1 | contig 13607 bp, 16 predicted proteins | sample 23SPOviralmetaG_FD_130129 | JGI IMG/M metagenome (GOLD analysis project Ga0181400, IMG submission 130129) | Marine viral communities from the oligotrophic San Pedro Time Series (SPOT) site, San Pedro Channel, CA, USA - 23 SPOT_SRF_2011-06-22 | ecosystem: Environmental > Aquatic > Marine > Strait...
TATCCTAAACCAGGTAAAAAAGACCAATATTATAAGTATAGAATGGACATGACTACAATAAAACACTTTGAAGAACGTGATTTTATGGATGCTCTTTCGTATATTGGAGTATTACCTAGTTAAGATATGAAAATAAGCTATGCAATAACAGTATGTAATGAGTTTGTAGAAATACAAAACCTTATACCATTCCTTCTAAAAAACAAAAGACACGAAGATGAAATAGTAGTTCTATACGATTCTAAAAATGGTAGTAAATCAATTGAACAATTCTTAAGAGCTAAGTCAATTAATGGTGAATTTAGTTGGCATAAAGGAGAATTTAATGGGCATTTTGCTAATTGGAAAAATAAACTTACAAATTTTTGTAAAGGTGATTACATATTCCAGATTGATGCGGATGAAATGGTTACATTAGAAGGTCTTACATTAATACCTCAAATAATAGAAAATAACCCTCAAGTTGAAGTTTATAGAGTACCAAGAATAAATACAGTAGAAGGTCTAACATCAGAACATATACAAAAATGGGGTTGGAGAGTAGATGAAAAAGGGTGGGTTAACTTTCCGGATTTACAATGGAGAATATATAAAAATAATTCTAAAATCAAATGGAAAAATAAAGTTCATGAAATATTAGAAGGATATGAAATGTACTCAGAATTACCTCGTAATGAAGAACTATGTTTAATTCATAAAAAAACTATAGAAAAACAAGAAAAACAAAATAAATATTATGACACACTCTAAAAAAGTATGGTATGCCCCAAATAAACTAGAAGCTTATGGGGAAGAGGAAATCAAAGCTGTAGAACAATGTCTTAGGGATGGTTGGTTAGCAGGTTTTGGTCCTCGCTCAATTGAGTTTGAAGAAAAAATAGCTAAAGAATTTGGTAAAAAGTTCGGTGTTTTTGTAAACTCAGGATCTTCTGCATGTTTATTAGCTTTAGCTGCTTTAGATTTACCTAAGGGATGTAAAATTATAACACCTGCACTTACATTTTCTACAACACTAGCACCAATTATCCAATTAGGATATAAACCTATATTTATAGATTCAAATATTAAATCATATGTTCCAGATGTAGAAGATATTATAAATGCTATAACGGATGAAGTTAAAGCTATTATGGTCCCAAATTTAATAGGAAATAAACCAAATTGGAAATTATTAAAAAATGAGCTAAAAAGAATTAATAGAAATGATATTTTAATAATTGAAGATTCTGCTGATACTGTTACCCACACATCACATACAGATGTTTCTACTACTAGTTTTTATGCTTCACACGTTATTACAGCTGGTGGAATGGGAGGTATGGTTATGTTTAATGATGAAAAGCATGTTAAAAGAGCTTTAATGTATAGAGATTGGGGAAGAATTGGAGATAATAATGAAAATATAGATGAGAGATTTGCTCATGAAGTAGATGGTTTACCTTATGACTATAAATTTTTATATGGTGTATTAGGATATAACATGAAATGTAGTGAAATGAGTGCTGCATTTGGGTTAGTTCAACTTGAAAGGTTTCAAACATTTAAACAAAAAAGAAGAGATAATATTGAAAGATATCTTGAAAATTTAAAAGATGTAAAAGAAATTTTACTACCGGATGATAGTATAAAACCTAACTGGTTAGCTATCCCTTTACAAACTGAACGTAGATTAGAATTATTAACTCATTTAGAAAATAATAATATACAAACTAGGGTTACCTTTGCAGGTAATGTAACAAGACACCCAGTTTATAGAGAATATGTACAAGATTTTACTAATGCTGATTTAGTAATGAAAAATGGTTTTTTATTAGGAGCTCACCATGGGATGGATTTAGAAGATGTAGATTATGTTTGTAATAAAATAAAAGAATTTTTTACAAAATGAAGAATGTTTTTTTAACTGAAGGAAATTGGGTAGGTAAAATTCCCCAAAATTGGGAAGGTATGAGAAATGATTCTGCTTGGATGAATATCTTAGATGCTGAACATCATTTTATTGGAAATTATAATAAAATAAAAAATTATGATAATGTTTTTATTATGTTTCCAAAAGGACATTTAAGTTTAAATATGGTTGGTGTTAAATTAGATGATAAACCTAGTATTGTTACTTCTCTTTTATCTCAGGATATAGTAAGTATTTTAAAAGACCAAAATAAAAGAGTACATTACATACAAGAAGGCCCAACATGGGTGTTTAATGATTATAGTATAGTAGATCAATTTAACTTTTTTAATTTACTATCAGGTGTAGATACTATATTTGCTCATAATAAACATGATGTAAAATTTTATAAAGGCTTTTTTCCTTCTAAGGATATTACTACAATTCCACCTATTATGATACATCACCATTTAAAAAATATATTTCCTACCCCATTAGAAAAAGTAATGGTGGGAGGAAATTTTGCAAGGTGGTATGGAGGTTTTCAAAGCTATATAGTAGCAGATAAATTTGGAGTTGAAAAATGGACTCAAGATTCTCATGCAAAAAGAGAATATGAAGACCAAATTGAAGATCTAAACCACTTTCCAAGATTATCTTGGTTAGATTGGATGAAACAATTATCTACATTTAAATATGCAGTACATTTAATGCCCACATCAGCGGCAGGAACTTTTAATTTAAACTGTGCTTATTTTGGTATTCCTTGTATAGGAAATATTAAAGTAGACACACAAAATATATGCTATCCTGATTTATCAGTAGATGTAGATGATATAGAAAAAGCTTGTATGTTAGCTGAGCGTTTAAAAAAAGATAAAGAATTTTATAAATCTTGCAGTAAAATTTCTAAGGAAAGATATAAGCAATATTATGGAATAGATAAATTTATTAAAGATATAACACCAAATTTAACCAAATGAAAAAAATATTAATTACAGGTGGAACTGGAACTATAGGTTCTGCTTTTATAAAAAAATATTATAATAACTACCATTTTTATAGTATTAGTAGAGGAGAAGAAAAAATTTCAGAGTTCAATAGTAAATTTCCAAAGGTTAAAACTTTTATTAGAGATATTGAAAACCAAGACCAAATTGTAAATACATTTGAATCTATAAAACCTGATATTGTAATCCATGCAGCGGCTTTAAAACATGTTAATCTTGCAGAAACTAACCCAACAAAAGCAATAGATATTAATCTAAAAGGAAGCCTAAATGTTGTAAATGCTAGTATAAGGGCTAATGTGCCTCTTACTATAGGGATAAGTACAGATAAAGCATGCGCTCCTGAAAACATTTATGGGTATAGTAAAAAAATGATGGAACAAATGTTTATAGAACACCATAATTTAAAAAATAAATTTGTATGTACCCGTTTTGCTAATGTAGCAGGTAGCAGAGGTTCTGTAATTCCTTTTTTTAAGAGTTTAGTTAGTAAAAACTTACCTCTTAAATTAACTAATGTAGATATGAACAGGTTAATGTTTTCTAGTACTGAGGCTGCAGAATTAATTCATAGCTCAATTGAATATTCTAATATATTTAAAGAAAGTTTTGTATTATCTAAAAAAATGAAATCTGTAAATATGTTAAGACTAGCTAAGGCAATATCAGATGATATAGAAATAGTAGGCCTTAGACCTGGAGAGAAATTAAATGAAGATTTAATTAGTAGTAAAGAATTATCTTATACAAAAGTTATAGATGATTATATATTACTTTTTAACTCTAAACAACCTCAATTAACTAATCTAAAATCATCTTTTTCATCTAAAAATGCACCTATAATGTCTGATGATGAGATAATTAATTTAATAAATTAAAATTATGGAGAAATTATTAGTAACGGGAGGAACAGGTTTAGTAGGATCATCAATTGATAGAGGTATTAAATTAAATTCTAAAACTTTAGATCTAAGAAGTTGGGAAAAAACAAATGAATATTTTTCACAACATAAACCCTCTCATGTTATCCATTGTGCCGCAAAAGTAGGGGGTTTAGGTGGAAATATGAATCATAAAGGTGAATTTTTCTATGATAATATTATGATGAATACAAATGTGATAGAGGCATGTAGAATACATAACATAGAAAAGTTAGTATGTTTTTTATCTACCTGTGTGTTTCCAAATGAGATTGATTATCCTTTAACAGAAAAAAAAATACATTTAGGACCTCCTCATGATTCAAATGATGCCTACTCTTATGCAAAACGAATGGCAGATGTGCAAATAAGAGCTTATAACGAACAATATGGGGTTAATTATATTAGTGTTATACCAACTAACATATATGGTCCTAATGATAATTTTGATTTAAAAAATGGTCATGTTTTACCTTCATTAATTCATAAATGTTATCTTGCAAAAAAACACAATACTCCCTTTAAAATATGGGGATCAGGTAAACCTTTAAGAGAATTTGTTCATTCTAAAGATATAGCTAATCTTACAATGTGGGCTTTAGATAATTATAATGAAAAAGAACCTATTATATTTTCTAATTCAGATGAAGTCTCAATAGGTTATGTTGCTGAATTAGTAGCTAAATCTTTTAATTACCAAGATAATATAATCTTTGAATCAGATAAACCTGATGGGCAGTTTAGGAAACCAAGTGATAATTCTAAACTAAAAAAATATTTACCTAACTATAAATTTATTCCAATAGAAAAGGGAATTGAAGATACAGTAGAATGGTTTAAAGAAAATTATAATAATATAAGAAAATGAAAAAAATAGCCCTTATAACTGGGATTAATGGTCAAGATGGCTCCTACCTTTCAGAATTTTTGATAGATAAAGGATATGAAGTTTGGGGAATTTTAAAAAGAAATTCAGTATCAGAAACCCAAACAAATAGAATCCAACATCTCAGAGAATCAGGTAAAGTACAACTAGAGTATGCTGATTTAACAGATATGGCTTCTCTTATTAAAGTTTTACAAAAGTGCACCCCAGATGAAATATATAATCTAGCTGCTCAATCCCATGTAAGAATAAGTTTTGACCAACCTCTTTATACTACTAATGTTGTAGCTATAGGTACTTTAAATTTATTAGAAGCAGTTAAAATGATTACCCCCAATGCTAAAATATATCAAGCAAGTTCATCTGAAATGTTTGGGAATAACATAGACTCAGATGGATATCAAAGAGAAACAACACCAATGAATCCTGTTAGTCCTTATGGTTGTGCTAAAGTTTATGGATATAATATTTGTAGAAATTATAGAAATTCTTATAATATTAAAGTATGGAATGGTATATTATTTAACCATGAATCTCCTAGAAGAGGAACAAATTTTGTTACAAATAAGGTTGTAAAAGCAGCAGTAAAAATAAAATTAGGACTACAAGATAAGTTATATTTAGGAAATTTAAATGCTACTAGAGATTGGGGTCATGCTAAAGATTATATAAAGGCTATGTGGTTAATGTTACAAACTGATACACCAGATGATTATGTATGTTCTACAGGTATTTCTCATTCTGTAAAAGATTTAGTTATTTATACTTTTAATAAAGTAGGACTTAATTGGGAAGATTATGTAAAAATAGATCAAAAACATTTAAGACCTGAAGAATTAAAAGATTTAAAAGGTGATTGTAGTAAACTAAAATCAATTGGTTGGAAACCAACATATACTTTTGAAACTATGATAGATGAAATGATAGATTATTGGGTAAAAAAATTATAAAATGATAGTACAAATAAAAAAATTATAAAATGATAGTACAAATAACTGTAGCAAGAAATGAAAAACCTTTAATTGAGGAATTATTTCCTTTATGGGATAAGTATGTTGATGGGTTTGTTTTTTTAATCGATAAAAGAACAACAGATGATACTATTGAATATTTAAATGAAGTTAAAAATAAATATAACATATTAGAAATATTAGAAACCGACCCTACAGGAGATGGGACACAATGTCCTATAGAAACAGATTATAGACAACTCTTATTTGATACAGCTAAAAAATATAGTAATAAAATTATTTGTTTAGATGCTGATGAATATTTAGATGGTAATTTATCTAAAAGCGATTTAGAAGAACTATTAGATAAAAATCCTAATACCTTATACCATCTAAAATGGGTTCAATATACATCTTGTAATACTATAAGAGTAGATGGTCCTTGGAAAGATAATTTAAAAGATAGGATAGGAAATTATGTTAACGATTGTAAATTCAATCCTACTCAAATGCATTCTACCCATTTACCTATCCCTCCAAACCAACAAGTTATACCTCCTGAAGAATTATTTATTGCCCATTTACAATGGTTAGATAAAACTTATGTAGCTATAAAACAATATTATTGGAAAGTTGAAGATTATGTAAATAATAAATTACATGATGTAAAAGTTGTTGGAAATGAAGCTTATGATGCATCTGTAAATGATTTTATATGGGAAGAAGAATATACTTTTGATTTATTAAAAATCAATCCTAACTTAATAAGTAATATATCAGTTTATAATAATTATCGTATTGGTATAATAAAAGATAGAATAAAAAAATATGATATACCCAATTTAGGGAATTGGGGGTATGATATTATGTCTTTAGACGAGAATGATCCAACTCAACCAAACCCTTACAAGTTATCAGTTATAACTGCAATTGGCCCATTAGACAAATATGAAAAATTTATTCCTAGATATATTGAAAACGTAAAAACTCAACATTTCTTTAACCAAACAGAACATATTATAGTATATTCTGAGTGGTCAGATTATCTTAATGAACTTAAAAATTTAAGTAATTTTAATTTAATTAAAGAAGACAAATGTTTGGGTGTGTATAATGCCTGGAATATAGGTATTAAAAACAGTACCACAGAATATGTTACTAATTGGAATATAGACGATATAAGACACCCAATTAACACTAAAATTAAATATGACTTATTAAATAATAACCCAGAATATGATTTAACTTACAATTGGTATGTAGCTACTACTGATGAAAATGAAAATTTTTATAATATAGACTTAAATCAAAAAGAATATTTAAGATATCCTGATAATTATCATAATGTAGTATTAGAAAATTGTTTTGCTGGACCCGATCCTGTATGGAGAAAATCATTACATGATAAAGTAGGATATTTTGATTATGAGAATTTTAGTACTATAGGAGATTGGGAAATGTGGATAAGATTTGCTAAATCAGGATCAAAATTTAAATTAATACCTGAAGTTTTATGTGTGTATTTAGATCATAATGAAACTATAAGTAAAAGAAATCATAAAATACATTTTGGAGAAAAAGAACTATTAAATAAAAAATATAAATAAAAAATATAATGGATAATATAATATTACAATATAGTATAGGGAGAAGTGGATCTACTATGATATGGCAAATTTTAAAAAAATTATGTGAACCTACATATAAAATTATTAAATGTCATCCCCAACAAATGGTAGAATTTGAAAATAGTACACATCCTATTATTATAACACAAAGAGACCCTCGTGATTCTATTTTATCTTATATTCGTATTAGCCATTTTGGTAAAAATACAGAATTATTTGAATCAGGATTAAATTTAGATATTTTAAAATCTAATATCAATATATGGAAAAATTTAGAAAATAATTTACGACATTATGTTAATAATTATAAAGGTTCTTCTATTATATTAAGATATGAAGATTTTTATAATGATTATGATTACATTTTTAATAAATTAGGTGAATTAATAGATTTAGATGATTTATCTAATTCTTTTAAACAACAAATAATAGATAGTACTAATATAAATAAAAATAAAAACCACCAAGAAAAATTTGGAACAGATTTTACAAAACATTCAGATGATACAGGAATACACGGAGGACATATTAAACACCCCCAACCTAAATTATATGAAAGAATATTAAACAATGAAGAACAATCTTTTTTAAATTTTCACTTAAAAGATGAGATTAAATTTTGGGAAAATTATTGGGAAAATAACTAGGATTTTTAATAAAAAATAATTATATTATCCATATGATAAAAACAGTATATATAACAGGGTGTTTAGGATTTATAGGATCTTATATTACACGCACTTGTCTTAATAAAGGTTGGTATGTAAAGGGAGTTGATAAAATGACTTATGCTTCTAACAAAGAACTATTAAAAGAATTTAAAAAATATTCTAATTTTTCATTTGTTAAGTGTGACATAAATGATTTAGAATTTTTATATGAATGTGATTATATCATCAATACAGCAGCTGAAACTCATGTTGGTAATAGCATAGTTAAAAGTGATGATTTTATACATTCAAATATCAATGGTGTACATCATTTATTAGAATTGATTAGAAACTACAGGGGTGAAAATAAAGATAAACCAACATTATTACATTTTAGTACAGATGAAGTATATGGTGATGTAACTGAAGGGGAACATCTAGAAACGGATACACTAAAACCAAGTAACCCATATTCAGCAACTAAAGCAGCAGCAGACCAACTTGTATTAGCTTGGGCTAGAACATATGACTTACCTTATGTAATTGTAAGACCAACTAATAATTATGGGGTAGGACAGTACACTGAAAAACTAATCCCTAAATCAATTAAATATTTAGGTTTAGGTAAAAAAATACCTTTACATAATGAGGGTACACCTATTAGAAATTGGCTACATGCCCAAGATACAGCTGATGCTGTAATTCAAATTGTTGAATCTAACATTAATAATGAAATTTATAATATAGCTGGTGGATTTGAACAATCAAATTTGGATACGGTAAATAAAATTATTACATTATATCATGGTGAAATTAAAAACCAATTTTTAGATTTTTCCTATTCAAGACAAGGACAAGATGTAAGATATGCTTTAAATGATGATAAATTAAGAAGTATTGGGTGGTTACCTAAAAAGAAATTTAATAGTGAATTACCTAAAATAGTTGAATATTATAAAAATAATTTTATATGGTAAAGAAAGAATTAATTGAATTTGAAACAAGAATAGGAGATGCTTTTAACCAGGGTGATATAAAAGCACCTATACATTTATACCACAGTAACGAGGATACAATGATTAAAATATTTAAGGATATAGATATTAAAAATGATTGGGTGTGTTGTACTTGGAGAAATCACTATCAAGGATTATTGAAAGGTATACCTAAAGATATAATGGAAGCTAATATTAGAGATGGTAAATCCATGGTAGCTAATCTACCTGAATATAAATTTATATGTAGTTCAATAGTAGGAGGTATTCCATCAATAGCATCAGGAATAGCATTAGCCATTAAACTACAAGGTAAATCTAATAAAGTTTGGTGTTGGGTTGGTGATATGAGCGCTGAAACCGGACATTTTCATGAAGCTTATAAATATTCGTTAAATCATGATTTACCTATTACTTTTATTGTAGAAGATAATAAAAAATCAGTATGCACCCCAACCCCAGATATTTGGAAAAGAAACACACCCTATTTTTTAGAATCAGAATATAAAGGAGGCATTATGAAACAAAAAAACTTAATATATTACCAATATGATAATAACAAATACCCTCATGCCGGAGCTGGTGTAAGGGTTCAATTTTAAAATGAAATATGAAATATAATAATGAAATAATAAAGGCTATGAGTATGTTAGCTGATGATCCTAAAACCGTTTTTATAGGCCAAGCAGTTGAATATGAAGGAACTGGATTATATGATTCATTGTCTCATTTACCCTCAAATAAAAGAATAGAGCTTCCTGTAGCTGAATATTTACAATCTGGATTAGCTAATGGAATGGCTATTGAAGGATTAATCCCAGTATCTACTTATCCAAGATGGAATTTTTTATTAATGGGAACAGATCAAATAGTCAACCATTTAGATAAATTTAAAAGTATGTCTAATGGAGAACTAACCCCAAGAGTTATAATTAGGGTAGCTGTAGGAAGTGAACACCCAGTTGATCCCCAATGCCAACATAAAGGAAACTTTTCAGAAGCTTTTAGAAATATGACTAATAATACAGAAATTATTGAATTAATTGAACCCGAAGATATTATTCCTGCATATACTAAAGCTTTAAATAGAACAGATGGAGTAAATACTATATTAGTGGAATTTGCAGATTATTGTAAAACCAAATGAAAATATTAATTACAGGAGGAAATGGTTATATAGCAAAATCATTAGCAAAAGAGTTAAATGATGTAACTTTAATAACTAGAAAAGATTTTGACTTAACTAGTAGAGAAGCAACAGATATATGGTTTGAAAACAAATTTTTTGATATAGTAATCCACACAGCTATAAGTGGTGGGAGTAGATTAAAAAAGGATGATGGTAATGTTTTTTATCAAAATATTCAAATGTTTTATAATTTATTAAATAATAAATCTAATTTTAAAAAATTAATAAGTTTTGGGTCTGGAGCTGAATTAAATATGCCTACTGATCCTTATGGATTAAGTAAAAACATCATTAATAGAATTATTAGACAAGAACCTAATTTTTATAATATAAGAATATATGGAGTATTCGATGAAAATGAGTTAGATACTAGATTTATAAAATCCAACATTAAAAGATATATTAATAAAAAACCAATGGAAATATATCAAAATAAATTTATGGATTTCTTTTATATGAAAGATTTAATATCTTTAGTAAAATATTATATAAATAACTCAACACTGCCTAAAATATCAGAGTGTTCTTATAAACAAAAATATAGTTTATTAGATATAGCTCAAATAATTAATAAACAATCAGATTATACTCTCCCAATTCAATTTAAAAAACTTAATTATGATGAACCTTATAATGGAAAAATTACTCTTCCAATACAGATAATAGGGTTAAAAAAGGGTATAAAGGAAACATACAAAAAAATAAAAAATGGATCAAATTAGTTTTGTAATAAATACAGCAGTTAATGAATTAAACCATATTAAGTTACTACTTAAATCTTTAAAAAAGAATTTAGATGGATCTAAGCATGAGATTTTAATTTTTATAGATAATGACAATCAAGATACATATGGATATCTTAAATCTATTAAAAATGAGTTTTTTGATTTAAAACTAATCACACATACCTTACCCCCTTGTATAGGTTATTCCAGAAATAGTAATTTACTAGTAGAATTAGCTAAACATGATATAGTAAGTTATTTACAAAGTGATATGGTAATTTCTCCCCATTATGATACTGATATTTTAAAAGAAATAGAACCTAACACTATATTAAGTGCTACAAGGGTAGAACCCCCCTTGCATGGTGAATCCCCCACAACAATAACAAAAAATTTTGGAACTGATCCTTTAAAGTTTAATTTAAATGAGTGGAATAAGTTTTCTCAAACAGTAAAAGAAAATAAAACTTTAAATTATTTTTTTGCTCCTTTTACATTTTATAAAAAAGTTTGGTTAGACCTAAGAGGATATGATACTCTATTTAGGAGGTCTAGAGAAGATTCTGATTTAGTCCAAAGATGTCTTCATAATAATGTTAAATTAAAACAAACCTTTAATGCCATAGTATATCATTTTACTTGCACTTCTTCCAGGGGCAAAGATTGGTTTAAAAAAGAAAATACAAAAGCTCAAGAAAGAGTAATCTTACAACAAAAAGCGGATCAAATAGAGTTAAAAAGATTTATTAGAAAATGGGGGGGGTTTAATCATGGAGAGAGTAAATTAGAAAAATATGATGTTGACTTAATTATTAAAAATAGTAAAAATTTACCTTTAGATTTTATTTTAAACATTGAACCCTTATTCTCTAAAGTATGGATAGACGATCTAAATACTAAAGAATCTTTATTACAAAATACCTCAGATGAGCATTTATTAGCTAATAATCTTAATAATTTTACTGAAAAACAATGGGAAAAAACTAAAAAATATCATAATTTAGTTAACTATAATAACATTTTTTTAGAATCCTTAAAACTTGATAAAGAAAACCTTAATGCTTACATTGAAATAGATGGATTAAATATATCCCAAGAGGATACTCAGTTATTCCAACATCTCCATAATCTTATAAGAGAATATGAAGTTGGAAAGTATGAATTTTACAATAGTATTATACAAATTAATAAAAAAATTATAATTAATAATAAATTAATAAATCCTAAATTTGATATGGGATTATTAAATATTGAATAATGAAGAGTAATCCAAAAAAATCTATTACTATTGGGAAATTAAAACTTCAAATTGAAGAAAATCCTAAAAAAGCAGAAAATAAACATAAAAAATTTTTTATTCATCTTTTAAATAGGCTGGTTTCAATACAAGAACGAACTGATAAAGTATTTACGCAATATGGTTTAAATCTTATAATGTATGAGGATCTATATTTTCAAGTAATAGAAGATATGGTATATGAGCATTATGATGTAGAAGTAGGTGAAGTTATATTTTGGTATGTTAACGGAGCTAAACTTAATGATGAAGATCAATATATAAAAGATAAAAAAACTGGTAAAAGGTATAAAGCAAAAACACCTTTACAAGTATACAACGTTTGCAAAAAATTAAAGTTATTTAAAAATTAATATATGTATCAAACAAAAACAATGGAAAAATTAGAAATGATAGCATGTCCCAAATGTGGAAATCCAATGCCTTTAAAACGAAGAGAATTAGGTTATCATGTTTGTGTTAATTGTTCTACAGTATCAGCTAAAAGAGGAGTACCTGTAATGAGAGGAACTGGTGATCATACTTGGGTTGATTTAGAAGTAATGACACAAGAACAATTTGAGAGATATGAGGAGATGGAAAATAAAACTAAATCCGAAATTAGACCTAATAAACCAAATAAAGATAATTTACAAGGTCCATTTACAATAGTAGAAACAGATAATTAATGCCTGCAGCCAAACCCATATCAAAAGATATGTGTTTAGCAGCTATGGATAAGACTAAATCAGTTAAAGCAGCTGCTAGATACCTAAATTGCTCATACCACCATTTAAAGCGTTATATGAAGCTGTATGTGGATGAGGAAACAGGTAAAACTCTATTTGAAGTACATAAAAATCAAAGTGGTAAAGGCATACCTAAATTTTTAAATAATGGTAAAAAAGAACCTGCTTTATTAGATATAATAGAAGGTAGGTTAAACCCAGCTTCATTTTCACCTGATAAATTAAAATATAGATTAACAACAGAGGGTTATTTAGAAGAATGCTGTGGTAATTGTGGATTCACAGAACATAGAGTAACGGATCATAAAGTACCATTGATATTACATTTTAAAGATAAAAATAAACTTAATTATAATTTAGACAATATTGAATTTTTATGTTATAATTGTTATTTTTTATTTATAGGTGAGGTATTTTCTGAAAGAGATATACAAAAATTAGAAGATAATAAATCAGTTACTAAAACTACTGATGCTGTAGATATGCAACTAGACGACTATCATTTGCAAAGATTACGGGAGCTAGGTTTAGATGGTGAAAACCCTACAGACGAAGATGATCCTTACAATCTAGTTTCATATAGATAATTTGCCAATCATATCTTATCTTCATATATTTATTGTTGATGAGAAAAGTCAAACCACTTCTTAAAAAAAAGAAACATGACAAAATTGTAAAAGATTTTGATAAGCAAAAGGCTAAGCATGTAGAAAAATTAGCTACACAAATGCTTAAAAAAGA
>Ga0181400_1000787_pt1 | contig 13584 bp, 19 predicted proteins | sample 23SPOviralmetaG_FD_130129 | JGI IMG/M metagenome (GOLD analysis project Ga0181400, IMG submission 130129) | Marine viral communities from the oligotrophic San Pedro Time Series (SPOT) site, San Pedro Channel, CA, USA - 23 SPOT_SRF_2011-06-22 | ecosystem: Environmental > Aquatic > Marine > Strait...
CTTCTCATAAGTTTTTAAAATTTCAGGATCAATTTCGTCCAGTGACTTTGGTTTGTCTTTAAGACTAGCTGGTGATGAATAATAATAGTAATCTTGAAAATCAATTTCTGGAATGTTTAACTTGGCCCAATCTGGATTTTGTAAATTGTTAAAAATTTGAAATGCTTTAAGCCGCCATTCAAGCATCCATGCAGGTTCATTTTTTTGTGCAGATATAAATTTTACTGTGTCTTCATTCAATCCTTTAGGAGGGCGGATCTGTTCTACATCAGTGGAGAATCCATATTTGTATTCACTGTTGCCTAGTGCATTGACTTGTTCAATTGTTTGCTCTGTGGCTGCCATCTAATTTAATTATTCCCAAACATAAGGATCTTTTTTTGCTACTGCAAAATTTAGATATGTTTGTATGCGTTCAAGATCTTTTTTTGTTTTTAAAGATATTAATTCGTTTGCAAAATGTAGTTCTACTTTGTTGTCTAAAGCAATTTGAAATATTTCATTTCGTCTAGCAACATCATCAGTCATTGAATACATGCTGTTCAGCACTATTATATCAGGCTTGTCTTTTATAAAATGCTCTAGTGATGCTTGCCAAGTGCAATGATCATTTTCAAACTCGTATGAAGTGTAATTGATTTTATTTGCCAAGCAGTATTGATCTATAATTGCTCGTTGCATAGGTAAAGGAATATTTTTTGAAAACTCACTACTCCAACCAACATAAGTGATAGCAGTTTTTCCTGTGTTATCTGATGACCCGCCTGCTTCATGATCTCCAGGTAACCGCATAAATCCACCAGGATGCCGTCTGCCATATTCTTCGCCCTCTACTAGTATTCTCATGTCCATGCTTACCCTTGTATAACCTTCTACGTTATTGATATTACCATGTAACATTTCTTGTAAAAATAAATGACTTTGTCCAGGTTTGAGTTCAATAGGAAATGCAACTTTATAACATTCTTCTTCTAGTTTTTCGACACTCCATTTTTGATGCATGAATTGTTTTGTTATGCTTCTACTGTTTTCGATATCCACCATCCACATAGTGTTACTTGCCTTTGCTTCAGTAAAAGGTGTCCATATAGTTCTACATCCTCTTCCATTACCAACAAATATTCCTTGATGCATCTGCAGTCTTCTACCAACTTTATCTTGATTTGGAATCACAACTCTTAGTGTGCCAAATCTTTGTATCATGTATTTTTTGTTTGCAATTTTGTCAGGCACAAAAGATGCAACAAATTCATCAAATTTTTCCATGAAGTCTTTTCTACTGCATGCATTTTGCACATGTTTAGATACTTTGACAATATCACTAGCTGATAAAGTTTTGTGTATAGTTTCAAGTTCAGTGACTTGTGGTGCAACTTCTTGCACAACAGACAATGCCCATTGTGGCCAGTTGTATTTTTCAAGATCGTAGTTGAGTGTTTTATTACGCCAGTGTTCTTGTATGCTTGACAACTGCATGTTCGTAATTAGTTTTTGCCAAGATTTTTGATTAGGTCTTTGATCTTAGATGATTCAACATTGGCTCTTACTTTGCCAATGTCATCCTTGAGTGGTTCATCTGACTTGTGTTCTTCTTTGACTTCAGATGTAACAGTGGATGTTCTTTTTAAATTGTTGTAGATGCTTGGCGCTTGCTTCTTGAATGATTGATATTCTTCATCCTCTGCTAGATCAAGTATACGCAGTGTGTCTACATTGAACTCTAAGTCTACCTTGTGTCCGACACCAGAACTGGATCTTGTCTTCATGAACTGTATCTGATACTTGCCACGTTCACGCATTGCTCTACTTGTAAAAATACCAATCACATTGTCTGCTGTTTGTATTTTACTCAAGCCACCACTGATGTGCGAATGATCAAACTCAATTTCTTCAACACTGGCTCTGTTCAACTGCGATGCTGTGATCAACAAACAGTTCATATCCACAGCAACATTTCTCAACTCTTCAGACACATACTTGTCTTTAACAAATAGATCACTAGGCGACACTCTTTTATTCATCGGCATCAACAGATCCAAATAGTCAATCAGTATTACATCACACTGTAAATTGTGTTGTATTTCAAACTCTTTAATGTATGCTCTCACATCCAATGCTGTGGCACCAGCGGGGATATATTTGATTCTCAACTTGCCAGATGTTTTTGCTTTCATCTTAACTTTGAGATCCACTGTGTCTAAGTCTTTGTATATTTCACGTGTTGGAGTCTCAGTCATCATTGCATCTATTCTCATTGCTGTAAGTTTTTCACTCAACTCAAGTGTGACGTAACACACATTCAATCCTTGTTCAGCATAGTTGCATGCCAAGTTCTGCAAGAATAAACTCTTACCAGCACCCGATCCACCAGCAAATATATTCAGTTCGCCTCTGTTGAATCCACCAAACAGTTTTTTGTCAAAGTTTTTCCAACCAGTGGGCACCATGCCATTGTTGTCTTTCAGTGCTTGTAATCTTGCTTTCGGATCTTCAAAGTAGTCCAGACCCATGTCTTTGGTCAGTCCGACCTGCACTGCTTTCTTGATCTTTTCTTCAACAGATCCATACTCACCTTTTTCCAACATGTCTGCTGAAGCAAGGATGGCTGATTCTAGTTCTTTGTGTCTTGCAAATCTTTCATACTCATCAAGGAACCAATCAAAGTGTTTAGGATCAATGTCTGCCGCTGACTGCAAGTCTGCACCTGTCTTGGCATTGACCATTTCAACATCAGGCAGTGTTTTATATTCGTTAGCATACTCATAGATAAATTTTGCAGGCTCTCGCAACTGTGCATCATAGTGTGAATATCTAAAGATGTTCTGTGCTCTCACAAATGACTGTGCATCTGCAAGAAACATTTCTAAGAATAGTTTTTGTAGTTCTTTTGTATACTCCACAGTTATATTATACTACCTTTCATAGTTGGTAATCAACAGTTCCTTTCTGTCCTTTTGGTCTTGTCTGTATGTGCCTGTTGAACGCATGGTATATTTCAAATCCCATTGCAAACAATGATATGTTGAGTAAAGATCAACCAATTTTGGATTTGCATTGTATGTTATCATAAATCTGGTTTGAATATTATCAACGTGAGATTTAAATTCATCATGATCAAATCCTTTGTGTTTGTCGCCATCTTTACCATATAAAAAAGATTTGATGTCGTAGGGCGGATCTAAAAATATAAAGTCTGTGTCGTAATGCCCATGCATGAAATAAGAATAATCTAAATTGGTTATGTTCCAACTGGCAATCAACTGCTGATAGTCAGGCAACTTACGGATAGAATTAATTGTAAAGTTACCGTGATAGGCTTGCTTACTAAATGAAGAGGTAGCCAAACCAGAAAAGGAACACTTGTTGGCAATATAAAATGAACAAGCCACAACAAAAGGGTCCTGTCTATCGTCGTGCATCCATTGTTGTGCTTTGGCATACAGATCACGCTGTGCGCCTTCATCATCTCCTGTGCCACGTTTGATGTCTTCTAATCGCATGGCCATAGACTTGCCTTCTGTTTGTAATGTTTTCCAAAAGCAATACAATGGATAATAAGCATCGTTGACATGCATGTATGCATTAGGATATTGTTGTGTGGCCCACAAAGCCACAGAGCCGCCGCCTACAAATGGCTCCACATATGATTGAATGTCCTGTGGAAAATATTCTCCAAGGAATTTCATTGCTCTTGATTTACCCCCTGGATATCTAAGAGGCGTTTTCATTTTGAATGTAGTCAAGTGAGCCATCCTGTGAGTGCATATCTGGTTTGGTCAGCAACCACTTCTGTAACCATGTGACGATTTTCATATCCATCAACATCAAATAAAACCAATGTGCCCATTTGTGGAACAAACATTTGCCAATGCGTTTGTCTATCAAATGCAATGTTGCCTCCCCATTCGGCTTGCCAACCTCTATGGAAATAAAACAAATAAGTTATTTTTCTTTGAGATACAGAATCTCTGTGTGGAGTAAGATAGTGTCCACGTGAATAAGCACTGGCCCAACAACTCAACGTGCTGTTCACAGTCATGCCTGTGTGGTACTCTATAAATTTATGAAACTTGTTTGAATGAATATAATCAACCAACTTGTGTTTTGGTTGCAAACATTTTTTGAACTTGTAATTAAACACAGGGTTGTTTTGTTTTGTGCTGTCTTTGAAATCAAGTTTCTCAATTGACTCTAGCACAGAATTACTTTGCACATCATCTAATGCTTGTTCAAATGTCCACAGTCCTTGGCTGTATTCTTTTTTAAGTCCAGCACTTAGATCCATAGTTTCTCCTGTAGTTTGATTTTTGTTTTGCTATCGTTTGTGTATTTGAGTATGGCCTGCATGGTTAAAATCTTTCCATACTGTTGCACAGCATCATTTACATCTTTGATGTTGTTGCCCCATGGCGGCATACTCACTGACCATCCCCATTCACATGCTTGTTCAATTAGTTTAGTGCCTGCACGATCTCTGTCTGGAACCACAATAACTTTTCTATTCAATGCATCGATCTGTAATTTTTGCTTGTGTGCTATTTCAGACCCAAGTATAGCAACACCATCAATTTGTATGGCATCGAATATGCCTTCGACCAATATCACAAACTTTCTTGACCAATGCTGATTGTCAAGATTAAACAGAGTGCCAGGTTGCACCTGTGCAAAATATTTTGGTGATTGATCTTGCATGGCTCTTGCTACATAACCAATCAACTTGTTTTGCCAACGTATAGGAACTATCACTCTGTCTTTCATTGATTTGGGTGCTTCATAGAATGTGTGTGGCACATCAACAATACCACGAGCCATGAGATATGGATTGGTTCTTATTGGCTCTGAATCTTCTGGTAATTTTATTACATCGAATTTGATTTCGTCATCAAGTTTTTTTTGTTCTGGATTTATTTCTTGTGATATAGCCATTGCCTGCATTGCTAATTTTGAAATGATACTGGTGGATACATTTATCCAAGTTAGCAGTTTGCGGAATCTATTATTCAAATATCTACCTGGGGTGTAGTTGGCTTTAAAACCACAGTTAAAACAGTGATAATTCACTGAACCATCACCTGGATATATGATGCCTCCACGCTGTCTTGTGTCTGGCGATTCGCCTTGATGCTGACAACAAGGTGCGTTGAAAGATATCCAACCTGATGGCGTTTTCTTTCGACGTGCAGGAAGATGTGACTCTAGTGTGTGTTTGAGATCCGGAAACATTTATTATAGTATAAACTAAAAGAATAATTTGTCAAAGAGCAATACAACTACCAAGTATGATGCTGTGTGTAGACACTGATCAATTGAAGACAAAATCCAAAATTCTCTTGATTCCATTTTCATGTTGTTGGCTTTTACAAAGTTATTTTTTAACCAGTCAATTGTAAAATGCGTCACATAATCAAGCACTGGAAATACAAGTATGCTGAGAAATACAGTGTGTCCTTGTGCATAGGCAAAGCTGGATATTCCAAGAAATACCAATGCAGTCCCTAGTGCATGATCAGTGGCGTGTATGTGACCTCTGGTTGAGGTTAGTAAGTGCTTATCGTTGATGCCTTTGATCCTGCCTTGAAGTGCAAAGTCACATACAAAGTGTTTTAACATTAATAAAAAGAACAGTGCTAGGATCATTGTTGTATACTATACGAACTATTTGCAGTTGTCAACTAAACCTTGACGTGCCCTTTAAGATCTTAATAAATAGAATATATCATGCGAGCAACGGATTTTATTACAGAACGTGACATCAAAGTTGAAATACCAATCAACATCACCATACCGCAAGACGGTGGTGATCCTAAAGTTTCTGTAGCAGACAAAGACAAATCACCAGGAGATGAATCAGAAGCAGAAAAAGTAATGGTGTCTCCACTGCAACAAGAAGTTGAATTAGCCAAAGCTGCACAAGGCAAAGAATCCCCAGTGATTGATGAACTTACTGATGATGACGAAGAAGTGGGTGCAGAAGATGATGTCAACGAGGAAACAGATGAACTCGCACAGTTCAAAGCACTGCTTGATGAACTGAAATAGAGATTCAAAATGGCCTTTAGAAAAATAAAAGGATCCTTCAAAAACAAAGATATCAGCACACATGTCATTGAGGATACATATCTTGCACATGACACAGCCACAGGTCAACTGAGGATAGGTGATGGCGTAACTGCAGGTGGCACACTAGTGACCACTGGAGGGAGTTCACTTACAATACAAGAAGAAGGATCTTCGTTAGACACTGATGCTGAAACACTTAACTTTGTTGGATCAGCAGTCACAGCCACTGGTGATGGCGCAACCAAAACAATTACTATCAGTTCTCTCACAGTGCAGGAGGAAGGGTCAACACTATCCACAGAAGCCACAACTCTTAACTTTGTAGGTTCTAATGTGACTGCTTCAGGCACAGGTGCAACCAAAACAATTACTATTAGTCCTCTTTCTCTCATAGTGCAAGAGGAAGGCTCATCTTTGTCAACAGCAGCCACAACTTTAAATTTTGTTGGATCATCAGTCACAGCTACTGGAGATGGTGCAACTAAAACAATTACTGTTAGTGGCGGTGATACATCATCAGGATTTCCAAATTCAACTTCAACATCCTTTCCACTTACTACTGATTCTTCAGCAACTGATTTTCAAGAAGGGTCAGACGGTATAGGCACATCAGGTGCCGTTGATGCATTTGGTGTGTCCATTATATCACTATTTGACTGCATGGAACCAATCGGTAGCCTAGCATCTACAAACTTTGGAGATGATGAATCACACGTTGGTGGTTAATTAACTTCTGTAGAAAATTTTATCTAGTCCAACTAAAACAGTTGACGAGTCAGCTGCACTTTCATCATCTGAATAATGTGCCACAAAAGCCACACGTTTGTGAATGCCAGTAAAGTTCACAAACTTACGATCTGTGGTTTCAGAAAATGTTGTTGAATTAATTAAGTAAAAATCTGATTGCTGTGAATCAGTGGCATATGACGCCCCCTCAGTCATTGTACCAAATATTTTAATTGTGCCAGAAAAGTTGGTAAGATAATACACTGCTGTATGCAGTGCAGAGTTTGAATTACGATTTGGTTGGGCGTCGACTGATGTTGAAACAAATTCGCCATCGATGAAACTGAATTCAGTTATCTGCTGTGATGCTGTAAACTCAGGTGAAGTATCTCCAACCACTTCAAATTGTATAGCTGCATTGTATCTTGTGTCTGCATATAAAACTTTTACTGTGGAATCTGTGTCTGTGAATCTCAGCACACCATGATAAAATATTTGATCTAACTTCAACATGTCAGATTCAGTAATTGTAAATGTAATATGACCTTTGGTTGTTGCAGTGGATCCATCGTCTGCCACTGTGCCAATTTTTTCAACCACTAATGCACCTGTCTGATCGCTAATTTGTAATGTGCAAGAGGTGCCATTCACAAACTGTTTCTTTTGATCTTGATTTTTCACCACAATCGTGAAGGTGTTATCAAACTCTTTGAATAATTTTATAGGACGTTCATACACTTTTTCGTATCTTCTTTCTAGTCCAGATGTGTGATTGAACACATCCAAGTTGTTTGGTAGTTTGTATCCGCTGTAATATTGCATGGCATTTGATATATTTATGTAACCACAAACTGTGGCCGGTTGATCGAACATATGGTAATTAAAACAAATGCCGTTCGATCTAGAGGATATTCAATCAAATTATCCATTTCTCACCCTAATCAAAGTTGGTAAAGAAGAATATCTCGTTATTGTGCAAAATTGCGATCAGAGACTGATATCATTATACAATTATGCTGTGATGCCACAGGAAGCCAAAGCAATATTCTTAGAATATGGACGTGCATGGTGGTGGGAGTCTAACCGCAAATTACCAATCAACATCTTTATTGGATCTGATTTTGAGATGTTTAGAAACTTTTTGTTGTCATTTTCCATTAAAGAAACAGAAATATTGTTCGGGCCCACAGTTCAACTCAGTGATCTCACACAGTCAAAGAGAGTGCGAAGAAAAACTGTGCAACTAGTTCGTAGAGTCAACTAGATTCATATGCACAATCACAGCACCAGCATATGAAAAGGCATGTGCTTTTTTAAAAAAATATTGATCATTGGTTGGTTTCGTCCACACTTCATCTAATATTTCATTCCATGGCTTGTTCAGTAGATATCTTTTGGCAGGACGTATGATGGCCAAACATGCGGCCAACTGTTCAAGTGTAACTGGTTGTAACTTTGACACCACATCATAGTGTCCATTCAAATGAAACAGTTGATCAACAAATGTTTTGTCTTGTAGTTTGTGCCATGGCGGCTCTTGGTTAAACAGTTGTTCAAGATGTTGTCTTGATTCGACCTGTGAATAAATGTTCACATTCAAAAAGTCAAGTTTAAAGTAGCCAAGTTGGTCAGCAACCTTGTGATCAAATGCAGATTGATCAGTGCCAGGAATAGTTGGCACATCTACAAAGTATACGCCTGTGTTGTGAGGCTTGATGCCTTTGTCGTCCCAAATGGTTGAACGAGTGTGAGGCAATACATCAAGTATTTTTTGTCTATCAGCAAAGTCAATGTCTATGTCAGGCATTCACAACTTCTCTCAATTTTGATTTAGGCACATCAATGTTTTTCTTTGAGCACACTTTGTCAATTACACATATGTTACACTTGGGTTGTCTACTTTTGCAAACTCTTTTTGCATGTGTGATCAATTGCATGTGGGCGGCAAATTTGTATTGGTCAGGTGTGGTGTCATTTACAATCACAGCACTTTTGCCTTCGTCTAATGTGTCAGTCCAACCTAATCTCCACAACAGTCTAAACACATGAGTATCCACAGCAATGTTTGGTGCACCAAAAACAAATCTCATCACAATGTCACTGCTTTTTCTTCCAACACCTGGCAACAGCATTAGCTCCTTTTGTGTTTTAGGAACTTGGCCATTATATTTTTCTATCAGCATTTTAGATGTGGCCAATATGTTTTTTGATTTTGCATTGTAAAGTCCTGCTGGTTTAATTGCATCAATAATTTGTTCTTGGGACAGTTTAATCATGTCCCATGGATTGTCTGCCAATGCAAACAGTTGTTTACATGCCACTGCTGTTCTTTTGTCTTGACTTTGTGCAGACAGCATGACCCCTATCAAACTGGTGTAAGATTGTTTGTGTATTTTTGCATCTGGCTTTGCATTTGAATATTTTGGCCAGTATTCTGATAGCCGTGTGTATATAAAATCAATCTCTTGTTGTGTCTTCATATGCATTTTAATATCTTTTGTATAAGTTTTTGAAAGTGTTCAAAGTCTTTAGGTTTGTATTTTTTATCGTTTGGATCATGTTTTAGTATATTGATTAGTGCCTCTTGTTTTGTTTTATCCGCCATGTGCTAGTCTATAGTATACAGCATCTTTTTTCATTTTAAAAGTCAAAATTGCATCTTGATTTTGGTAATCCTCTGTCCATTCAACATTTGGTTTTAATCTAAAATACCAACCCCATTTGCTTTTGCAATTTGTTAAACACCAATTAATTTTTTCCCAACCCACACCATATGTCTGCAGATTTATTTGATATCTATATCTTTTGTTGTAACCATAACCAGCTGGCAGTAGGTCTGCACCATAGCCGGCTAATTCAGGCGTAAATGTATCAACCAGTTTTTTCATTCGATGCCTGCTTCACGCAGTGTGGCTTTGACAAAGTCTTGATCTTCGTCACGTTTTCGAAATGTTCTTTTCCAGAATTCTGGATCAATTATTTCATATATGATCTTGATATGATCATCATGCATGATTGTGATCATGTCCTTGCCTGTTTCGCAGTTTAGCAACACCCAAGGAGATATTCTGCCATTCACAATCATTTGGCACACCCTGTTGAGATTAACATACTTGAAGAAGTCTTCTAGCCTAGCATTTTCTTGTTCTGCCCATTCGCCCATTGTTAGTATTGTTCTGTTAAGTGCTTGTGTGACTCCTTCTGTGCGGATCAAATGTTTGATGTATGTGTCAATGGTGCCTTGTTTGGCCCACGAATCTATTCTTATTTTAGATGTGCATAACCAGTCAATGAATGCTCCTATTTCAACTGGCGTGTTGGCTGTAATAAATTCTGCTGTTTTTACAAATGCACGATAGTATTGAGAATTAACAAAGTCAACAAATTGTTTTGGCTTTTGATTGCTGTAATTGATTTCATAGAAGCGTTTGAATATTTCAAATGCCAACACATGCACTTTGTTGCTTTTTTGTTCCCATCGCCTCTTTGGCTCACACATGTGTATGTCCAACGTGCTTTGACGTGAAAACGTTTTTGAACAATAGTCGCAAGTAGGCATATTAGTTTTTATTTTAACAGCTTGATATTTAAAAATCAATACAGTTCGTTTATCAACGGAAAAATGCTTGCAATTGCATGAGCACAGGCATGTGCAATTTCCATGTGTTCTTTTTGTGTGCCGTTGTCTCCACGCAGTTCAATGTAATGCACCCAAGAACGCAATGTGCCATTCATGTATAATCTTGTTTTGGTAAGTCCTTCAGGAAGAACTTTTCTAGCTTGTTCTTTAGCAATGCCTTTTTTGATTGCCCAATCATATTCTTTTTTGGCTAAGTGTGCAATACGCATTTGAGCATGCAACCAATCTGTCTGCAGTCGCTTGTCGTCTGTCTGGATTGAATTTTGTCGATTTTTTTCATCTTGCAGTCTTGCTTCACTATATTCAAATAAATTGCCTTGTTGATCTGGATTAGCGTATCTTTGACTGAATTCTTGAAAACTAAAACTCCTGTGTCTTACAATTTGATGTGCAATGTCTCTGGTTGTGTTTATTTCCAAACAGGCACTTACCATTTCAAGTGGTGACCAATGTTTGTGCTTGATAAGATATTTGATTAGTTTTTCTGAAGTTTCAGAGTTCATTTGATTTGATGGATTAGACACTCTTGCACAATAAGAAATTAAATCTTGTGCTGTGTCTAGTTCGAGATCAGAGTTGTGAGGCAACTGTGAATATGATATTAGTTTTACATTGTTCATTAAATCATTATACACTAACATGCATTTTATATCAACTAATTATCACGATGGCTGACGCAGATTTTTATCCACAGTGGGATAATTGTTCACTGAACTATGATCTTACCAAATATAATTTTCCAACTCTTGTGTTGGATGTGGTCAAAGAAGTATTTCCACAGGTAGATAGTTTAGAAACAATTCATGAACATTTGGTCGGCAATCAAATTGTTGCTCTATGCGATCATGTGCAGAATTCATTTGCAAGAAAACATTTCATGCAATTGTTTGATCAATTTGCTGAAGAATACATTGCACCAAAACTTAATGGTAAAAGATATTTGATCAAAAGAAATCCAACACTAAATTGTGTGATTCCTGATCAACAAAAATATGGAAGACGTTTGCCATTTCATCAAGGAATCTTTTACAGCAATGGCAGAGGTATGGCCACCATGTGGATGCCATTGACCAAGACTAGTGGCACAAATTCTATGTATATTGCAGGCCTAGAAGCCAGCAGAAAACTTACACTATTTGCCATACAAGAAAAAATGAGTCAGGAGACATTTGAAAAATACTGTATGCAAATTAGTGCTCCTGTTGAAAAAATGCCAGGCGAAGTTCACTTGTTTACACAAGAACACATTCATGGCAATGTTAACAATGACACACTCCAAACAAGATGTGCTGTTGATTGGCATGTGCTTGTAGAAAGTGAAGAATATGGCATGCGTGAACCAGGAGGGTTTTTTAGATTGCCTGGCGACCATGAACAATCAGATGCTCAAGACTACAGCAATATGATATTCGTTGCATATGTGGGCAACAATACAAGATATGATAAGAATATTCCAATACACTTTCAAAGGAAAATGATCAATGACTATTGTGCAGATCGTGGCATCAAACACACTGGATTTATTTTTGAAAATGAGTTTTTAGATTGGCTGCCTATTCTCAAAGAAAAAATATTGGAAAAGCCTGCAGGCATTGTGATGCTGAGCATCCACAGTTTACCAAATGATAAAAAAACAGCGAATGATATTCTACACACAGCATTAGACAATAATGTGCAACTGCATTTTGCAAATGAATTGTGCAGTTTGAAGTCAGAAAAGGATTTAGAGAGAATAGAGACTTATCTTTCATTTGCTGTGAAGAAGAAAGGACATTATCCATGGGAAGTATAGTTTCAAGTCATAATGATTGGGATCCGTTGGAGGAGTGTTATGTTGGAGTCGCCACCAATGCACAATTTCCCAAAATCGATAAAAGCACAAACGCATTTGTTTTTTCTACTGAAAAATATGAAGACATCAAAGATCTAGAAGGTCCTCTTGATCAAAGGATAATTGATGAAGCCAATGAAGATTTAGATATTCTTGCAAGCACACTTACAAGTGTTGGCGTGAAAGTAAGAAGGCCCACAGTGCAAGATCACAGCAAAAATTTTAGCACACCAGATTGGACCACATCAGGATACCAAACGTATTCTTGCAGAGATTTGTTGTTGCCCTTAGACAATTTAATTATTGACGGTGCTTCACCACACAGGAGCAGATATTTTGAAACAAGGAGTTACAAAGATTTTTTATATGAAGTCATGCAAAATGGCACAGAGTGGATCTCTGCACCCAAGCCACAACTTTTAGATGATTTGTATCAATTGGAAAATCTAGCAGACCCTACAGTGGTTAATAAGGAAATCATTTTTGATGCTCCTAATGTTGTGAGATTAGGAAATGATCTGTTGTATCAGGTCAGCAACACAGGAACTCTGCTTGGTGCACAATGGCTTAAAACCATACTTGAACCTAGAGGCTACAGATTACATGTTGCTGAAAAATTTTACTCATTTGCTCACTTTGACAGCACAGTGATTCCGCTACGTCCTGGACTGGTGTTGTTGAATGGTGCAAGACTGAACAACAACCATTATCCTCCACTCTTTAAAAATTGGGACAAAATATTTTTTCCAGGAGATAAAATTGTTAACACACCATCTGCATTGCCAGACAACATTTCTATCACATCGCCTTACATAGGATTAAATTTACTCAGTGTAAATGAAAACTTGGTCATCTGTGATGTCAATCAAACACATCTACGTAAAGAGTTAAACAAACATGGAATCGAATCCATAGGCCTTGAAATGAGGCATGCCAAAGCACTAGCAGGTGGATTTCATTGCGTCACATTGGACACAAAAAGAAAAGGTCAAAGACAAGATTATTTTTAACGTGTAGACTTGATGGCATGATAGAATGTCGCATCTGACATCAATACTATTATCCAAAAACTTAAAGAACTGGGCATTACGCCAAAGCCAAGTAATAAAATGAATACCAGTATAAACACATTTTTTAATATGTGCGACACATATAATCGTGTATGCTTTTTTGGCACACTGTATTCTATCCAATTATTCATCTTGTTTTTATTTCCTTCAAGTTATTTTGTTTCCATTCATCAGTAGTTTCAGATAACCCCCAGATTCTTATTTCTTGAAGGGTCCTATTGCACGCCATACAAAAACCATTCTTTGGATCAATTTTA
>Ga0181400_1000789_pt1 | contig 13537 bp, 13 predicted proteins | sample 23SPOviralmetaG_FD_130129 | JGI IMG/M metagenome (GOLD analysis project Ga0181400, IMG submission 130129) | Marine viral communities from the oligotrophic San Pedro Time Series (SPOT) site, San Pedro Channel, CA, USA - 23 SPOT_SRF_2011-06-22 | ecosystem: Environmental > Aquatic > Marine > Strait...
ATTTTCTGGGTCTAAATCATTTAAACCATTAACCTCATCTATAGCGAATCCATTAAAAAGATTAGCAGTAACAAATAAGATACCATCCATGCCGCCTGCTCCTTTTTCTACTTGATCTAAAATAATCTTTTTGGCTTTGTCTTCAAACTTTGCCCATTCTTTATTAACTTCTTCTTGAGTTACTACATTAATACCTTCGTACTTTATCGTTTTAATCTCTTGTCTAAACGCTTGCATTACTTTACCTACAAGACCTTTGGCCGAGTAGATACCTGTCATTCTATATGACTTTTCGTTTAAAAATTGTTCGAATGTTGGGATTGTTTTCATATCTCTATTATATTACCAAGCGTAGTCGAAACTATCAATCTTGTTTATTCTTTCTTTAATTTGCTTTGCATAGTTCTTAGATTCTCTTTCGTAGTAAGATTCTTTTTCACCATATCTAGCCTCAGATTCTTCTGCCTGTCTAATGTAATCTACATACCTAGAATAGTCATCTAAGATATTTGACATGTGTTGAGATGCATCTTTTGCTTTTACTTCTTTACCTTTTGGAGATTCACCAATTTTAATTTCTTGGTATCTAGTCTTCTCACCTTTCTTTAAACCGTCTGAGATTTGTTTAGCCAGCTTGTCTATTGCATCTGATACCATTTTATCTAGTGGTAAACTTGCCGCTTTATCAGCTAAGATCTTGTGGTATCTATTTCTGTTAGCATCTCTAAAGTCTTTATCAGATTTGAATGCTGTTGCATCTGCTTTAGCTGCTTTTCTTGCATCTCTTAACTGTTGAGTAGAATACTTTTGTCTAATTAGTTCTAGGTTGATAACAATAACTCTATCAGACATCTCTGCAATTCTCTTACCGTTGTTAAGACCCGATGCGCCCCAACCTCTATATTTGTGGTTAATACCGATTTGGTCTACATCACCTTTTTTCTGTTTAGACCAGGATCTAGCACCTGCCCATCTTGACCACTCATTAGCATAGAATTGTCTGTCACCAGACATAGCTGCTAATACAATACCTCCACCTGGAACCATTTTATAGTCATTCCATGATCCGTTGTTATGGTCATAGTATGGATTTTCTTTCTCGTTATCTGAGATAAAGAAAAGTACGTGGCTTGAACCGCCGTAGTTTTTAAATATCTTTGATACATCGTTGCTAATAATAAAATCTTCATCTTCGATTTTATCAAGAGCTACTTTAGATAGGTTGTAAAAACCTTTAGCTAAATTAGAAAGATTTTTCTTAGCTTCTTTACCCTCTCTACCGTTTGATAGAACTGTTCTTAATATAGCTGATTTGATTGCTTCGTTAAGAAAGTTAGCTCCAACGAAGTCGCTAAATGATTCGAATAAATTTATTTCACTTTTCATATTTGTATTTTCTTCTAGTTTTTTAGCAGCTAAATTTTTATCTCTTTTGGATACGTTATCTAGGTAAGAGCCGTCTCCCCAGAATTTAACAACTAATTCAGTTTGAGTAGTTGAATGCATGCCTGGTTTGTAGACTGCAATATCTCTTAGTTTTTTATTAGAAGCGATAGTTTTCTTCATGAAGTCTAGTGCTTGTTTCTCGTTTCTAAACTTTTTCATAGCACTTACACCGTCACTATAAATAACTTCATAGTTTTCAGTGATTGCAGATTCTTCAACATGTAGATTTACATATCTGCTACCTTTTTCTGAGTAAACCGTAGTAATTTTAAAATCACCTTTAATTGATTTACCAGTGTCTTGTTTGTAGTATTTAGCATAATAAGCTTTAAAGAATAAGTTTGGTTCTAGTTCTCCAAAGAAATGTGACATTTTACCTACATAAAATTCAGCTTTAGGATATACTTTTAAAACATCTTTTTCTGTTTCAGCATCTAAAACTGCTTTATCAAAATCTTTTACGAATTTAGCTTCATTAACTACTGATTCATCAATACCTTTGTAAATTAAAGTGTCCCAATGAATATCTTCTACCTCATCTCTATAATCAGCATATACGTCAACTTCCCAATTACCACCTTCTTGATCTACTCCCATGAAATAAAGATCTTTACCCTCATTACCGTGGTCATCAATCACATCATAGTCGTCAAATTCTATTTCGTATTTCTTACCTTTATATTTAACAACAGCATTAGGCCAATCAGATTTTGTAACTTTGATCTTCTCATTAACTACTGACTCTTCGATATACTCTCCAAGTTCTGGATCGTCCCATCCAAGTTCTGGATCTGCTAATACTTTTTCAAGATCTTTTCTCTTACCCTGCATTGTGATAACTGGAGTACCACCACCTGGACCGTCCATTACTTTATTGATAATCTTAACTCTATTCTTCTTTAAGAATTTTAAGAAATCTTTATTATCTGGATCTAAAGCGTCCATTTCTACCGTAGCCTCAAATACTTCAGCAGCTTTAGGAGTTTCATCTAGTTCAGCTAGAATTCTACGACCCCATTTTGAAAGCTTTACACCCTCTTCAGAAACATTAAAGTACTTTCTATTTCTAGAAGCCCATTGGCTTGAACTAGTAGATAATTCGGAAAGAATCTTGTTAAACTCTTCTCTTGTCACTACACCGTCTTTAATAGCTTGTAGGACTGCATTTCTTACATTAGCAGTTTTACCTACAGTTTGAGCAGGGTGGTTCTCTGTATATTTTCTTTTGATTTGCAATTTCTTGCCTTCCGATAAAAAGTCTTCGAAGTTTATCATGATTATGCTTTAATTTTTGCTAGTTTACCCTGTGTTTCTTCATATTGAAAAGAGAACTTAGATTTTGCGTAAAGAGTTCCCATTGAGAATGAAAGTAAAACGCCATCTGGTTTTTTCATAGCAGTCTTATATGCTTCTGCGGCACTAGCCTCATCGTCAAAAATACCAATATGTTGCTTTCCATTTGGACCGCCCAAAGTATGACCTGCTTCTAATCTAATTCTCTGACCATAGAAGTCTACTTCATTATGAGCAAATACTAAATACTTTGTATCGCCTTTTTCTGGTAGGTTATCGCTAAACTCACCAAATGCTGTTCTACTATTATAGTAATAAGAACCGAATTGAATAGACTCGTTTGTTGGCTTATAGCCTTCTTCTCTAAAGCCTTCAAATGTTTTTATATTTTTCATATTAATATGCTATATTTGTTTATATATTCTTTAAAAAATCATCGAAGGTTAGGAATTCTGGTTGTGCAGATTCTGCAGCAACACCCATCGAGTCTTCTAATTTCATTTTTAGTTCTCCATACATGCCGTGGACACCTTTAGGAGTTAATTTTTTAAATAGTTTTTCGTTATCATCTAACATTGCATTTCTAACTTGAGTCGCTGAAATGTTTTTACCTGATCTTGGAATTTCAAATAGACCAAAATCATCTCTAACGTCTAGATCATCTCTGTATTCTTGTTTATCTACTTGATAACCATATACCTTCATTCTATCAGTTCCAGTTCCCCAAAGTACTGGTTCATATTGAGGTCTTAGTTCATTAAACATTTTATCAATAGCTGCAGTTGGTAAGATCTTTACATCTTCAATTGGATATGAAGACTTTAATCTCTCTAACATTGCTAATTGTGTCTCTTCATCGTAAGGTCTCTTAAATGCATCTTCTGCCTTCTTAGTCTTAGACTTAATTAAGAAGATAACTACTGGATAACCGTTTTGTTTATGGATAGTTTCAATAACCTTTGCATGTCCTAATGTAAATGGCTGAAATCTACCAACAAACATATTAACTAATTTCTTACCTTGATCTTTATATTTTACAGTTAGACCCTCAGTAATTGGACTAACTTGGCTAGAAATATTTTGATTTAATAAATATTGTTTAAAGTTCATAACGTCTGCTTCATTTGTTTTAGCCATTACTAAAGAATCAATCTTTTCAATAATTTGATTCATTTGATTCATTAAATCTTTATTAATAATATCAGTCTCTTTTGTTCTTTTCTTTCTAAAAGAACCTAGTGTAATTTTAAATAGTTCAGATAAAATCTTATCTTGTACTAAAGTTAAAGTCTTTTCGTTTTGAATAAATTTATGGTTTAGTTCAAACATTGGAGACTCAGAAAAATCTGCTGAATCAAATTTAGCTCCAATATATTTTGTAGCATTCTTTTCAATATAATTATTAAAGACCGTCGATAATAATTCTAAATATCTTCTATCTGTAGTCTCTGATTCTAATTGAACTTCACTAAAATCATAGTTAATTAAATGTTCAACAAGATCTAATATTGTTATTTGATACATGTCAGAAGGCTTTCTATCTTCTTTAGGTGGTTTATTAAACTTTTCTAATTTAAAAGGTTTTAATTCCTTTCCATCATGAAAATTAATAACAAATCCAGCGACATCTTTAGATAAATCATTCATAAGAGCTGATTGCTTCTTATTTTCATTAAAGATGCCATATACTACTCTAGTAAAAGATGGTTTATCTTTATCTTCAAATGTTTGTTCAAACTCATTAATTGACATGGATAATAATCTTTTTAGACTATCTTTCTGTCCTGAATCTAAAAGACCTTCAAATAAAACTGGAGGCGCAGCAACACCTAATTTATTCGCCCATTTTTCTAAGACTTTAGTATCTCTGATTACCTTTCTAATCTTAGTAGGATTAGAAGGTTGCATTACTTGTATATGTGTTAGGATTAAATTTGATTTTGGTAATAGGTCATATTCTACATCAATAGTTTTATTATCCACTAAATAATCAAAACCAAATTTCCAATCAAATGGCATATCTTTTACATTTTCTTCAGAAACAGATTTAAAATGTCTAATAGCGTTTTCGTAATATCTTACAATAGTACGATCTACAAGATTCATCTCTTGCTTAGACCCTGACTTATAGTATAAAAAATTTGAACCATCTCTCTTTACATGAAATGATGATGCATCTATTTTCTCTACAATAATACATTTATTATTTAACAATGAGTCAACGTCTACTGTATTAGCTCCTTCGAAATATGTTTTTAAATTCTGTAATGCCATAATAGTTTTTATCTACCGTATTTAATAATACCCATTAGCTGGTTAATAGCGGCAAAAGTACCAGTTAACTTGAATGTTTTACCTTTATACCTAAAGACTATTCCTTCTGTTGGCATGATTGATTCGACACCACCAATACCTTCTAGTCTCTTTAATTCTTTTTCTACTTTCTCTATTTGTTTTAAGTCGCCGTTCTTTTTAATCTTTCCGGCCTCTGTTCTAATTTGATTCTGTAATCTAGCCTTCTCTTCATCCGGACTAGCCGCGACAAAATTAGAAGCATTCTTTAAAACATCTGAACCTAATTCTAGAAATAAGTTCTCAAAGGGTAGAATGTTTTCTTTATACTTTATGTTTCTTTGACCATCAAAATCCTTAACAGCTTTTGCCTGTTCTGGAGTAACTGCTTTCTTTAAGTCTCTCATATTTAGAGTTTGTTTATCTAAATATGCCCATCTTAATAAGAGTCCCTCTTTTATTGCTGGATCTAAGTCTGCAAAGTTCTCTTCGATTTGGTTTCTCCACCAAGCCTCATGATACATTTTAACTTCATCTTGGTCTGATAAACTATAAGTATCTCTTAGTTTATTTATCTTCTTTTCGTAATAGCCGACTCTCTCATCGAAGTTTATATCTTTAGCTAGTTTTAAAATCTGAGGGGGAATTATAGTATAGTTCTTTTGTACGTTAGCCTTTACCTTCTCGATAGCTTTAAATATTTCTGTACCTACAGACTGATCGTCTCCTATTATATTACCATTACCATCTGTATAAGTTAGATTATGGAATTGTAACAGATTACCTTTATCGTAGTTTATTACATTAGGGTTCTTAATATTGATAACCTCCATGTTGATAAAGTTCTTGCCACCATCAAATACTGATTGGTCTTTGACTTTCGGAAGTGCCTTTGCTAAATCTTTAGCTGCAGTAACATAGGTCTCTCTAACTAGAGGTACTTGGTGGTCTGCAAACATTTTAATGAGCCCGTTTAGATCTAGGGGTGCAATAAGTTGTCCCTTGTTTCTTGAGAAGATAGCTTTACCATCCCTTACAGATGCAAATAGATTCTGACCATCTGTCTTTTCAGCAGGTTGCTGTTCAAAATCTAAACCACCCTGTAGCGCAGATCTTACAATAGTTTTAAAATCAGCAAAGGTTAATGAGTTGTCATCGAATGGGTGTTTCATGTGGCCAGCGGCCCCACCTTCAAATACGAAATTGTCCAAGTTATTGACCTGGACTTTCTCGCTTAAGAATTCTTTAAATGTATATAGTTTCTTCATAAGAAGTTTTAGATTGTTTTTATCCTAACGATGATTGTAATGCACCAACTGCTGCACCATAGTCACCGTCGTGTTTAGTTAATAAACCGTCTACAACTTCTTGAGCTTTTTCTTCATCGAATTCGTCACCGAATGCTTGTTGTAAAACTGAGAATGCATACTCTTTAAAATCTTCATCAGACTTTACTTCTGCTTCGTTAGTTGTTTCTTCTTCAACAAATTCTTCTGCGTTCTCCTTGTCATCAGCATCAACTGCTTCTACGTCAAATTCTTCATCGCCAACTTTAAAAGTCTTTTCGCCTTTTGCAATCGCTTCAGCTCTTGCAGCTCCGAATGCGTTTCCTTCTTCAACCTCTTCAGTTTCTTCAACAAATTCTTCTGCGTTTTCTTTATCATCAGCGTCAACTGATTCTACATCATATTCTTCATCGCCAACTTTAAAAGTCTTTTCGCCTTTTGCAATTGCCTCTGCTCTTGCAGCTCCAAATGCATTTCCTTCTTCAACTTCTTCGTTTGATTCTTTAATTACTGGAAATTTCTTACCGTTAAACTCAAAGTCTTCAGCATCTTCTTCAATAGCTTTAGCTCTTGCAGCTAAGAACGCATTACCTTCATTCATCACAGACTCGTTAGCCCAGATTAATTCAAATGCATCTACTATTTTTTGTGCTGGTTGAGAGTAACCAAATCCATCTAAGAATAATGCCATACCTTCAACGATACCGATACCTGACCATCCAGCTGCATTAGCTAGACCAGAGTAATGTTCGTCTAATAGGTTAATAATTGTTTTCTTACCAACAGGAATTGCCATGCCACCTAAATTATCGATGTCTACCATGATAGTAATAATCTTACCACCAAGTGCTTTACTTACTGGATCTCTATATGAGTGGAAGTTAGCGTCTGTTAGGGCTTCAGCTAATAAGTATCTACAAGCACCTAAAAAGCTATCAGAGTTTGCAATTGCAGAATGCTTCATGAAGAATGTGTTCAAAAACTTCGAAACTTTCTTAGCGTCTCTTGCATTACCTTTACTTGGTTTAAATGCTTCATTAATAATTAGTGACTCAAATGCTGGAATTAATTCTTTATCTCCATATACATCTGCCATATACCATTTGCCATCTCTTTCATCAAATAGGTAAACGAATTCTGCTCCTGCTCTATCGCTAGCATCAGAAATATAATCGTCGATTTTCTTAGCGTCACCTTTTAGAGTTGTTTTATCTCCGTAGAAATTAATCTTACTTGGATCTGCTTCCAAACCTGAGCCACCCCCTTTCTTAAGTAAAAACTTAACTGTTCCGGAGTTCATGTAACCCTTCTTAATTGTAGGTAACATGTGGTCTGGATAACCATCGTAGTGCATATACACTGACTCTATTTTTCCTCTTTTAGAAATAATACCAACTTGTGATCTGGTACCTTCTTCAATGATAGCTAAAGACTCAGATACTTCAGAAGCACCTAGCTTAGCAAAAAATTTGTTTCTGTCTTCTTCGTTTAAATCTTTTACAGATGTAACGCCGAACTCAGATAATAATGTTTCGAATTGATAAGCTGACTCTGTACGAGCTGCTTTTTGTTCCTCTTGAAGCTTTAAGTCTGCAGCAGCTTTTGATGCTGTAGCAAAATCTTCAAAAGATTGTAGTTTTAATGAACCCATTTTTATTAAATTTATTTTTTAATACTTTACTATTGTATTATATATCACCGTCAAAAGTAACATTTTTTATCTCAAACGGGAACTTCTGTTCCTTATAGATCTTTTGACGCGCTTTGGAATGTCTAATAAGATAGTTATCCCAGTCTGGTGATGATAAGTCATCTACAAAATCAATAATATTTACCTCTGATTTTGTATGGTGTTTTCTTAGCCCTCTACCGATTGATTGTCTAATTATGACTTCCGATTTAAACGATTCGGTAAAGAAGATATTATGTATTTTCTTAATCGAGATCCCTGTTGAGAACGTACCATAAGAGGCAACAATGACAACCTGCGCACCTGCTTCCATCTTCTTCTTGTATTCTTCACGGATGTCCTTGTCGGTATTACCGTCCACATAATAGATGGGTTTGTCACTATCTTGGCGCAGTTTCTCATAAATTCTTTTACCGTGTTCGATTCGGTGGAAAAGAACAAGGCTATTCCCACGTACTCTGGAAATAATGTTGCAAATGAAAGCCAAACGCCCTGTTGAATTGATGACATAATTACTTTCAAATCTGAAAACGTCTTTACTTTCATATCTGTTTTGAGACATCTCATAAAAAGCATTCTTTGTGCTCTGAGGTGCATAATCCATTTTTATTACTTTCACATTACAACCTGCAATGTGACCTTCATCTTGAAGGAATGCCGCATTGACCTCTGTAATTACAGGGCCTGTATGTGCCATTAGGGTTAATCTATCTAACGTCTTTGCTTTTGGAATTGTCCCCGAGAGTCCAAATCGATAGTTTGCAGCAGTACATTTTTGTAGAATTGTTTTAATAGAGGTAGACTTAGCCTTGTGAGTCTCATCGATAATTACAGCGTCAAACTGTTCAAAATATTCTTTATCTTTCTTAACAAGAGATTGATACGTACCAATTACCATGTTTCTACCTGGTCTAATCTTTTGACCAGAATAGATCTGTTGTACCTTAATATTCGTTGCATTACGCCAGTTATAGTCCATAAAGTCCTCAGAGGCCTGTACAACTAACGAAACGTTTGGGACAATAAGTAATATCCTTCCAGCCTTGCCCTTCTCTAACATATACGCAATAGCCATATACGTTATCAAGGTTTTACCAGCTGATGTTGCTAATTCACTTAGACATCTTCTAAATTTTAGGATATTATATGCTGCCTCGATTTGATAATCTCTTGGGTCTAATTCATGGCCATCAAAATAGTCTTCTGCCCACTTTGTAAACTCTTCTTGTTTTACCGAAGGATCGAATAGTGAAGTAACACCATTCATCTTTAACTCGAACTTGTATTGTTTACACAGATCCATCACCTCTTTCCAAAGTCCAGATGGAATCCACTTATCATCCTTAATATAGGAGATATAGCCATCCCATAACCCTTTCTTCACAAGAGGGTGAAAGCGCCAGTTTTCAATTCTACGATTAAATGTAATATTGAGTTGTTCTATTTCTAGTTCACTCGCCTCATCAATACGCAGAAACTGCTTATTATCTGTTAAACTCAGTTCCATTTTATAGTCCGTTTAGAGACAATCTATTTCTTATTGCAAAGCCCATATTGTCCAGGGTCTTCACTGAGTCTCTAAAGAATTCTAGTTGATTTTCAAGATGAGATAATACCATGTTCTCATCTGCTAGGTCATTCTCTAGAAACTTCTCTTTCTGTTTCTCGCCTAGTTTATAGTCGTAATTATAGTAGCGGATATACGCCTCTCTGTATCTAGCAGAGACCGCAATCTTCTGTTCTCTTATCTTTACGTTTAGATATGCAATCTGATCTACGCAGGTCTGTCTTGATGATAACACATTGGCTATCACCTCTTCCATTCCATCTACTTTCTTTAGTCCCCTTGCAAGACCTCTAATAGTATCAGACCACTGTTGTCTTTGAGCACTCAACTTTTGGTCCAGTGCCTGAATCTTTTCTTTACTCATATTAGTTATATTAGAACAATGACTTTTTGTTTGGATTTGACCTTACAAACTTAGAGGCTTTTTGGCCCTTCTTAAGTTTAGGTTTTTCCACAACAAAGTCTTTGCTCTCCACGTTAAACTCTTCAGCATCAAAACCCACAATGAGTTTATTGCCCTTAAATCTCTGGGAGTCCTTAAAAAAGTCTTCTAATTTATCTTCCATTTCTTCTATACGTACCATAGATCTAATTCGCTTGATGTGAAATACTTTTCAATTTGTTTCCATGCATCTGATTTTTGCTGGTAACATACTTTCACCAAGTCGTTTAGGTCCTTGATATTATATGTATCTAGCTTAAAATCAGTAAGAAATTTAGACCACATAAATACTGGTCTACCCTTCTTTAGCTTCTCTGCCATTTTCTTTTTACCTGTAGTATCGTTATCAAACATATAACGTACTGTTGCCATCTCATCAAATTCTTCTGTCGATCGACCGGCAGTGGCCAATGCTAATGAGTTGTGCATAAACTTTGCGTCAAGTGGTCCTTCAAATAGAGTTACTGGTTGTTGGAAATTAACCTGCATAATACCAAATAGTGTTGATGCCTTTGCAAGTTTATTTAATTCCTCTTGTGGTAACTCAAGTGGTTTATTCCACTCTTCATAGAGTTTAGGTAGATCATAAGTCAAATACCTTGACCCATAGCCTTTCATTCGTCTGGATTGTGCGCCGATAATTTTACCTTCCATTCCCTTATTTAAAATCCAAAGGCGATTACCTTTAGGGGAAAATAAGAACTCATCAGCTTTATTGTGTAACAGCCTATCTTTAAGCTGAAACCATATCCAGTCTCCTGGTTCAATTTTTTTAGCGCCAAATATCTGTTTAAACTCTGCTACAGTTAGTGCCTTCTCTTGGACGCTTGCAAGTGAGGCGTTTTGTAATACTTGTTCTTGGCTAACCTGAGTCTTATTGGCTTTAATATAGTCAATAATAGTAAATGAGTCACCTGAATTAGGCATTCTCACTTGATGGTCTTTTAAGAACGTGTGTAAATTGGTGTGGTGTGAACAGTTGTAGCAGTGATACTGTAAAGTGTCCCAATACATGTTACCTCTCTTCTTGGTATCATCTTCATGGGAGTCACCACAATAAGGACACGCCAGGGTTATACGCCCTGGCATGTCTTTAAGTAGTTGCTTGTTAGGAGTAGTATGATGTTCTACACAAACTTGTTTTAGTGCGACTTTAATTCTACTCTTAAGCTCCTCAGTTATTTGTATATTAGAGGTTGAGGTCATTCAAGAAAGAATCTAAATCATCATCCGTGTTTGCCTTCGCTGGTTCTTCAGTCTTAGTTGCTGTTGCTGTTGCAGCTGCTACTGGAGTTGCTTCTCTCTGTGGCTCTGCCTTTGGAGCAGTTTTTGTAGCCGGAGTTGAAGTTACCTCTGCGATAGAATCACCTGGATTTAGATACATTCTTAGAACGTTATTTACGAATGCTCTTGTGTCTTCATCCCAAGCTTTGTAGTCATAGCCTGCAAGTGAAGGAGCGCCTTCTAGTTCTGCCTTAATAGCTGTCATACTATCTTGAGATCTTTCCGCTGGAGTGTCTCCCATTACGATAGCTGATTTGTTAGCTGAGAATTTCGACTTATCATAGTTATTATATTCACCTTGTCTTGTGATAACTAACTCAAAGTTCTTACCTTCGAAAAGGTCGAATACTTGTGTTGGCTCACCGAAATCAGGCTTCAATTCTGAGTCGATTTTCTCTTTGATCTTGTAACCAAACTTGAATACTTTGTAAGTACCCTCTAGTTCTGGGTTTTGTGGATCTTTAATAATTTTGATAAGAGAATAATACTGTTGGCGTCTCTTTAGTTTCTCAGAAGACTTTCTGTCTACTGCTGAATCTGACTTTCTCAATTTCCAGAATACATCTGCAATTGGACAGTGCTCGCCAATAGTTTGTGGAGAGTCCACTAGTTTTCCATCTCCATTAGAGTTAGTTAACCAGTGTACGTACTTTTGAATCAGAGATTTTCTTGGGTTCTCTGGGTTTGGAACAAAACGCACTAGTGCTTTGTAAGTTCCGTCTTTGCCGTCATCGGCAGTTGGTTTGTAAACTTCGTTTACGGTTGTTCTTTCTGGCTGATGCGTTTCTACGTCTTCTACGCCAAGATTAAAAATGTCAAATGAATCACTCATAATACTTAAAATTGTTTAAAATGTTTATTACTTTGAAATTACTTTAATGTTCTTTCAGTTCCTTATAGTTGTACAATATACAATAGTTTCAATCTAGTGTTAAATAAGCTGGATTGTACCCAGACCTCGGGTCTGTAGGTAATTCCTTCCATCTGCCATCCTCTTGCTTAATCAGCCCTGATTTGTGTAGTAAGTCCTCACGTTCTTTCGAAGTGATTGCGTTAGCTTCCACCATTTGTTTTAGGATTTCGCTGAGACGAAAGTAGTCCGCTGTTATCAACATGTCAATTAGTACTTTTGTTTATTATACATATTATATATCTAAATTTAGATTTGTTTCTTCATAATATGTTAATAACTTTTTTACAAAATAATTGCGTCAGAATTTTTTTATGTCAATTATTTTTCGTATATTAGTACTGTAATTAAAAACTAATAAACATGAGTAATCCACACTACGAATACCAATTAAAATTAGACGCTATGAAGAAACATACTAAATTGTCGTCGAGAAACAAAACGCTTCTTTTGATGGGGGCTAAGACCACTGGAAGCTTTCTAGAGGGTTATTATTATATAGAGGAAAGTTTATACATCGATGAGGCTGCCTCGCTCCATTCGTTCTGTACGTGGATTGACGACCATATTGGTGGCGCAGGTCCAGCAAACATTGATATGCTCTGGTTAGGGTTTAAATATCCTGAAGTAGATAGGTATTCTGAAGCATGCGTCGAAATTAAAAAAGAAATGGACAAAATTAAATCATACTGCTAATATGAAAGATTTTAAATGTGTAATTTGCGAGAAGACTATTAAAGACCAATACGGTAACAATCCAGACCCAATAAAAACTAGGGGTAAATGTTGTGACTCATGTAACTGGAAGGTTGTAATTCCTGCCAGGATGGTTTACTACTCTTAACTATAATCAACAACTAAATACAGGAGGTGTCCTATGTCTTGGGACCACAGACCTTGGGAAATGCAATCACGCCAACGCTATGAAATGGAGTGGGAAAGGCGTGAGTTTAAACGGCTTGAAATAGCTGAAGAACTAAGACTTGAAAAAAAGTTGAATAAAATTGAAACCTTTTCTGGGAACTCGCATATAAGGCATGTCTTTAAGGCCAAAGAAAGATAAGTACCATTCCAGGGCTGAGGGCAGAGACTAGGCTGAAGGCAGAGATTAGGACAGTTTTGGAGTCCCGCGGTTTGAAGCAGATTTGGTTAGTCTGGCAAATTTTCCCCAAGTTGCTGAAGCAAATAATGATTAAGGAACCAGGCATCGACTAGATCATCAAATGGTTTCGGGACTTTCTTAACCTCATCACCTATATCATTTACACAATACTTAAATAAAGAAGTCTTAGCTAACTCTGGACTATCTACTATATTATTTAAGAAG
>Ga0181400_1000790_pt1 | contig 13535 bp, 15 predicted proteins | sample 23SPOviralmetaG_FD_130129 | JGI IMG/M metagenome (GOLD analysis project Ga0181400, IMG submission 130129) | Marine viral communities from the oligotrophic San Pedro Time Series (SPOT) site, San Pedro Channel, CA, USA - 23 SPOT_SRF_2011-06-22 | ecosystem: Environmental > Aquatic > Marine > Strait...
GATGAGACACGATCATTTTTTAGCGTCAGCGTTTGCAGTAACTTAACTACTTAACTATTATGGTTAACAAGTGCTTAACTCTTAACTAATGCTTATAACCTATGTAGATTTGGCGAAAATAAAAAATGTTAGCAAAAGTGCAGTATCACAAAGAAAAGCAAAAGGAATATTTAAACAGGCTTTAGTAAAAACAGAAGATGGAAAAGACTTTTTAGATAAAGATTTAGCATTACAGGCATGGGACGGTATTTTTATACCAGTTAAGGAAGCAAAAAAAGATTTAAAACAAAAGATAGATAGTTTGCCATCTGATTCCATACCAGATTTTGCAGAAAGTAAAGCTAAAAGAGAATTTTATTTAGCAGAATTAGCAAAGTTAGATGTATTAGAAAAGAAAAAAGAATTAGTTAGTGTAGAAGAGATAAAAAAAAGCAGTTTTGCAAAAGCTAGAGCTATAAGGGAGCAACTTATAAATTTAGCAGATAGATTAAGTCATCAGTTGGCAGGTGAAGATGATGCAACTGTTATATATAAAATTATTAATAGTGAACATAGAGAAGCACTAGAGAATTTATCACAATGACACTAATTTTGCATGGTGATTGTCAAGAACAATTAAAAAATATAAAAGATGAAACAGTAGATGCAATTATTACTGACCCTCCTTATGGAATATCATTTATGGGCAACAAATGGGACTATGATGTTCCATCTATAAGGCTATGGAAAGAATCTATAAGAGTTTTAAAAAAAGGTGGTTACTTATTGTCATTTTCTAGTGCAAAAACATATCATAGGTTAGTATGTAACGTAGAAGATGCAGGTTTTGAGATAAGAGATCAAATATTATGGATATATGGAGAGGGTATGCCAAAAAGCAAAAGTTTATTAAAACCTGCACATGAACCTATAGTAATGGCTATAAAACCAGGAGAACTAAAAGAACTTAATATAGATAAAAGTAGAATAGGTACAGAAAAAAGAATAAATAGCGGTTTTAGCGGTAAACGTAATATTTATGAACCTGCAAACAAATCAAAGGCAACTGAATGTATTGGAAGATACCCTGCAAATTTATTACATGATGGCAATACTGGTATAGAACAATTCACAAATTATTTTTATTGTGCAAAAGCAGATGAAAAAGATAGAAATACATATAACACGCACCCTACAGTAAAACCAATTAAATTAATGGAATATCTTATTCGTTTAGTATGTCCTGTAGGTAGTTTAATTTTAGACCCATTTATGGGTAGTGGTAGTACTGGTAAAGCTGCTCTACAACAAGGTATGAATTTTATAGGTATTGAACAAAATGCAGAATATATACAAATTGCAAAAAAAAGATTAGATAGAGTTGCATATCAACAGGGTTTATTTTGATGAACGCATGGGAAGAGGGATTTTTAGCAGGGTTAAGACCTGAAAAGTCATTAACTGTTAGTGAATGGGCAGATACTTATAGGATTCTGTCTAGTAAGGCTAGTGCTGAACCAGGTAAATGGAGAACTAGCAGAACACCATACTTAAAAGAGCCTATGAACTGTTTAGGTACACAAAGCCCTGTACAACGTGTGGTGTTAATGTTTGCAGCCCAGACAGGAAAAACAGAAGCACAGAACTGTTGGTTGGGTTATGTAATAGACCATGCCCCTGCACCTATGTTGTTAGTGCAACCTACCTTAGAAATGGGTAAGAGATTAAGTAAACAAAGATTAGAAAGTATGATTACTGATACTCCTTGTTTAAATGAAAAGATTGCACCATCTAGGAGTAGGGATAGTGGTAATACCTTAAGCAGTAAAGAATTTCCTGGTGGAATGATGTTAATAACAGGTGCTAACTCAGCAACAGGACTAAGATCAACACCATGTAGGTATATAAGTTGTGATGAAGTAGATGCATTTCCATCTGATGCGTCAGGTGAAGGTGACCCTGTAGCTCTTGCGGAAAAGAGGGCAACAACATTTAGTACACGTAAAAAAGTATTACTTACATCTACACCTACAATTAAGGATTTTTCAAGAATAGAAAGTGAATACCTAACATCAGATCAGAGATTATATTTTGTACCTTGTCCTATATGTGGAGAGTATCAAGATTTACGCTGGAAGCAATTACAGAAAGAAGATGTAAATAATGTGCAATATAAATGTATTCATTGTGAAGGTTTATTTGATGAGAGCCATAAAACAAAAATGTTAAGACAGGGTGAATGGAGGGCTATGAAACAAGGTGATGGAATAACAGCAGGTTTTAGATTAAATGGTTTATATAGTCCATTAGGTTGGTTTAGCTGGAAAGAAGCGGTTATGGAATTTAATAAGGCAAAAGGAGATGCACCATTAATAAAAACTTTTGTGAATACCAGATTAGCAGAGACATTCGAGACCGACTATGTAAGTGCCATGAGTGCTGAAGGGTTGTTAAAAAGATGTGAAAGTTATGAACAGGCAACCTGTCCTGAAGGTGTTTTATTTCTTACGCAGGGTGTTGATTGTCAGGTAGACAGATTAGAAGTTAGTACATGGGGTTGGGGTAAAGGAGAGGAATCATTTTTTATTGATCATATGGTGTTATATGGTGACCCACATCAGGCAGAAGTTTGGAAGCAGCTAGAGATTGTAATAAACCAACAGTATGAACATGAGAATGGAAAAAGTTTAGTACCTGTTATTAGTGCTATTGACTCAGGTGGTTTACATACAAGTGAGGTATACCAGTTTGCAAGAGAGAAAGTAGCACAGGGTGTTATTGCTATTAAAGGTCAATCACAGGCTAATAAACCTGCTATAGGTAGACCTACAAGAGTAGATATTAATTTTAGGAAAGCTAACAGGGCAATAAAAAAAGGAGGGCAGGTTTATCCATTAGGAGTAGATACTATAAAAAATACTTTGATGGGTAGATTAAAGAATAATAAAATTGGTAGTTATGGTTATGTACATTTTCATGCAAGCACTACAGAAGAATTTTTTAAACAGTTAACAGCAGAAAGACAGATATTGAAAACTAACAGGAGTGGCTTTCAGGTTCCACAATGGGTAAAAAAGGCAGGGGTAAGGAATGAATGTTTAGATACATGGGTATATAGTTATGCTGCTATGTCGTTATATATCAGTAAATTCAATAGAAATACAGTATGGGAACAGTTAGAAAATAATATTAATGAAACAGATAATGTAGTTAAACAAAAAAAAGGTACAATAAAGAGAACACGTAAAACTGATTTTGTAACCAACTGGTAAAACTATGTTTAAATCTGATTTACCTAGTGAAATAACTGCTGGTACTACTATTGAATGGGTAGATGAAGCTACTACTGCTGGAATAAATGAAACTATTAGTAGTCCTGATTGGACATTAGAGTATTATTTACGTACTAATACATCTAGTGAAGGTCATACAGCAACAGGTACACAATATTCAAATAGTTCTGGTTGGCAGTTCTCTATAAGTGCTACTGCAAGTGCAGAATTTATTGCAGGTAATTGGTTTTGGTCAGTTAGAGCATTTAAGGGTGCAAAAGTATTTGAAATTGGTAGTGGTGAATTAACAGTAAAACAATCATTACAATATACTGGTACACCTGCTGCTATTGATAACAGAACACAGAACGAAAAAGATTTAGATGCCGTTACTGCTGCTATTAGAGCAATGGTAGAAGATAAGGCACAGGAATACAGCATTGGTAATAGAACATTCAAAAGAATTGAATTAGATAAATTAAGAGATCTTAAAGCTGAATTAAAAAGTATAGTTGCAAGCGAAAAGCGGTATAGTTTAATAAGTCAGGGTTTAGGAGACCCTAAAAACCTCTATGTTCGCTTTTAGGTAACTTAAATGGGTTTAATTAATGCTTGGAGGGGGTTAATTTCCTCTAATGATGATCTAAATAAGCGTAGAAACCGCTTAAAAAGAATGTATGCAGGTGCAAAATTTGACCGCACAAACTTGAGTTGGGTTACACCTTTATCTTCACCTGATCAAAGTTATAAAAATTCTATTAATACTCTTAGAAAACGTGTACATGATTTAGTACGTAATAATAATTATGCATCACAGGCCATAAGGTATGCAACTAATCAAATTGTAGGTCAGGGTGTAACAATGCAAGCACAAATTAAAAGTCAACGTGGCGGTACACCTAATACAAGAATAAATGAAAGTATAGAAAGTGAATGGAGTAGATGGGGTAGAAAAGATAGTTGTGATATACGTGGTGTTCTTTGTTTTTCTGAACTGGAAAGATTAGCTGTTAGATCAATGATAGAAAGTGGAGAGTGTTTTATTGTTATTCATAGAAAAGCCTATGGTAGGAGCAAAATCCCTTTTTCATTAGAAATATTAGAAGCAGAACAGTTAGATGAAGATTACAAAGGCACTACTAAAAGTAATAAGAATGTATGGCGTTTAGGAATAGAGTTAAGTCCAGAAGGTAGGGCTGTTAGTTATGCGTTTTTAAAAAAACATCCTGGTGATACTAATTTTGCAACAATTCCAGAAGAAAATAGGCATATTATTGTAGCTGCAAAAGATGTTGTACATTTATTTTTGCCATTAAGACCAGGACAGCATAGGGGTGTACCATTTTTAGCTAGTGCAATAAATCATTTACATCAATTAGATGGCTATATAGAAGCAACAGTTGTAGGACAACGTGCAAGTAGTGCATTAATGGGATTTATTACAAGTCCAGAAGGTGAACTTGATGTAGGAGGTGAGGTATTTGATTATGAACGTGTTAGTGGATTTGAACCAGGCACATTTAAATATTTAGCACCAGGAGAAAGTATATCTGTACCTGATTTAGATAAAGCTAATGGAGAATTTGAACCATTTGTTCGGGCTATGTTGCGTAGTATGGCTAGTGGTTTAGGTTGCAGTTTTGAAGCTATAAGTTCTGACTATTCACAATCTAATTACAGCAGTAGCAGGTTGGCAATGTTACAGGACAGAGATCATTGGAGAACAATACAGAAGATGCTAAAAGAAAGTTTCTACCAACCTATATTTGAACAATGGTTAGAAATGGCAGTATTAAGTGGTACGTTATCTTTGCCAACATATTCAACAACACCTGAAGTATACGAAAAGGTTAGATGGGTTTGTAGGGGTTATAGCTATGTAGACCCACAAAAAGAAATTGCTGCACAAAAAGAAGCAGTTAGATGTGGTTTTAAAACTTTAACTGATGTTGTATCAGAAAATGGTGGTGATATAGAAGAACTATTGATAGCTAGACAGACAGAACTGGCAAAACTAGATGAAATGAACATTATTACTGATAGTGACCCATCTGCTACTAATAAATCTGGTGGCAGTCAATTTAAACCAATTAATACTGTTGACCCTTTTGGTGATACAGAAGAACCTACAGGTGAGGATGCTGAAAACGTAGCAGAGGGTTCTGATGGCAACTATTAATGGTACAGAAATAGACCTTATGCCTACAAAAGGTATGAGGGAAGAAGCACAAAGATATAGAGATTGGAAAGCAGAAGGAGAAGCTGGCGGTACAGAAGTTGCACGTAGAAGGGCAACACAAATATTAAGCGGTAATGAATTAAGTCCACAGGTTGTTATTGAAATGTCAGCATGGCACGCAAGACACGCTGTAGATCAGGAAGCAGAAGGATACAGACCAGGTGAAGAAGGCTACCCAAGTAAAGGTAGAGTTTCAGCCGCAGCATGGGGAGGGGCAGCAGGTAAAAGTTTTTCTGATGCAAAATCAGCTAGAATAAAACAATTAAGAGACAATGATGCTATGCCAAAAACAAAACGTGCAACAGCTAAACGTGCAGAACCAGATGAATTATCTGTAGGTGATTATGTTAGATGGAACGCAAGCGGTGGTATTGCAAGAGGTCAGATAGATAGTATTGAACGTGATGGAACAATAAATGTACCTGATAGTTCTTTTGAAATTACTGGTACAGAAGATGACCCTGCTGCATTAATTAGTGTATTTAGAGAAGATGATGGAGAATATGAAAAGACAGATGTACAGGTTGGTCACAAATTCAGCACACTAACTAAGATAGATTCATTAAGAAGTATTACAACTGTTTTAAAAAGGAGTGGTGAAACATCATTTTCTGCACAGGAAGATAATACCTATGAATTTAGCTTTAGTTCTGAATATCCTGTAGAACGTACATTTGGTACTGAAATCCTAAGCCATGACGAAGGTTCCATAGATTTTGGAAGATTAAATGGAGGGGTTGCACCTGTATTATGGAATCACAATATGGATTCTGTTATTGGAATTGTTAGAAATGCATATTTAGATAAAGATAAGAAAAAGGGTAGGGCAGTTGTTGAATTAAGTAGAAATGCAAAGGCACAGGAAGTAAAAAGAGATATAGATGATGGCATTTTGTCAGCAATAAGTGTAGGTTATCGCATTTTAGAGATGGAAGAACGTGAAATAGATGGAAATAACGCATTTTTAGCCACAAGATGGGAGCCACATGAAGTTAGTGTTGTTGCATCGCCAGCAGCACCAGATGTAGGTATATCTAGAGGGTTAATTGACGAAAACACCATGCCTAGTGCTAAAAAACAAGATATAGTAGAAGATAAGCGTGTAAACGCTGCATCACATGATGCACAACTGTCCATTTCTAAAAAAACAGAAACTATGTCCAAAGAACAACCAGATTTAGAGGTTGTGCGTAGTGAAGCTACTAAAAAAGCAGCATCAGCAGAACGCACAAGAATTAGAGAAATTAGTGCCATGTGTACAAAGCGTGGTTTCGATGATCTTGCAGATCAATTAATTAACAATGGCTCATCTGTAGATTCATGCAGACAGGCAATCTTAGAAAGAATAGATGCTAAACCAGTAGAAACTGCAAAGCCTATTGAAGAGCAGTTATCACCTAAAGAAAGACAGCAGTTTGCTAAAGATTACAAAATCACATCTGGTATCAGAGGTCTTTTAACTAATGATTGGTCAGATAAAGCATCTGGTTTTGCTAGAGAAATTTCACAACAGATTGCAAAAGATAGTCAAAGATCTAACAGCAGTCAATCTTTGTTTATTCCTTATGGTGCATTAGCAAAAAGAGCAACATACGTAACATCAGGTGCTACTACTGGTGGAAATATCGTTGCAACAGATTTACTTGCTGATGACTTTATTGAAGCACTAAGAAACAGCACAGTAATGGTTGGTTTAGGTGTACAAACATTATCAGGTTTAGTTGGTGATGTTGCGATACCTAGAAGATCAGGCGTTGCATCAACTGGCTATCTATCAAGTGAAACTGCTGCATTATCTCAGGCAGAAAGTACATTTGATCAAATTTCAATGACACCTAAGACTTTAGGAACTTTGTCAAAATTCTCTAGGAATATGCTTATCCAAGCAACACCTGGTATTGAAGATTTGGTTAGAACTGACATCTTAGATGGTATCAATGTTGGTCTTGATTTAGGTATCTTAAATGGTACTGGTTCATCAGGACAGCCTACAGGTATCATGCAAACTTCTGGTATTGGTTCTGTTGCTATGGGTACTAATGGTGGTGCTATTACAGTAGATGCTTTAGTTGATTTAGAAACAGCCATGATGGAAGATAATGCTGCTGTTAATGCTGATTCAATTTCTTATGTAACTAACGCTAAGGTATTAGGTGCTATTAAGAAACTAAAAACATCTGGCGGTGAGTACTTAGTAAATAACAACCTACAGGCAATAGGTAGAGGTGGAACACCATTAGTAGTTAATGGTTATCCTTTAGCTATGACAAACCAAGTACCTAGCAACCTTACAAAAGGTTCTACTTCTGGTTCTTGTTCTGCTGTTGTTATGGGTGACTTCTCACAGGCAATATTAGGATTATTTGGTTCTGGTATTGAAATTACTGCAGGTGAAGATTCTGATGACTTTGCTAAGAACTTAGTTTCTATTAAGGGTGTAGTTGCATTTGACGTTGCTGTTAGACATGCTCAGTCATTCGCAGCAATCTTAGACGTAACCACATAATTGGTTTACTATTAGGGGTGTAAAAACCCCTTTTTTTTTATGAAAGTAAAATGTTTAAAAAATGTTTGTGCTAGTGGCAACAGCCTAGAAGCAGGTCAAACTTATGATGTATCAGATGCAGATGCAGAATTATTAATCTCAATGGGTAGGGCAGAAGTATACATACCAAAACCAAAGGTAAAGAAAACTGTTATCAAAAAATAAATGGCATTAGTAGAAGACAGTACAACACAATCTGCATACCTTAATGATTTTGGGGTTAGTTGTACATCAGGTGGCACTACTGCAAAAGCAATATTAGAACAACCAGATTTAGTTCTTGCAGGTAATCAAATTGTCAGTACAGATTATCAATTAACAGCAAAGGTAAGTGATTTTGGTACTTTAATTTCAGGTGCATCTATAACAGTAGATTCTGTTGCTTATACAGTTAGAGAGTTAAGAAAATTAGATGATGGTATCTTTTGTGAAATCAGTATACAGAAAACATGACAACTAAACGTGAGCAAATTATGGCAAGACTATTAACAGTTCTTGCAAATACAACAGGGGTTAGTACACGTATTTATAGAAGTAGAACAGTACCTTTAACAAGGGGTGAATCACCTGCATTAATATTAGAACCTGTTAGTGATACTGTTGAACAAAATACATCATTACCTACTCTTGACCATTCTCTAACAGTAAGGGTAAGTGTAATTGTAAGGGGTGATATTCCTGATAATGTGGCAGATGCAACTGTTGAAAGTTTGCACAGTAAAATAATGGCAGATTTAACAGTAAATAATTTAGCAATAGATGTAGAACCATCTGATACATCATTTGAATTATTAGACGCAGATCAACCAGGTGGAGTAATAGGGGTAGAATATATAGTGCGATATAGAACAGAAGTAGACGATTTAACGCAATAGATGGTGTTTATTACTAGAAAAGGTTTATTATATAAACATACTGACAAAAATTAACAATGCCTAAAAGACAAAAATTAAGGAGCTTGTTAGCTAAAGCTGAATCTAGTTATGGCACAAACCCTACACCAACTGGTTCAGCAAACTATATACAGGTTACTGAATTAAATATAGAACCTATAGTTAGTGATGAAGTCAGTAGAGATTTAATAAGGCCATATATGGGAAATTATGAAGTTATCCCTGCTAATACAAGAGTTAATGTAACTTTTAGTGTAGAAATGTCTGGTAGTGGTTCTGCTGGTACAGCACCTAAGTATGGAGCAATATTAAAAGCGTGTGCATTATCTGAAACTATATCGGGTGGAAATACTGTTACTTATGCCCCAGTTACTACACCTACTGATAGTGTTACTTTGTTTGTTAACTATGATGGTGTTAGACATATGGTTACAGGTTGCAGGGGTACTTTCAGTATTAATTGTGAAGTAAACCAGATACCTACAATTTCATTTTCATTAACAGGTATATTTAATGCACCTACTGATACTGCAGCACCTTCACCAACTATAAGTAATCAGGCATCACCATTAATTTTTAAAAATGGCAGTACATCTAATTTTGCTATTTTTGGTTATGCTGCAGCATTACAATCATGGTCATTAGATTTTAATAATGAAGTTATCTATAGAGAATTAGTAGGTGGTACAAAAGAAGTTATAATTACAGACCGTAAACCTGCTGGTAATCTTGTAGTAGAAGCTGTAGCATTATCAGCCCATAACTTTTTTACAGATTATACTGGCACATCAACTGGCACAAACACATGGCTACATGGAACTGTCGCAGGTAATAAGGTTACTGTATCTTGTCCACAAAGTGATTTAGGACAGCCCACTTATGAAGATTCAGATGGTGTACAAATGTTAAGCCTTCCATACTACGCAACACCAACTGCTGCAGCTAATAATGAATTTAGCCTTGTATTTACCTAAATTAGGGTATACCCTAGTAAATAGTTACTAGATTTTTATGCCTTTTGTTTTAGATCAGAGTCCTTCTTATAAATGGAAAGTAGAAGTAAACGTTAATAAAGATGGAACTGTACATACAGAAGTCTTTACTGCTTTATTTAAAAATATTACACAATCCAGATTCAAGGAAATGATAAAAATGGTAGAAGATAAACAGATAGATGATATAGATGTAACAAAAGAAATATTAGTTGGTTGGGAAGATATGGAAGCTGCAGATGGTACACAGGTAGAATTTAATAAATCTAACCTTAATAAGTTATGTGAGGTAAGAGGTTTTGCTACTGCTGTAGGTTATGCATTTATGCAATCAAATCAGCAGATTTTTGAAAAAAACTAATAGGGGCAGGTGAGTATTGGGCTGTTGGCTCTACTGTCATTGATAAAACAGCAGAAGATGATGCGGTATTAGGTATAAAAGTAGAAAAGAAAGAAATAGATAATAATTATTATGTATATTTACAAAATTGGGAAACTGTACAAATGTTCTTACGGTGTCAGACACAATGGCGTGTAGGAATGAGTGGAATTATTGGATTAGACTATACATCTGTGGTAGAAATGATTAAACTGTATTTAGTAGAAGATACTGTTGCTATGCTAGAAAACCTACAAGTTATGGAAGCTGCAGCATTACAGGCATTAAATAGAGATAAATAATATGGCAAAGTTTGACTTAGTAGTAGCAGCAAAAACCGTAGGGGCAGGTTCTATAAAACGTCTTGGTAACTCTATGCAGGGCGTATCAGGAAGGGTAAAGAATTTAAGGTTAGCAATGGGTGGTCTTAATAAAACCTTTGCTGCTTTTGGTTTATTAATATCTGGTGGTGCTTTTGTAGGTCTTGTGAAAGGTGCAATAGATAGTGCAGATAGTTTTGGTAAGATGGCAGATCAAACTGGTATTGCAGCTAATACATTACAGGCATATGTAAACGCAGGTAAATTAGCAGGTGTTAGTCAGGAAACGATAGACAAAGGGTTAAAAAGATTAGCACAATCAATGAGGGAAGCAGATCAAGGTGTTGCTACTTATAAAGATAGCTTTGATTCATTAGGAATATCTGTAAGAGGTACAGATGGCACATTTAAAACAAGTGAACAGGTATTAGGAGAAGTTGCAGATAGGTTTGCGACTATGGAAAATGGTGCAACAAAAGCAGCTATATCTATGGAAATATTTGGTAGGTCAGGAGCTAATTTAATAAACTTACTTAATGGTGGTGCAGCATCATTAGAAGAATTTAATTATGCAGTATCAGATGAATTTGCACAAAACGCAGAGTTTTTTAATGATCAGATAGCAGTTTTAGCTATACAATTTGATGGATTTAGAAAACAACTTACAGATGCATTACTACCATCATTAAATACCATTGTTGGTGTATTTAGTGAATTGTTTAGTGCAGAAAATGATTTTAGTGGATTTTTTAAGGCTATTGAAATAGGTATAAGAGGTATATCTATTGGAATATTTGCAACTGTAAAATTAGTAGATGAAGTAATTAGAGTTTTAGGAACAGCAGCAAAACGTGTACAAGGTTTTTTTGACAGTATAAAAATACCACCTTTTGTACAGAAATTATTAGGTGGTGCTGGCAATATTGCAAAAGACTTAGGTAATAGATTTAAAACGCAGCAGAAAAGTAATTTAACATCATTATTAGGAGAAGATTTCACAAAAGGTTTTTCTGATAGGTTTACTGAAAGTTTTAACAAAATACAAGAATTATTTAGTGGTAGTACAAACGCCCCTGCTAGTTATTTTCAAGATATAAAAGATAGTGCTGATGGTGCAGGTGATTCTATTGATAAGTCATTTGGTCAGACAATGCGAGATAAATTAAAAACTTTTGGTGATGGCATCAAAGGTTTAAAGGAAAGCATGGCAGATGTAGTAATAAAAGGTATAAAAGGAATGGAAGATGCACTTGTTACTTTTGTTACTACAGGAAAACTAAGTTTCAGAAATTTAGCAAATTCAATGATTGCTGATATGGCACGTATTGCTATACAACAGACAATAACAGCACCTTTTACTGGTTTTATTAAAAATTTATTTGGTAACGCAAACGGTAATGCATTTGTTGATGGAAAGGTAGAAAAATATGCTTATGGTGGCATTGTTAATAAGCCTACATTATTCCCTATGGCAAATGGTATGGGTCTTATGGGTGAAGCAGGTGCAGAAGCAATTTTACCTCTACGCAGGGGTGCTAATGGTAAGTTAGGTGTTGAATCATCTGGCGGTGGTATTGGTAATATTGTTGTTAATGTAGATGCTTCTGGTAGTTCTGTAGAAGGTGATGAAAAAGAAGGTAGGGCATTAGGATTAGCGTTATCATCAGCTATAGAAGCAGAACTCATTAAACAAAAAAGACCTGGAGGTTTATTAGTATAATGGCAACATTTCCTTCAATAGAGCCTAGTTACGGTTTAACAAAAACATCTGCACCTAAAACCCGTATTGTACAGTTTGCAGACGGGTATGAACATAGAATTTTATTTGGATTAGCTAGCCATCAAAATCCAGAAACATATAATATTGCATTTAATAATATTACAGAAACAGAGTCAGATGTTATAGAAGCCTTCTTAAGAAGTAGAGCTAATGACAATGCAAGTTTTACATATAGCCCACCTTCAGAAGGATTTACAAAAACAGGAACTTATTCACAATCTAGTAGCACTACAGTCACAATAACAATTGCAGATCATGGTGTTGCAGTAAATGATGTTTTAACAATTGATTACACTTCTGGATCAGCAACTGATGGCAATTTTGTTGTTGCTTCTGTAACTACTACAAGTGTATTTACAGTAGTGGCTGCTGCTAGTGCTACAAATAGCGGGAACGTGTCAATAACATTAGCAGGTGCTAAAAAGTTTGTATGTGAAACATGGAATAAAAAAATAAATTATCCAAATAGAGCAACAATTACAACAACATTTAGGGAGGTGTTTGAACCATGAGTAGTGCAGCTATTGTTAGCAATCTTCAGAATGTAAATCCGTCAGCAATAATTGAACTTTTTACCTTACAACTTGATAATAGTTTGCATGGTGCGACTACTGTTTATAGATTTCATAATGGCTCATCTTTAAAAGATAATGGAGAATTAGTCTGGGCTGGTAATAGCTATCAAAGATTTCCAATAAAAGCTGAAGGTTTTGCTTTCAGACAAGGACAGTTACCTAGACCGACATTGACTGTTAGTAACGCACTAGGAACTATTACAGCTATTTTATTGAATGTAAACAGCACAACTACAGGTAATGATTTAACAGGTGCAACTGTTACTCGTATTAGAACTCTTGCTAGATTTTTAGATGCTGTTAATTTTCCTGGAGACATAAATCCTTATGGAACACCAGATAATACAGCAGAGTTTCCACAAGAAATATACAAAATTGATAGAAAATCAGCAGAAAATAGAGAAGTTGTTCAATTTGAATTAGCATCTGTCTTTGATCTTGCTGGTATTCGTGCTCCACAAAGACAATGTACAAGAGCCGAATTTCCTTCTATTGGTACTATTGCAACATGAATTGGCAAGAATCTGCACTTAATCACGCTGAAACAGAAGATCCAAAAGA
>Ga0181400_1000791_pt1 | contig 13517 bp, 26 predicted proteins | sample 23SPOviralmetaG_FD_130129 | JGI IMG/M metagenome (GOLD analysis project Ga0181400, IMG submission 130129) | Marine viral communities from the oligotrophic San Pedro Time Series (SPOT) site, San Pedro Channel, CA, USA - 23 SPOT_SRF_2011-06-22 | ecosystem: Environmental > Aquatic > Marine > Strait...
CAGCTCTTTTCTGAGATGCTATTGGGTTTCCTCCACCACTATTTTGTTTATCCTTCATACATATAAATATGTGGTAGTAAGAAAAACTACCACATATCTCCTAACTATTGTTCAATTTAATATCTTACATATTCATTCTTAATCTGTAAGATTCTTCTTCTATTTTCTCGATTCGCTTCATCAACTCTTCGTTGGTAGGTGGAATCATACCTATAATTCTACTTTCTAATCTATCTAATCTTGAATCTAATAATTTTTTTATATTATCATCTTCTTCGTGCAACCATTCAAGAGTTTTGTAAGTATCTTCTTTCCAAAAGTTTCTTTCTCTATCTACTTCTGTGATTCTATCATCAGTTGCATCAATGAACTTCTCAAGTTCATCTACTCTTTTTTTTCCATTAAACACACCACTCACCGCATACCCCAAAAGGAATATAAAAATGGATGAGAATGCACCTATTACAATATAAAGTGTTTCCATAATTTTATTTTTATTTAATTAAACAATATTTCAATGAACAATAGTTGTACTCGGTAGGGGAATCGAACCCCTCTTACCAGGATGAAAACCTGAGGTCCTAACCGATAGACGAACCGAGCATAAGTTTCTTTTCAGAATATCTAAATGAATACTTTAATAGATAACTGAAAAATAAATTTCCTAATATAGAGTTTATAAAGAAAGGTATTGCCATTGTATAACAAAGTAAAAACCCTTCTATTGTTTTTGGATAACCACCTAACCAAACTCCAAAGTTGGTAATTATAAAAAAGATTAAAGATGATATAAGTACATTCTTAACCCCTATCTTTTTCCAATATGTTCCTAACATACTAACAAGAAAGAACGAACCATATACCCAATAAGAGATACTATAAAAACCTAAATACATATCAGATATTCCCATTGCTATCAGAGGTAGTAACACACCAAGCCATTTGTTTTTAAATGTAGTTCCACCAAATAAAGCGATTGCAAGTATTGGTGTAACATTAGGTGGATGTGGTAATACTCTCACTATTATTGCCATAAGAATAAATCCAATAATTAATAGCTGTCTTTTATTCATCATCTGTAAATCTGTTTTTGTGTTTGGGTTTTCTTGAATATTGTTTTTGAGATTTGTGAACCTTCTCAGTTGTCTTTTTACCAATATGATGAGAAGCCTCACCATATGACATATCATCCCAACTTAATTTTTCTTGATATTGGTTCTTTTTCTTTTGTGGTTTCATCACTAATTAATTCCATTGTTAATGGTTTTCTATTTCTTGTATATTGTTCTTTAGTCCATTTATCACTTCTATTGGTAATAAACTCTAATCCATAAGTATTAGATACTTCTGTTATTTTGTATGTTAATTTTCTCATTTGCTTTATTTGTACTACAAATATACGAAAAATATTTGTAATATCCTAATTAATTTGAAACTATTATTTCTCCTACATTCCAACTTGGAATATAATATTTAAATTGATGACTCTCTAACATATCAGTAACTCTCTTTGTCATCGTAGAGGAATTACCTACAATTATTCTACATTCAAACATAGAGTTATGTGATTCCATTAATACAAAATCTTCTGCTCTATCTACTGCAGCATCATGTCTTAATCCATGTAAATCTATCTGTTTCATAAATAAATCTTTTTTAAGTGTTCAACTGGAGTATCAAAGTATTCTATAGCGTTATCAAAAACAAAATCTCCTAACGCGTATAACATATCGTTATTTTCAATGGTTAGTTTCCAAACAAGTTCTTGGTTTTTTATTAATCTATCTTTATTATCTTCATAGATTTTTTTAATATTAAGAGTTGATAATCTTTTTAATTCCTCAACTAATAATGGTATTCTTAAATTATCATTCCAACCATCTAATTCTATATCTTGGATTGAGGATTTTATGTATTTTGGATGTTTGTGTGTATCATATTCGTGATTAATTATATCATCAAATAAATCAAATCCTAATTCTCTTAATTCTTTCATAATTCCACCATGACCAATAATCATAGGGAATTGTAAATTGTAAAATGGTTTTAAACATTTTTCAGTTTTAAATGGCCAATGTCCAGTACTTGATTCAGTAACAATATCAATGTATGTTTTTTCTGCTACTATATTTTGAATACCAAATCTATTCATATTATTAGTATCCCCTTCCCATGGAAGTGTGTGTCTTTTAATATTTAATTTTTCTATATATACATCATCTGTTAGTTTCATCTGTAAATCAGATGGTGGGTTGAGGTAAGATACATAACCCTTTTCTATTAGGTTTTCGTTTGTTAAATAATGTATTAGTAAACTACGATGTGGTCTAACATCATTATTTAATGACATAAAGAGTTTTTCTTTTTCTTCGGGTTTCCATTTTAAACCGGCTACTATGTGATTACCCAATTGTAACTGATGTACTTTAACAACTTCACCATTAACTTCTCCCAAACCACCATGTATCATATGATTTGTTTTTCCACAGAATAACAATGGAGTTGTGAATTTCTCAGAGAAAAATTCTACATTTGGATATCGTGGTTGAATATCGGAATAATCATAAAATGGTGCTAGCCATTTACATTTCTTTGCTTTTACTTTTTTATCAAATTCTACATCAATAAAAACTCGTTTTGCATCACCATCTAGTGAAAACCCTTCACCTATCTCATCGAGTACAAGTGTATCACAAGTTATATTGTATTTTTCAAATAACGAAGCATCAGCTCTTCTCATATTTCTTATATGAAATACATGAGAAATAATATAATCCCAATGAGTGTTTTTGAAACTTTCTATATTAGTTACATTTGTTAATGTTGAAGTCTTGGTTGTTTGGAAAAAGTTTAATCCACAAAAACCAAGGTTCTGTAAATCACAACCGGGTTCTAATAATAGAATTCTCTTATTATTGATTTTTGTTTTAAATAAATTATTTAAGCTTATTTTCCTTTCCATAAGAATTGTACCATTAGTATTACAAAACACAATACTATTTGTGTAAATATTTTTGGAGTAATATCTTGTTTAAACATATATGAAGTTAAGATACTATATGATACAATACCTATAACAAATCCTATAAAACGATTCGGCCATAAATCTCCATCAAATGCGTTTACACCATAATAGGTTCCTCTTAAAAAGAACCATGTGATTGGTATTGCACAAACATACCATCCCCACCACTCTGGTGGAAATCTTTTATCTAAAAATTGATAATTGTGTTGTAGGTAAGCCCCTACTTGGCCGAAAGTTATTAATATTACTGCGTAACCTAAAAATAACCAATTGAATTTTTCTTCCATTTAAAATAATTTAAAATAATTGTTTTTGTACTATCCCAAGTTTTTCATGTATTGCTTGTAGGTTTGGTTTTTCACCATGTGGTCCGAAGAATAATTCTCCATCAATCCATGTATAATGTTCTTGGGCTTCTTTGTTTTCTTGTATAAGTTCGTGGAATATTCCTCTATTGTATATTGAGTATGGTAAGTTGTAATTTTTAAAAACTTGTTCTATTTCGTTTAACCAATCTAATCTGTTCTGTGTGGTATTATACATTGTATCGAATATAACAGAGTTTCTATGTTGAATAAGAGGTTCTCCTTCTTTTATCCATTTATCTTGTAATGTTGTGTGAAGTAGAAATGCAGAACAAGTAAGTATCTCTGACATACAATCGTTATATTCTTTTACAAAATCTACTGTTCGTTGGAAATCTACTCGTGTTTCATTTAAGTACCCAATAATAAGTTGCATTGCAAATTGCATCTTTGGTGCATGAGGTTTATCTATTTTGTTCTTCTTGTTTATTATTCTTACATTATCAAATATTTCTCGTACACCTTCCATAGATGTATATTTCTTCATATGTTTTAAGACTGGTTCAGATGCAGATTCAAAACCTGTTATCATCTTGGATAATCCTGCTCTTCTAAATAACCACATAGTATCTAAATCTCTCATTACATTTTGTAATCTCATATTACCACCGAAATCAATTTGATATTCTCCCCACTTTTCAATTATCATTTCACAAAAGGTCATTAACCATTTTGGGTTACCATTGATAATACTATCGTGCATGAAGAATGCCTTTCTTCCTTTGTTTATCCAATACTCCATTTCTTCTAAAACACTCTCGTGTGTTCTATATCTAAATACAGGTATAAATTCTGGTACCGAACAAAAGGTACAACGATATGGACAACCTCTACTTAAAACTAATGGAACTGAATATTGGTATGTGGAGTGATAATAATAGTTTTCTTCCAATGATGAGTAATCAGGCATTGGGAGTGAGTTCATATCTATATTTTCTCTTGATGGATTATGCGTTAATTCCATTGGAGTATCTATATGTTCACCAGTTGATTTTCTCCAAACGATTCCTTTAATCTTTGAAAGAGATTCATCACTCATATCACATTTAAGAATCTCTACAAATGTTGCTTCACCATCACCTCTTGAAAATACATCTACAAAATCATAATCTATGGTAGTATATTTTGCATTAGGTAACATACCGAAATCTAAAACCTCGATTCCATTACCACCCATTAATATTTTAATACGAGGGTATCTCTTTTTTATTAAACTTGCTATTGTTAAAGATGCATCTACATTACCATCTATAATACTAAAACCAAAGAAGCCAGGATTACACTTATCTATGTATTTGAAAATGAATCCCTCACACATATCGTGTATCTCTTGAAACTTTAAAAGTTCTTCCCACTCACCTTGTCTTGCATAGGTGTTAAACATTTGAAAGAAATCGGATTCTTTATCGGGTGGGTTTAAATAAAAGTAATCAATAATAGGGTCAATGATTTCAACGTTTATATCCGAGTGGAATTTATCTGCATATGATTTTAAGGCAACAACCCCCGCATAATAACCCGATTCGTTTATATTGGGAACTTGCATTAGAAGTGCATCTTGTTCACCGATTATCTCGTATCGGAATTGGTGTTTGAATTCTTCACCCTTTTCTTTCTCGGTTAGTTCGGCTGCCTTGGCACGTTCAGTTTGCTGCATATACTTAACCAAGTCAATCTTTAAATCAACTTGACCAGTATTATTATCTATTTGATGTTTTATTCTTTTTTCAACTTCGTTCATCTTCATCTAAAATAGTGTCGATTTTTTAAAATTTTTTTAGTCGGAATTTTTTGTTCCTCTTTTTTTATTGATAGTTTTATTACTTGTCCCCATAAACAATCCAAACTACCTAAGAGTATTCCACCCCTTACTCTCTAATCGCATTCCACTCTTTTTCACTGCTCTCTCTTGCTTATCTAGCCAGAGGATAACTTCTTGTAGTAGAGAACATAATTCAAACTCTTCTTTTAACTCGTTATGGTATTGCATTTGGATTAACCACTCACGGCGATAAGTATTGATAATATTCCATTTTCCTCTATTGGTATCTCCTTCACGCATAAAGTGTCTAATCCAACATTGAGTCATATCGTCCATATCTTCCTCTGTCAAAGTCCATACTTCATTCCAATCACTTGGTGTTATAGGTATAGGAGTACTACGTTCTAAGTCTCTGAATAGCATTTGCTTTTCAATCTCTACCTGTCTCTCTACCCATGGTTCTGGTTCTACACCAAACATATCATCTTCGTTGTTATCCTCATCATCATTGTTAGGTATGTGGTCGTCCCAATTGAAATCTTTTGCCATAGTGTTATTGTTATACTGAGTTATTAGTTATTGATTAGTACCGTTCTTAATTGTTACATAGTTAATGTTTGATACATTAGATTTGTCCAAATTTCTTTGGAGGTCAAATTTTTTTTTCATCATCATATCCCATTCATCATCTATGTGTGTTGTATTTCCCATATTAATATTCATATCGAGGTTGTAATTTTTAGGTTTACACTCCTTGTATATAAATATAATGTTTATATATTAAATAAGTACAATCCATACCCAATTAGTAAATTAAAGTTAATGATTACTAAATTCCATTGTTTGGCTAACCAAACTTGAGGCAAAGATAATACTGCACCAATCAAATAAGTATATACACCCATGTTCTCATAGGGAAGTAAGTAAGGAGACATCATAATAAAGGCACTCCCCATATAACCTAATCTATTACCTAATCTTTCTTGAGGTGTTAATCTTCTCTCTTTAACGAGTATTCTTATTAACCAGTTACTGAACGTTCTCTCGCACCCTCTACAAGTTTTCTTGTTTCGTTTAAACCATAGGTTAGGTTTTTGTTTGTTACATACGTTACATTTTTTCATTGTTGGGTCTTAATCGTTATAAGTGTCATTATTTTGTTTAAAAAATTCTACCCAAAATGCTACTACAAAGTTAAGGAAAAATGCTGGCCATAGAATCATTTGTACTATTCTTTCTCCATTACTCCATTCTCCACCGATTTTCCATGAAGTTGTTATGTATTCTATTATACCTAACCATGCGAATCCGATTGCTAGATATAAACTTATAATTTGTAGTGTACTCATATTATGTAAATATACAAAAAATATTTTTAAAAACCTAATAATTAACGATATAATTTTCTATTTGCTTATGTAGTTTAGTTCATCACATGGAAGAAACGTTTCTATTCCCAATAAATCCATATCTCTATAAAGGGTTCCTCTTAGTATATGAGTTTTGTATTTAATGTTGTTATCATATAATACTTGGAATATTGCATGATGTGAATCCATACTATCTTCTTTAAAACTATTAACGAATTTGTTTACAATTGTAACATCTCCATAAAAATAATAATCATTACACCAGTGTGCAGTTGGATGCTTTTTTGTAGTTGCATATAAATCTTTAGTAGTGTGGAGATAAATTGTATTTGCATCTAACTCAGGTCCATCTAAAATAACATTCCAATTACTTATTAAATCACAACGATGAAATATTACATTGTCATAATCATTGGGATTTTCTAAATTGTTTATAATTTTTTTCCAATGGTAGAATAATTTATAAGTGTTTCTTTGATGCTTGTTTATAATTTTAGGTATGATATTACCTGGAGTACTATCTGTAATATGAATTTGTTTTACCTTTGGTAGCAATTTTTTTATAAGTTTCTCAGTTACTTCGAATTTAGAAGTTCCTCTTGATGAGGTACTCCATGTAGATACTACAATATCTACTCTTGGTGTATCCAAGTTTTTTAATCTTGGGAGTACATATTCAAATGTTCGGAGTTCTCCAAAAAATGCTAATAACACTTTTCCCATCTTAACTTCCTCTACCTACTTTTCTTACCCCTGCTCCACTTTTCTTTCCACCACCTTTAGATTTAATCTTATTGTTGGTGTTCTTATTACTTGTTTTATTATCGTGTTTATTGCCGAAAAATTTACTACTCATGATGTTTTGTTTTTTAAATTATTATTTTACCACTTACCTAAAGGGCATTTTGAAGATAATGATAATGTCTTTGCACTAATGTTACAACCACAACCACTTGCTCTTTCTCCAGTTTTTTCGTGGTAACCATATATGTGGGGAGAACACACATTACCTTGTCTTAATGCACAATCATTACAACTAAGTAATCTTGTTTTTGATAACATTTTAGTTGCAGGGTCTACCGCATTAAATTGGTCTTTAATTACGTTTGCCCATCCTTCTATTATTTGTCTAATTTGATTCATATTATTTATAAAAAAACTTTATTATTGCAAATCTTTCAAAGTTTTCGTTTATTACTTTTTTTACTTCATGTTCAATATTATTTTCTGTGAAATCTAATATTACAACATTTCCAAACAATGGTGGTATTGTTAATTCTTCTTTTACTACAATTTCTCCACCATACCCACTTTCCCAATCATCGTTAAGATACATTAATACTACACATAATCTATTACCATCAATTCCATCTGCATGATTTGAAATGTAATTATCTTTAACATACAATGAAATATCTGTACCCGCTCCGATATATGGGTTTTGGTTGTTAATGTCAGTTGTAGTTTTAAATTCCTTATGATTGATAATATCCTCGTTATAAAGTTCAATTACTGTTTGAACATATAATGATTCAATTAAATTAATTTTTTCTATGGACGTTCGAGGATACATACCATACATCCATGTTTGACCATCGTGGTTATACTTTGTTGATGAAGAAGTATCTACCTTAGAAATATCTTTTTGTATTTCCTTTAAAATAGGAATTTTAGCATGATATTTATTCATTATCTTTAATGCACCTTTTGGATGAGATGCATCTTCAATTCTTTCATCAATCTGTACTTCATACTTATCAGCTATTTCTGAAAATTCATCTATATTTTCTTTTGTGACAACAAAATCAGCTCTTAATATATCTATTTTACTTCTAAGATATTTTTTGGTTAATTCTTTTTTAAACTCATTAAATAAATTTTCATCTAAATCTTTTAAGTTAAAAGTTAAATAACCTTTTTCAATAAGTAATTTTTTATCTAATTTCATAATTGTTAATAACTTTTAATAATTTTCTTTTACGTTTTCTTTTTTCCTTAGTATATATAGCTAGTAAAGGGGGTTGGGGGTTGAAAAACTTTAAAATAAATTTCAAACCAAGTACTGACTAACTAGACTACTAGCGTTATCGGATTCTTTCTTTTTTTCCATTTCCTTTAAAATACTTTCTAAACCACCCTCTTCAATTATTTTCCTTGTCATTTGTCTTAGTGTAGTTGAAATTTTTTTAGTTTTCAAAATAAATTGTCTCTGTAATATCTTGTAATCGAGGGGTTCAACAAATTTTTGATTACCACTCTCAAGAGGTATTTCTTCTTCATCTAAAAATTTCTCATCTGAATATATGTAATCTAACATATTCTTTTTATTCTTTGAGGCATACATCTCATATGGATATATTTTATTTATTATTTCCGAATAAATTGTTAACTCAGTACTAAGAACTGTATTGATTAATGGTAAGTGTTTCCTAAATGCTAAGTAAATTAAGTGTTTAAATTTAGAAGTTCTTGCATGTACTTTATCCGAATCTAGTTTTATTCCATATACATTTTTTAAAGTATCTCCTAAATTTTGTCTATTAAGGTCAATTATACGAATTTTAGAAGTATCCATTTTTTCAGGAGAAAAAGTTAATAGTTTTAAAATAAAGATTAAATTACTATGCTTGTGATTAGCGTTAAATTGATTTATAAATCTAGGTAAATCATTAACCCAATGGTCTACCATTGTTTCCATTATATGATAATACATTGGTAAGAAAATATCGTCTTTTCCAAATATATCAACATCAGGAAAGTTTTCTACATATCCTTCTCTCTCCTTTGAATGGTACTGCCAGTTATAATATTGACAAAATTGTTCTGTCTCGTACTTACTATATCCTAAACCTATAATAAATTCATGAAAGAGTAATGAAGATACACTATCGTTGTGTAATTCTTTTAGTAATACATCTTGAATAAAACCAGTTACTAATTTTTCTAATGGATTTCTTATAAGAAATATAAAATCTTTTTTACACGATTTACCTTTTAGAAGAGAGTTCCAATCTTTTAGAACGTTACTTACTAATTCACTTGGGCTATCATTAAACTGGTCATCTAGTTTCATAGTACTAATATGAAATTGTAAAGGTTCTGATTGTCCAAAGTGAAGTGCACACCAAGATGAGGCAGCTTTTGCAGTAGTATTAATGTAAAACTTTTTACTACTATGAATATCGTAATTCATGGTTGACCTATCGCCTGGTTGGTATCTGATTGGTTCTTTGTTCTTCTTATCTAGTGCCATCTTATATAACTGTATTCATATATCTATAAATATTTGTTATATTAATTTTGGTTCTAACTTATATAAAGTATTAAACCATTTAACAACATATTCAGAAAACCATTTAGAACCTTCGATATTTAAATGACCTTGATTGCCTTTCACATAACCACCATCATGTCCTCCAAGAGTGTCTTGTGGATAATTTTCTAATTGACCAAGTAATGAATTATCATCTTTAATATGACAATAATGTTTATCAAATAAATAACTTGTAGTTTTTGGGTTTAGTAAGTACTTTTGGTCATCTCGTACTATTCCTAAATCTAAATACGAATGAGAACCATCTTTGTTGTCTATACGATTTCTTACTGAAACTTTATTTCTTTTAAAAAATCCTTTTTGATTATCTATCATATCAAACATAATATATGGAATATCATTGGATTCACAATATTCTTTCACAAAAAGAATAGAACGATATGTTTTTAATAAACAATCAGTAAATGAACCAAACCAAGGTATTAGTGCATCTTTGTTTATTTCTATTTCTTTTAGTGCCTGAGGAATTGTTGGGTCATTTAAATCTACAAAATTAGGAGAAAAATCAGCAGGAGAAATGGTAGTTTCCCATCTTGTGTTAGGGAAATCTGTTTCTATTACTGGTTGGAACACACTATATTGTCGTCCGAAATCTGACCAACCTATCATAACTACCGAATCTTTAGCTTTTTCTTTATTTTGCATTAACCAAGTAAGAGTTGTATTACAAATCCAGTCATTTGACATACCCCCAACTGCAATATTTACAGTTCTTAATTGGAGTGTTTTTCCAACATAAGTTGCCCAACTGGCATCTTTACCCATAATATGTCCTTGTGTAAATGAATCCCCACAGGCAACTAAGTACTTTTTGTTAATTGATTTCATCTATTATTATAAGAATTTACCATCTTATTTAGAAACTTTTTCTCAGTATCATCATAAAATTGTTTTTGCATCATACCAGCTAACCAATCTATCTTCGTTTGGTGTATATTACCATCATGACCTTGCTGACCAGCATACCATTTAATCAACCTTTCTAGGTAGAAATAGTGATAATCTTCGAATTTATTTCCATTATATCTGTTTTGTGGAGGCATTAAAAGTTAAATTTTAGTTGTTTTCCTATTGTTTTTAGTTTTTTTTCTAAATAAATCACTTTTTCTCGGTAACCTTGTTGGGTCCAACCATCATTATATGGAGATTCTGCGTTTAGTCTTGCGTTACTTATCTGAAATTCTATCTCATTTCGGTATTCGTTGGTTGTTAATTCTTTCTTTTCCATATTATTTTGTATATTATTCGAAGTTTCCAACGTTTTCCCATTGAATTCCTTCTAGTTGTTCCTCGTTTATCTCATTATCTTGTGTAAAATAGTAATCATATTGAGGTATATTCAAAATCACTTCATTTTTATCCAATGCTTCTACTGGTTCTGTACTACTTTGTAGGTTTATTTTTACCCAACTATACTCACCATCTTTATTTAATTTTTTTAGATAGTAATTATGACCATCAGATTTATGATATCGTTCCATTTTTTATATGATTATATAAGTTTTTTATCGAATTTAGTTTATCAGCATCTTCAAAGGTATATTCTCCAGCATTTTTCATGTAATTCAAGAACTTTAATTCTTGCTGAAGTTCCCATTGATATACTCTATTATTACCTTTACAGTAATAATTATAGATAACTTCAAAAAATTCATTTATCCATCGAAGTTTTTCTTTAGAAAGAATTTTATATGTTAAATCATAATTTCTCATCTATTTTCTTTTTTGTATTGGTTATATTCAGCAGCAACCGCATTTAGTACTTCTGCTTGACCTTCATAATAATGTCCTTTTTCTATTATCTTCTGAATCACCTCTCTGATATCTTCTCCAATTCCTTCAAATCTGCTCATATTATCTTTTACGAACTTATCCATCTTCTCGAGATTCTTCAATTGTTCTTTATCTACGAATGTTGCGTAATTGTACATTTAGTATATTTTATTAGTTCTGTTATAATAACAATCAAGTAGTTCTTCCGCTACTTCTAATGAGATTCTATTCTCATTATACATTTTCCATATTAGTTTATTCATAATTCTTTTTAAATTCTTTATACACTTTCATGAACTCTACTCTACCATCTTTCTTCCACTTTGGAATAAGGGAGTTGAGAATTAACTTATGTTTGGATTGTAATTTATAGTTAACCCTAAGAAGTTCTTTAGCTTCATGATAGTATTGAGATAGTTTACCTTCTTGCCAACGAAGTAAGATACTTGGACTGACTTTGTATTTCAAAGCATATTTCGGATACCATTCTTCGTGTAGAAAATCCCACATAATACGAGATTCGTGTTTATCCATCTGTCTTTGTGGTAATCTAATTTTATTCATATTTTTAATTTAAAAACATAATATACAAAAATTATTTCATATATCCTAATTATTACTAATCTATTTCAGTCGGTGGAGATGGTAGTTTAGTTCCAAACGATTTAGTGAATTTTATAAATGCTTCATATGAGTGTCTATGCATATTACATCCTACTTTACTATCCTCATCTATATGTACTGAATAAACTTCTACTTCTTTTGCTTTTATACTATCTCCTTCTGTGGTAGTGTACTCACGATGAGTAAGTTCGAAATCGTCAAACTTCTTTGGTAAGGCGTTTATAAACTTTCTGTATTCTTTAATTGTCATAATTCTTTTAGTTAAGTTGTGTAATTTAATAAGTATGTTAATATTATATATAATAAACTCCAAAATACAATTGTTCCCCCTAGGGAGATTAGACAACCAATATGAGGTTTTCTTTTTATACCAAATTTTTTATCTATTTCTCTATCTTCATCGGAGAGAGGGAATAACCCATCTTCTTCTAATCTTTGTTTAATCTTTAAATCTCTCAGAAATTCTCTTCCTTTATTTCCCATAATATACTTTTTATTTATCTAATCTTATACCACAGAATACAGGAAATCTTAATGAACCATCATCTGTTGTTTCAAAATATCTCACTTCTGCAGTTTTACCTATATACTCTTTTTTATTAGTTAAGATATCTTCTCTTTCTTCGTGAGATAATCTTGCGCCAGTCTTTATAACTTTTCCATTATATTCTACCCAAATAGTTCCATGTGTAGGAATTGCATCATTTGGTGTTATATCTACAATAGGAACGGCAACATCAAAAAACTTTTTATACTTCAATAAGTTATCACTTCTACCATTGATTTTATATCCATCAGTTCCCCATCGTATCATTATACCCTCGTATCCTTCACTCATAAATTTCCCATAATAAGCTTCTAACTCTGTTGGGTTATTAATTTTTACCAATGGAACTACTTCTATATTTGGTAAACCGAATACTATGGTTTTAAGTTCATTGTATCTTTCTATAAATGGTTTATCTGAAATCATATCATATACATGGTACTTCACATTTTCAGTTTGACCTTCTCTATATTTCTTTATGATTTTCATATTCTCTTGAAATGTCAATCCATGTGCATATAGTTCTCCATCAATATATTCCTCAAATCCTTTCAAATCATTTTGAATATGTTTTAAAGTAATAATCTCTTTATTTGCTCTTGAAATTAATTTACCCATATTTCCCAATCCTCTCATACCATCTAACTTTGGTTGAGCGTAACAAGGAAATTGAACTTTCTTTTCTTTCTTGAAATAATCATGAGCCAACATAGGTAG
>Ga0181400_1000797_pt1 | contig 13484 bp, 18 predicted proteins | sample 23SPOviralmetaG_FD_130129 | JGI IMG/M metagenome (GOLD analysis project Ga0181400, IMG submission 130129) | Marine viral communities from the oligotrophic San Pedro Time Series (SPOT) site, San Pedro Channel, CA, USA - 23 SPOT_SRF_2011-06-22 | ecosystem: Environmental > Aquatic > Marine > Strait...
TAAGGAATTATTAAATAAATTATAGATACATTTATTTGTAAAAATTTTAAAAAAAATATATCTATAATAATTAAAACAAATGTCTGCAATTGCCGCTTTAGCTGGTTTTAATGGAAAAGGTACGCAAGGTTTAGTAGCTACAGAAACCCCTACAGGAGATGACAGATCTTCTTTCTGGAACGAAAATGATACTACTAAAACTTTACTATATGGTTCTACTTTTACGAAGTGTGCAGAATCTGCTGACACGCCTAATATGGGGTCTAAAACCTGGATATTAGATTCTGGAATAGATGTTCTTGGAGATATTGGATTAGAAATGGAAGTTTACGGAGGAGACACCTCGCGCAAGTTTAATTCACTTTTTAATATTATAGATAGAATAGACTTTAAAGTTGGAAGTACTATATGGCAACGTTTAGATGGTAAATCTTTAATTGATATTATTGGTTCAAAAACAGAATCTTCTGGGATGGGCACCTTTAGCGCCGGCGACGCCCCGTACACAACGACGCTTTACCCGGCGGGTGGCGGCGTCGTCTCGTATGTAAAACATGTTTTTCTTCTTCATTTATTAACCCAAGGTTTAAGTATGTACACACCATTACCATCTTCTATGGTGACAGAAACTGGTCATTTTGTTTGCGCTTCTCCAGATCAACAAGTATCCGTTACTATTTATTTTAAAGATTGGAAAAATCTTAATGAAGATGACGACAGCACCAAAATCTCAAACATTAAAACTAGCTTATATTATAAACATTACATTCTTTCTAATTTTGAAAGACAAAAAATAACTAATAGTGTCATTCCAAAAAGATTAAATAGTACACAAAGTAGAATGTTTAATGACTTGACTAGTTCTCCTAATTCTACTATAGTTTTAGATGTATCAGAGTTTTCTTTGTATAGTTCTAATTTATTACTCAGTTTAAATGACCAACCAGACTCCCAAGGGAGAGCGGTGGACTCATACGGAACTTATATTGCATTTGACTTTGAATTATTATTAAATAATACGTCTGTATTTGGTGTTATTTCGAGCGAGGCACTTAATGTATTTGGTCAAAACTTTTCAAAAAGAACTAATATTGATGGATACAGCGCCATGGACCATTGGGAAGTATATGTAATACCTTTGGCGTCGTGTTATAATTCTGCATCTTATGTACCTCTTAATAGATTTGATAGTATACAAATTAAATTATATATTAAAAACGAGCGCGGCTTGCAAAACGTCACGGCAACCGCTGCGTTTGATGCGCGCGTTACGTGCGAAGGTCAAGTTACAGCATTATATGATAAAGGTCTTGCAAGCATTCGTAATTCTTAAATACATTTGATAAACTCCCAATCTAAATCAGAACATATTCCTTTCCATATATTTTCTTGTTCAAATAACTTTTCTCTACTTTTAAGAAGAGGAAAATAAATAAGATATTCGTCCTTTTTTAATAACTGAAAAAATTTATATAAAGTATAAGAGTAGCTTAAAAAATTTTTTCTGTTTTTTGGACAATGTTTCTCAAAAGGTTCCTGTATTTTATTAAACATATCTAATAGTTTTGTTTCTAATTCGTCATCAATGACTAATTGAGAATTTCCTGTTATTTTATGTATAATATTGGGAATATGTTCGTAGTATTTATTTAATTTAAGCTTCTTAAGAAACTCCTTAATTTTAGCAAATGTTATAAGTGATTTGTTAAAAAGTCTTTCTTTTTTAATTTCTATAAGAAGTAAATTTATAACTTCTTCCGGAACAAATGTTCCTTCTCTTCCTTGAATCTGAACTATCCATTCTTTAAAATGATTAGTTCTTTTATAACTATAAGGTTTAATGAAATCGTGTGATTCAACCGAATTCCATTCGGGTGTTTTAGTAAAATTATAAGTTTCAGTTAATCCACAATCATAACAAATAGAAATTCCAGATGAAATATCATTAATTAAAGCTACATTACAATCTGGACAAATGTTTCTATTTTTAGAAATTGTAACTTTACTGTATGATGTTTCATTTGGAAAACAAGTAGCCATATATCGTCTGTAAAGATCTTCATTTTTCTTTTCACTTGTTATAGAAATAAAATTGAATATATCACCCGAGTTATTATTATCAGTTTCTGTGTATTCAAGATTGTCAATTTCTGTTATGAATTCTAATGATTTAAATAGATATTCAGACATATCTGTATCATTTTTAATTCTGTAAATTTTTTCTTGTAGAGTCTTAATTTGTTCGTCTAATTTAGACATCTGAATCTTTTTTCTATTACTATTTTTAATCTTGTTAAGAACGTCTAATTGTTTAATATACATTTGTAAATTTTCTTTTTCATTTTCAATCTTTTCTATAGTTTCTGTATGTTTAGCATGTATAGACATTCTATCGTCTTTGTGCACTTCTTTTTTAGAAATTTTAAAACAATTCATTGATAATTATATATTTTATTCTTTTAAATTATTGAAAGAAATTAATATAAAAATATTAAATATATTTAATAACTACTTTGAATGTTAATTCAGTATAACAATTTATTACCGTTGAGGTGTTTAAGAAATATATCTAAAATAAATAATATAAAATATACATCACAATTTTCAAAAAATAAACTGATTTCTTTTTTAAACGAGAATAATGCAAGTAAAATTATACAAAGATATATAAGAAATAAGTTAATGACAGACAATACTTGTCCTATAACTCATGAAAAATTAAGATATCCTTTTATATGTATAAAATTAAACAGAAAGTTTTTTTATTACGATTTTTATACATTCGTTAAATATTTAAATGTTTCAGATGAAAACAGGGATCCCTGTACAAGATTAATTATTTCTGATATTAAATTAAATGAGATAAATAAACTTATTAGATACTATTATGGCAAGAATACTAAAAAAATAATTATATCTCAAAACATGATTAAAAATACAGAACTCAATATAATATTATATTGTCTGTATGATTTAATATCAGAAATAACTAATATTGACTATATATCTCTTGACAATATATATGATAATATACTTCCTAGATTTATATACTATATTCACATATTAGTTAAGAATCACTCTAAAGAAGACTGCCTGACTATTATAAACTCATGCAAGAGAAGTCTTATAGAGCTTGATAAAATGAACTGTATACTTGTACTTGATTATCTTAATCTAATAACTGCCTTAAAGTTTAACGAATAAATTACAAAAAAAATCAATATAAAGGAAAAAAGAATATAAAGGTATAAGATGGTCTGCAAAATTTGCGATCCAAAGCGTAAATACAATAATTGTATTTGCAACGAAAACTTTAAGCAATTTTATAACATCTATAATTATATAAGTAATATATCAAATGTAGATGATATCAACTTGATTAAAAAATGGTCTATATCTACTATGACTGTATGTTGTAGTTTTAATTGCGATATAGATATTCAAAAATATTCCGAAATTTATATTCAAGATAGTAGACAAGTTTCTTTTTATAACTGTATAAATACATACATAGGTACAAAATATCAAAATAAAAATAAAGTTTCTATTAAAATTTTCACAAATGGAAATATACAAATAGCAGGTATACTAAATATAACAGCAGCGACCTATGTAATTCGTAAGATATTTAATAGACTTTTAAATATTCAAGCATTTATAAGTTCTATAAACAAACCATTTATTTCTAATGTTAGAATATGCATGATAAATTCTGATTTTAAGATAGATAAAAATATTAAACAGTCTTTGTTTTGTAAATGCGTAGATGAAAACGAATATGATTTTATTAAACGATACACATTTAATCCTAGTAAATATCCCGGTATCAATGTTAAGACAAACACTTCTTGTTTAGATAAATTCATAACATGTGCTGTATTTAGACCCGGAAGTATAATAATAACCGGCGGCAATAATTTAATAGAATACAAGAATACATTTGAAAATATTTTATTAATTTTAAAAAATAATAAACATATCTTATATTAGATATAGATGATTTTGAAGAAAATATTAAACGGGGTTGGTAAGGTTTATAATTATAATGATGTTAAAATATATAATCTAATTAGAAAGTATAAAAATATTTATAATTTTGTCGATGAAACAGATATCACAGCATGTATAATATACATTTATAGGTATTCTCAGAATAATAAAATTACCGATAAAAATATAAATGACATTGTAGAATCAAGTTTAATATTATCAAATAAATACATCTCTGATAATGAAATAATAGGATCTGGTAGTTTAGAAAATAAAATACTTCAGGATATTAATTGGAATCTATTTATAAACGAATACGAATACAATTATTTTAATAAGATTATAGATTGTTTTTAATCCTTATCAACATCGAATGTTTCAACATCTGGTAGTTCTTCCACTGTTTCTTCTGGAATCTCTTTAATTGTTTTAAGTTTATCGTCTGGTTCTTTGTTAGTGTCGGTTTTAGGTTCTTCTATATTAGGACTTTCTACATGAATTATTTGAGGACCAATTTCTTTGATTTCATTTAAATCATTTGTTATTGAATTTAATCTTTTATAAAATTTATACATAATGTATCCAGTAAGAAAAACAACTACAAATATTACTAAAAATAAAATAATATTTATATTTAAGCCGGAATCAATTTTCGGAGTTTCTGCGAATAACTCTACAGGAGCTTCGGCTTTAACCTTTGGCATTTGTAAATATTTATTATTTTATTTATATTTTTACAACGTAAAATTTACTCAGGATCTTCAAGATCGTTATCATCTGTGGGTATGTCTATTCCATTGAAGAAAGTATTACGCTTAAGAAGAATTCCTGAGTTCTGTGGATACTCTCGTGTACCTTGTTGAGTAATTTTAATACCATTATTAGTAAATATAGCACCATAAAAGTCTTTTGTAAACTGTTCTCTTGGTAGATTATTATCACGACAATGATCATTAAAAGCTTGTTGAAACACTTTCATTGGTACATACAACTTAGAACCGAATATTACCTTTCCTGATCTCAAGAAGTTCTGTAGTGTATTAGTAGCTTGTTCCATTTCTTCTTTATTTTCGTGGAAATATTTAGGCAATATATTCCAGATACCTTTCTTTCCATGTTTTTCAATAGTCTTATAATAGGATGTTACACATAGTTTCATAATGCAAGGCAACTCTTTTTGAAGCTTCTTATCTATTTCAGTATCAGTATTAATTACCTTTTTCCAAAAATTAAAGATAGCTGTTCGGCGAGAAACACTCTCTGAGTTGTTTTTGTATCTCATGATTTTATTACCTCCCATAGCCATCGGAAGTTTCCAATCAATAGTTTCGTCATTTTTATATTTCTCAGAATAAGTATTACGACCTCCTTCAACAATAAGTTGCCAATCAGTCTGTTCCATCTTAAAGTTTTCAGAAATCTCAGGTGCCAAAACTACCTTTTTATTTGCATGTGGTTTGATACCATACTTAGGATCAATATTATTAGCTATTACTCCAACATCTTCGTCGTCAAAAAACTTATGCAAAATTTTCATTAAAATAGTACTCTTTCCAGCACCGGCCTGACCAAGTAGGTAAAACAAAACTTGCCAGTTGTCTAGATCTCCAAGTTCAAAACACATTCTTCCCATAAAAGTACAAAGCCATTGCTGAATTTCAACTGTAAATTCTTGATAATCGAGAAGATTCTTAAAAGTACGACACTTGTCCATAATAGTATCAAACCAATTTTCATCAGTATCTAAATTATCAAATTCTACAAAAGTTTGATCATGATATTTAGAAGAGATAGAAAAGTTATTAATGTATTCATGTGAAGTATCGTATGGAACAAAGATATCTTTATAAACAGGGATCTCTCCGGGAGGAGAGATATTATACTTCGTGATATAATTGCCATTTTTAAATGAAAACAAATGTCTATCTTTAACAAGACTTGGGAGCTCCGGGCCTATAAACTCACCAAAGTATTTTTCTGCGTTACTTACGTTACTACCTCCGCTTGCTGTAGCGTTTTTCCACTGTTCAAAATTAATCTTATGATCAGTTTTTTGATAAATAAACTCTTTAATAGAACATGCCTTTTCCCAAGCATGCGTATTATTACCGTATTTATATATCGGTTTATAAAGATTACCGCCGGTTTTAGTAAACCCTTCTTCTGAAAAAAGATCTAGAAGATACAGCAATAGACATTGATAAGGAGTCTTTTTAGAATCATCTGTATATCTGCTATACTTAAATAGGATATCAGGGTCTTCATTAGAAAGACTGTTATTAGAAACATCTGTTGTTTTATTTAGAAGATATATGTCTCTTAAAAGACGCTGACTATAATAAATTACTTCATATATTCTATCCCATTCTGATTTATGTTCTTCAAAATCTTCAACTGAAGTTTTAAATTTAGTAAAGACGGATGTAGCCTCATAAAGAGCTTTTTCTAACTCTATTTGTAAAACCCCCATATCTATAGAAACTATATCTTTAATATTTAAATTTCTACATGCAACATCTATGATATCATTTTTACTAACTGTCCATTTCTTAGATAAGCTATGAAAATATTCTTCTATTTCTGCTGAATCAGCGTTCTTGACTTTTTCTTTAATTTCGTTGTTCCAAACCCGATTAGTTTCAAAAATAGACATTTAGTTGATATATCTATATAATATATTTTTTTAAATGATTTTTTAATGTTAGTATTTTTTAGAAATAATTATACTCGTTAAATTACGTAATAATATATAGTTGTATATAGTAACAATGAAGACGTATTTAGTTTTCAAGCAAAATGGTGAGATATTAGAATGCGAGACTTCGGATAAGACTCTCGAAATAAGTAATTACACAGACTATAATCAAAGTATAAAATATGATAATTACATAATTTTATATAATGATTCCGATAATGTTAAAAACATAACAGTTTTTTACTTTACTTCTGATGCATTTTTTGGAGATGTAGCTCTTTTTAAGATTGATAAAACTAATAAAATTCAAAATATAAATATAGAAACTTATTGTAAAAAGTTAGATAAAATTAAACCAGAGCCTAATGAATTATATTATTCTTCAGAAGAAGAATTATTTAGCTTTGAGTGATTTATTAATGTTTGTTTCTCTACCTTCTACATATATATAATTGTGTAGATGTTTTGCCTTGTCATCGACAGACATATCAGTAGTATTTTTAAATTCATCGTCTGAAATGTATTTATAAATCCTATCATAAACGTCTGCTTTTGTTATTTGCTTTGTACTTTTTGTACTTTTAAGCTCGTATGAAGAATCATTTGTGTTACAGATGTCGATATCATTAGATTCCATGAATATCATTACTTCAGATTCTTTGTCCTTTTTTACTTTTGTAAGTTCTTTGATTTTATCTTGAAATGGTTTCATTTTTTTCTTAAGTTCTTTAATTTGTTGGTCTATCTCATTAAATTCACTAACGTCTTTTTTAAAAAATTCTATCTCTTGATCAGATACAGCTAGCATTTATAAATAAATAAATTAATTTTTTAAATTGTTTAACCTTTAAATTGGCGTAAATAATAAATAATTATTACTAAACATAAAAGTATTAATACTAAATATATTTTTAAAGGTAGAATTATAGGCCCTAAGGTCTCATTAATTTTATCTTTTGATAACATTTAAGAAATACATTTATTTTAATTTTATAAATTAATCGCTGTAATTACCGTCATCTTCGTGATCATCTTCCATATCAGAATCTATCTCGTCTATATCAAATCCATCTTCATTTGTTTCAGAATTTTTATCAGATGAGTCGTCTGACATTTCATTTTCTTCATTTGAATCTTCTGACATGTATTCATCTATAGTGTCTGATGTATATTTTCTTCTTCTGTTTTTCTTAATTTTTCTAGGTCTTTGAATAAAATCTGGCAGATCTATAATGTGATAGACTTTGGGTTTCTTTGTTTTTATTATTATATTATCAGGAGGATTAGAGATTCTAATTTTAAGGGCATTTATTGATTCATTTTCCATTATAAAAAGTTTATAATTCAATCTTTTAAGAATAAAATTTATATTAGCACATATATTACCCACTGGTAAATTTTTACTATAGGAAAGTTCAAATAATTTAATATAGTCATTTAGGTTTTTTATAAAATTTACGGATATTGGTTTAATTTTGTTTGGTTTGGGTATTTTTTTATTATCAGAATTTATTTTAATCTCAGATATAAATATTTTTTTAACAAAATCGCACTTCTTTTTCTTTTTACTCTCAAAAATATTGTTGCACTTATAAATCTCAAATTTGCCTTCTTGAGACAATTGTGTAAGCATGAAACAGGGATCTTTGCAGTTACAGAGCATAACTTTATAACGTGTTTAAAATATATTTATTTAATAATTGTATTTTTTAGTAATATTTATGTCTAGTGTAGTTTACGATAGTATGTCTAAAGAGTATTATTTTAACTGTCCGCATTGTGGTTGTACATGCCAAGTACATAAAACAGATATTCGCTGTACTATATTTAGGCACGCTGTTTATAAAAAAGATCTATCTTTTGTAAATCCGCATGCCAGTAAAGAAGAGTGTGAAAAATGGGTTGAATTAGGAACTGTATATGGTTGTGGAAAGCCTTTTAAATTTGATGGAGAAAAAGTTGAAATATGTGGATATATATAGAGATATAATTTATATAATATAAATGAACCGGGTAGAACAATTGAAAAATATTCAAGATACCTGTCGTGATCTATTTGCTAAAAAGAATAATGACTATGGAGATGCGTTTGCGGATCACGGTATAGTTGGTGTAATGGTGAGAATTGGAGATAAAATGTCAAGGTTTACTAATATTAGTAAAAAAGGAATTCAAATTAGCGTAGATGATGAAACAATTAAAGATACTTTAATGGACCTTCATAATTATGCAGCAATGGCTATAATGCTTTTAGAAGAATAAAATGTTTTAAATAATTTTAAAAATATTGTATATCTTTTAAATATGTATTATAGACATCACATGGACGAAAAAATATTTAAATTTTTACAAATCGTAATAGTTTTAGTGTTTATATACTTGGTGTTAGCGAAGGTATTTGGATTTCCTCCATTTGAAGATCCAGACTCCGGAGATACTCCTTCGTCTGGATCAGGATCAGGATCAGGTTCTACGTTATCGAATGTATGTGCTCCTATGCCACCTCCTAAAACATTATTATCTTGGATGTATGCTAACATGCATGCTGATTTAAAATTAAACGGAGATCTTGGGGGTAAGATTCCAATTCTCAACAAGAATGTTAAGACTCCTGTTGTATTAAGTGGTAAAATAATGTCAATTAAAAATGCAAAATGTTCGGATTCTTCTTCCCCTCCTTGTCATTCAGGTGGTGTAGTTGGAGACAATTTAACTTTATATATAGACCCATCAACTACAATTGCCGGAGAAAATGTAACTAAAACATGGACAGACATCGGTCCTTGTAAAAACGATGGAAAATGCGGCTGGGATAAAAAGAATAATTTATTAACGCTTTATAAGGAAAAATCTAGTGATACATATTATTCTAATAATAACGGTAAATACTTTGGAAAGATTAAAGCGTCTGGTCACGTTGTTATGATTGAGAAGTTTCAAATAAATCCAGAACGTACAATTACAGCAAATGTAAGACCAACCAGTGGTTTTGCAAAACCAGAAATTACTCTAACAACAGAAGGATTTACAAGCGCATGTTTTAAATCTAGTAAAGCAACCGATGGACCTGCTCCTCCTGGTGGCGCAGTAACTCCTGTAGCGCCTTCTGCGCCAGTGCCTTCAGATTCTGGCGGCGGCATTTTACCACCCGGAATAATACCAGCTGCCGAAGCTGGTATAAGTAAAGTCATGTCTGACACCCAACCTATTATAAATGATATTGTATCGCGTACCTCCGCTGTTATTGATGAAGCAGAAGGCGGTATACATACAATTAAAAAACATATACCAGCTATTATACACGACACCGACGCTTCTGTTAAAGCTGTAAAAAGCGCTAGTTCTACAATTCACAAGGCCAAGGATTTTATTCACAAACATCATTTACATATCTAAAAAATTACATAATTTTATATAATATAGAGTTTAATTTTTATAATAAAATGAACTCTATATGTATATGTTAGACTCAGAGATACTGAATTTTATTATTGACGGTAAATTAAATGAAATTCAATTTGAAGAAGAATACTATACATTAGACAATCTTAGAAGTTTTCATAATTGGATAAAACTTCAGTTGATTTTTAACGCTAAAAATAATACAAATGGTCAAACGCTTCTTGATGTAGCGGCGGGGCGCGGCGGCGATTTAATGAAGTGGACAAAAGCTAAATTTAAATATGTAACTGGGTTTGATAATGATTCTAAGAGTATTTATGAAAAAAATGAATTTGACGGAGCTATTAAAAGATATAATACAATGAAATCTATTCCTAATATTCCAAAGGTATTTTTTTGGAATATATCCGCTACAGATCCAAAATGCCTCGATATTTTAAATGGTAAAGATCACGGCAAGATCTACGATGTAATATCTTGTCAGTTTGCATTTCATTACTTTGTAAAAGATATAGATTTAGTTCTTAAAATGATATCAAGTAAATTGACTAAAAATGGATATTTTATAGGAACATCTACAGATGGAGATTTAATTAAAAATAATCTTAAAAATGCAGACGTATCAAATGATATTCTTAATATAGAAAAAACATCGGAGGAAATGTATAAATTTAATTTAAATTCTTATAATACAGAAAACAAGACGTACTTTGAATGTACAGGGGCATCTGACGAATACTTTTTACATAAAGACAAATTAGTAGCAAAATGTAAAGAATATAATTTAGAACCTGTAAGTATTAAAAATTTCCACGAATGGAAACTAGACTATAAAAGCAGAGAACTAACTAGACGCGAATGTGCAGCCAGTTTCTTAAACTTCTCATTTGTATTTAAAAAGATATAATTTAATTTCGCTGACTCTGAATTTCTTCATTCCTTCTTTTAATATACTGTTTATAATTATATACTTCAAACCATCTATCGTTTATACCTGGACATGTTGATGATTTATATACGCTTGCTATCTTTAAAAACTTGTTATTGATGTACTCTCTGAAATTCATGCTTTCTCTAATCAATTTAGTATAATTTGCAGATGTTGCTCCGGCTTCGTTTAATGTAATTATCTGTTCCATATAATTATTTAGAACTAAATTTACTAACCCCCATACATTATTAATTTCGTTTAACTTTTTTGATTTTTTATCAATCTGTTGCAATTGCTTTTTCCATTCATTTTTTGTAATTTCTTTCAACAGATACTTAATTCTCAAATTTTTAAGAGTATGTTGTTCTCTATTGTTTTCATTATGATTTCGCAACATAATCGCATCTTCTGCGTGTCTATAAAATCTATACATAGACATTACATAAGTTATAACACTGGGGTTTTGAGGAAATACATTAGAAATTATGTTATTGATAGTTCTGTGATTTAAAGCAACTCCGCATACCATCTGTTGATTATCATTTTCATAAGGATTGCGTGCAATATCTTGTCCAGTTTCTCTCATCCATCTAAAATATTCAGGATTATGATTATACCCCTTTAATTCAGTACCAGTTCTCCATGAAAACTGAATATGACATTTAATACACCACATCTGATCGCAGCCATCTATCTTTGATATCATTTCTCCGCAACCAGGACAAGGTTTTGCCTGTTTCTTAATAGCCGCAATTGTAGCTTTAACATCTTCGTTGCAAACATGATCTTCTTCTTTAATTTCCATACAGTGTCTGCAAAACTTCGTGTCACACATCTCACAGAAGTATTTAGAATTAAGGAATCCATTACATTCTGATGCTGGACATTTACAGTTAAAATTTTCATCTTCTTTTTTTAGTTCGCCAAGTCCAGATTTAATACGAAATATTTGTAGATCGTAAGATTTAATTAATTCTACTTGGTCATGTATTTTTTTCTTTAACTTGTTAAGCTCGATATTTGCGTCTTCTCGGAGTTTATTTATATTGCGTATCTCTTTTTCTTTAATAGCATCTTTTTGTGTTTCTGGTAACAATGATATCTGTTTTTCTACAAAAATATTTTCTTGATGCTTTTTAAGTTCTTCGTTTACAAATTTTTGTGTAAGATTTTCATTCATAAATTCACGATCCCAATCTGTTTTACAAAACATACACGACGGATTATCTGAGCTATTAAGTATGTAAGTCTGGCAACAAGTTCTGCATGCAAAGTCATCTTCTTGACAGCCTTTGCATTTAACTTTAAGTCTGTTAGACTTGTTAAACTTTTCACAGCAGATTGAACAATCCATTATTTCTAACTTATTATGATTTAAATTCTTAAGTAACTTATTTTTTTGCAAATAATCATATGGAGACGGCCGGGCTCGAACCGGCGACATTTGGCTCATAAGACCAACGCTCTAACCAACTGAGCTACGCCTCCATATGGTTATTATATAATAACTTTTATATCTATATACCTCCTCTTAGTCTAAGAACTAGATGAAGAGTAGATTCTTTTTGAATATTATAATCAGAAAGATTTCTTCCATCTTCTAATTGTTTTCCAGCAAAAATAAGTCTTTGCTGATCAGGAGGAATACCTTCTTTATCTTGAATTTTAGATTTTATATTTTCAATTGTATCAGAAGATTCTACTTCTAATGTTATTGTTTTACCAGTTAGTGTTTTAACAAAAATCTGCATTACTATCTAGTATATTATAATATATTATTTTTCTTTATATTAATTTACTTCGTCGCTTTCGCTTTCTGTTTTTACGCTGGTTTGTGAAATAAGTGCATTAAGAGCATGATCATATTTGTCCTTTACTTCTTTATATTCTTCTAGCATATTGTCATATTTATTTTTCAAAGTTGTAAGTTCCTTTTCAGAATTTTCAAGAGTTTCTGTTACATTCTTGTTAACTTCATACAAATGAGAATATTGATTATACAGAAAATTATACGAATTATTGCTTCTCCTGTAGAGTTCGTTTAGCATAACAATATGATCGTAGTCTTCATAAGTTTTTCTTTTATACTTACATATTTCTTTTGTATAATCATTTTTTTCTTTTTTATAAGTTCTTGTTTGATAACGATATTCCCTGTCTGTAATAACGTGATATTTAACCATTTATAAATTATAATATGCTATTTCTTTAAATTCGTATAATTTGACTTTAAAAAATAATTTTATATTTATAAATGCCTCCTAATCCAGAAATAACAGCAAAAGTTATGAAACTTAAGTGGAAAAAGGGTCTATCTCTTAAAGAAGCTTGGTCTTTAGTTAAAAAACCCGAAAAGAAACCTGAAAAGAAACCCGAAAAGAAACCCGAAAAGAAACCTGAAAAGAAACCTGAAAAGAAACCTGAAAAGAAACCTGAAAAGAAGCCTGAAAAGAAACCTGAAAAGAA
>Ga0181400_1000802_pt1 | contig 13404 bp, 18 predicted proteins | sample 23SPOviralmetaG_FD_130129 | JGI IMG/M metagenome (GOLD analysis project Ga0181400, IMG submission 130129) | Marine viral communities from the oligotrophic San Pedro Time Series (SPOT) site, San Pedro Channel, CA, USA - 23 SPOT_SRF_2011-06-22 | ecosystem: Environmental > Aquatic > Marine > Strait...
AATCTTTGCAAAGTCTGGATCATCTGTTTTAAGAATCTTTAGTAGCATCTGTGTAGATGCAAGATGTAAGTTTTCATCGCGGGCAATTAATTTAATAATCTTAGCGTTGCCTTCCATCTTCTTAAGTTCTGCAAACGCCCAACTACACGCAAATGACACATAGAAACGCACACCTTCTAAGATGTTTACGCTCATTAATGTAAGCCACAAGTTTTTCTTTAGTTCATACAAGTCAACTTTTTTCTTTTTACCATTGACTGTGTGAGTGCCTTCACCTAACAAGTTGTACCACATGCTCTGTTCAATCAAGTCATCGTAGTACTTTGAGATATCTCCAGCACAATCTACAATCTCCTCAATGTCCATTAGTTCATCAAAGATTTTACTTGGGTTTGAATACACATTACGGATAATATGTGTGTAACTACGTGAGTGAATTGTTTCTGAGAATGTCCATGTTTGGATCCAGTTCTCAATCTCTGGTAAACTTACAATAGGAGCAAACGCTTCTACTGGTGCACGACCTTGTACTGAGTCTAACAGGATTTGGCGCTTTAGATTTGCTGTAAAGATATGACGTTCGTGTTCCGTAAGTCCTTGAAAGTCCTTAGCATCTTTATAGATATCAACTTCTTCTGGTCGCCAAAAGAAACCAAGTTGCTTGTCCGTTAGATTGTCAAATGTTTTATATTTCAGCGTATCATATCGCTGAATAGTCGGGCCTCCTGATGGGTCAAGGAAGGCTGTTACTTTGGTATGGTCGACTCTATTTTTTACGTCAAATACGCTCATGGTTTCTCCTGTGTGTTCGTGTATAACTTAACATGCTTATTAGGCATTGTCAATCAAATTGTGCAACTTTCGCAGTATTCGTCGTCTTCAATAACTGCTTCTGGTTCAAATTGTTCTTGCGTTGCTACTAGACTATTTACGTCAATTTCGCCTTGTCCATCATGTGTGTTAAAATAGTATAACTGTTTGCCGCCATACTTGTAAAACATAATCACATGCTGTAGCATAACACTCATTGGAATCTTTTCGTCTTCAAAGAATGCAGGATTGTAACTTGTGTTTACTGAAATACCTTGATCGATGTATTTCTGTAGCACCGCCATAATCTTTAAATACCCTTCTGGCGACTTGTGATCCCATAGCAAATCATACTTGTTCTTAAGACGCTTGAACTCTGGTACAACTTGCTTCAACACACCGTGCTTAGATTGCTTAACACTGATCAATGCACGAGGAGGCTCAATACCGTTAGTTGCATTTGCAATCTGTGCTGATGTCTCGCTTGGCATAAGAGCCATTAGTGTTGAGTTACGGATGCCTGTTGCTTTTAGTTGCTCACGTAGTCCTTCCCAATCCATACGCTCTACATGCGGAACTAGTTCGTCTAGTTCTTTCTTGTATGTTTGGTTAGGTGTAATACCATGTCCGTATTTTGTTTCCATATTGCCGCTTGGTGCACCTTGTTCTACTGCTAGGTCTGCACTTGCTTTGATTAGATAGTAACTCCATGCTTCTGCATACTCGTCAATAAGAGCAAGGCTTTCTGCATCTGCATCTTGGTAGTTCATGTCACGCTTTGCTAACCAATATGCAAAGTTAATAATACCAATGCCTAAAGGACGGCGCTTCTCTGTAGATAACTGCGCTGCTAAGATAGGATAGTTCTGGAAACTTAGTAGTGCATCAAGTCCACGTACTGCTAATGTGCAAACTCTTTCAAAGTCGCTAGGCTGTTTGATGTTACCCCAGTTGATTGCACTTAGGGTGCATAGGCTAATCTCACCTTCGGGATCATTAAGATCATTTAGTGGCTTTGTGGGTAAGTCAATCTCTGCACACAAGTTACTTTGACGGATGGGTGCAACCTCAGGAAGGAAGGAACCATGCTCGTTAGCATTGTCTACATTCTGTAAATAGATACGTCCTGTGCTTTTGCGTTCTTCCATAAATGAACTGAACAACTCAATAGCACTAATTGTTTTCTTACGTAATCTTGTGTTGCGCTCTGCTGTTTCATATAGACGTTTAAACTCGTCTTGGTCTGCGTAGAAAGCATCATACAATCCTGGCACATCATTTGGCGAGAAAAGAGTTATGTCTCCGCCTGTGAGCAACCTTTCGTACATTAGTTTGTTGAACTGCACACCATAGTCCATATGACGTACACGGTTTTCTTCAGTGCCTTTGTTGTTCTTTAGCACTAGCATTTCTTCTGCTTCTAAATGCCAAATAGGATAATAAATTGTTGCTGCTCCGCCACGCACACCGCCTTGGCTGCATGACTTTGTTGCTGCTTGAAACATCTTATAGAAAGGAATAATACCTGTATGGTAAGCATCGCCTTTGCGGATTGGAGAACCAATAGCACGGATAGCACCGCCGCCAATACCAATGCCTGCTTTTTGCGACACATATTTTACAACGCTAGATGCAGTTGCATTAATACTATCTAAACTATCACCTGTTTCAATTAACACACATGAACTAAACTGTCGTTGCGGTGTACGCACACCTGCCATTACTGGAGTTGGCAGACTAATGTCGTGCTTGCTTATTGCATCATAATAGGACTTTACCCAACGCATACGTGTTTCTTTTGGATAGGTATTAAAAAGGGTTGCAGCAATTAGCATATAGCACATCTGCGGTGTTTCAAAAATTTCACCAGTAACACGATTTTGTACTAGATACTTACCACGCAACTGCTCCATTGCTACATATGTAAGTGAGTCGTCTCTATCGTGTGCAATATGATTATCTAGTTCTTCCCACTCGTCGTCTGTATAAAAAGTGATCAATTCAGGATCATAAAAACCAGCATCAGTATTACGCACTACAAGTTCTTTGATAGAACAAGGCTCAAATCCGTCATATACTTGCTTGCGTAGAGCATAGTTAATAAGACGTCCACCAACGAATTGATAGTTAGGTGTTTCTTCTGAAATAAGATCACTTGCTGCTTTGATGAGAGTCTCTTGAATCTCACTCGTTGCCATACCATTATAAAATTGAATCTGACTCTTAATTTCTACTTCGCTTGGACTCACGCCGGTTATATTATCACATGCATGAAACACTACTTTATGTAATTTTTCTATGTCGAGGGGTTCGCGAAGTCCGTTTCGCTTAGTAACTTGAATCATTTCTTTTTCCTTTTTTATAGTAAGATATTTATTGATGCTTAGTCAAAGTATAACGTCTTTCGATGTTATTGTAAAGCGGAATTTTGTCAGCAACTACCGCTTTTTCTGGATCGTAACCCACAACTTTATCATCAATATAGAGCAAATACTTCAACTGTGAACTTTCAGTATCGGTAATGATATATATCTCATAATCGGCATCAGTAAAAAGGTCACTTAACTGAATTGTGTACCCTATACCTAATATTTTTGCAAAATCGCAGTATTGATTTTCTGCTAATAGTTCCCAAGGTGTTGGCCATGTATCTTGATTGTAAGGATCTACTTGGTAACATACAGATGGGGCATCGCGATACAAATCTATTGTATCTTGTATAGGGTCTGTGCTTTCTGTTATACTGTTTCTAAAATCATGCCAGGCTCTAAGCCGGTGGGTTGGATCTTCATTGAACATTAAGTTTTAGACCGTATTACATATGTAAAGTGATCTGTGTTTGTGCCTAATGTATTTTCTACTAAGATAACAGCCGTGTCAGGATTTGCTCCTAAAAACGTGCCATAATTTTGCACTGAAGTTGTCCATGTTAACGTGTCTTGATGAACTGATGGTCCTGCATATGTATATTCATCTTGTATCGTTGCTGTGTTGAGATTTTGATTTAATGTAAGCGTAAGAGTACCTTCACGTACAAGTCCGTTAAATGTGTCACTATACATATAATCAATAAAAAACGTGCCATGTATCAACGGAAACTTTAGTAGTTCGTATGGTAATGCTTTTTGACCAATGTTTAGTTTGTTTCCGTGTAGTGTGCGGCTCTGTGTTGTGCCATGCACTTCTGGAATATACTGTGCTGCATAATAAGCATCATTTACACTGTTTGGTGTGAGATCAACAGTTCTTTGGAAAAAGTCTGCATCGCTTACGTTAGTCCAACTAGAAAATTCTATTATAGGAGAAATTGCTTGTGAACTGTTGCCTCCGTCATTACCTACATTAAAGAATCTGTTATGACTACTGGTGTTGTATTCACCTGCTAAGATATTAATACCTTCTCTAGCAATAAAATCAAATTTACTGCTTCTAATTGTGTTGTGCTTAGGTCCTGTAGTTTGTCCAACTCTACCTAGTACAGTGTTTATGCCGCCCGCAAATCCATTACTAGCCATATAGAAAATACAATTTTCCCATACGTTGTCGTGTATGTCATAATCTGAATAAACAAGTGTATCAAAGCCATCAAACTCACAGTTTAGGAAACGGTTGTTTTGGCAACTTGCAACACCAGTAGTTATCATTTCGAGTCCGTAAGATGATTCTAATCCGCTCGTAGCAATCATCCACGGACCTTTAAATTTTACATCTCTTATTTCACTCTGTGAACAATCAACCATTTTAAATGCAGTGGCATTACCGTTAGTTTGTATTGTGCAACCTTGTATGTTTACGTATCTTGCTTGATTGCCGTTTGCTGCATAAAGACTAGTTGTTACACTTTGGTTGTATGATCCTACTGTGCTGTCACCGTTTACAGTTTCAAAAACTGTGCCTGCTTCGCTTTTAAAGATTGTTTTGTCTTTGCCTGCACCTATAATAGTTGCGTAAGGAGGAATCTTTACACTAGACGATACAAGATATTCACCTGCAGGAAAATGCAATGCTACTCTATTTTTGACTTCCCCGCCTAAATATAGTTCATCCATTGCAGTTTGTATTGCTACTGTGTCATCTGACACACCATTGCCTAATGCACCAAATGCTTTGATGCTAACTGATTCATCGAGCCTATCAACTAAACTGCGTTCAGTCGGAGTTGCTAATCCCCATACAGTTGGATTGTCTCTTTTGTAAACGTATGTAGATGCTAGGTCAAATAAGTTATCGTTTTCAGTAAGTATTTTTGTATTGCCAACATATGGAGCACCTTCTGAAACAGATCCATTACCTATAAAAAGTTCTTGCGTATCGACTGCCCATCCTAGTTCTGCACTAGAAAGTTGTGGCATTCCTGATCCTGCTAGTTTTCTACCTCTACGGTGCTGAATTCTTGAGATTTGCACTACTGCCATGTTGACTACTCCTGTTTACGTACAGTATTTATCCATGTTTCTCATAATACATTTCACAACGTTTCCACCATTCTTGTGCCCAATCATCAAACTCGTCAGGCCAAATATCAAACTGTTGGTAAGTTAAGTCTCTTGAACACATAAAGATATGTCCTTCTCTAATGTCTGTACCATGCACTGCGTTGTGTGCAAGTGCATATGCTGTAAGTTGTAGGTAGTAGTCCTCAACCCACTCAGCCTTCTTAGGTTTATTAGATTGTTTAAAATCCATAATACAAGGCTGACCCTTATACTGTCCTACTAGATCAGTTGTGCCGGCATAGATACCAGGAACATAAAGCGGAACTTCGCTGCCCCATATTTCATCTACATCAACCATTGCTTTGTCACGGATTTGACATGCCATCTTATATGCTTGTTGTGCATACGGATTGCTACCTGCTGACTCTGTCCATACTCCATTGTCAACGTAGTCCTCAAGATACTTGTGCATACGTGTGCCAACACCCGCCGCTTCGGTTGTAATCTCTTGTGCTTTCTTTTCGCCAACACGTCTACGCCATTCGTGTAAATGAGTCATATCTTTAGTGCCACTAAGGATAGTTGTTACACTTGCTACGGGCGGTCCGCCGGGTGCAGCATATCTACGCTTGCCGCCAACTTCTACACGCTTTAGTTTTTCATACGTGTACTTAGGTTTTATTAATGTCATAAGTTATAATAACATTATAGTCCGTCTAAGTCAACTGCTTTTTTCGCCATTGCCTTAACTTTATTTTTACCTTTAGATTTTGCTGGTTTTAAATCATCCATTTCGCTAGACTTTAGTCTTACCATCTCTTGGTCGAAATCAGTAATAATACCTGCTATTCTCGGATCACTATCATATGCTGCTTTTAGTATATCATAGGTGAACTGACCGCTACCAATGTTTTGCATGTAGCGGTCTAGTTGTGCAATACCAAACTCGTTAAAGTTCTTTGCTTTTAAAATTTTTAAAACTTGAAACAGTTTATCTGTATCTATGTTCTCAGTTACTTTTTTTTTGAAAGTGTTTGTGCCATTTTACGTGGGTTAATAGTTTCTTTAGTAACTTTCTTTACAACACGTTTAATTGTTTCGTTACATGTTTCCCAAGTACTTGCGTTTTCATCACCGTACTTTTTGCAAAATGCTTTCTTACTCATTTTTTCAGCATCTTTGACCATTGCGCCTTTAGCAGCGCCTTCTTTAATACGCTTACCTTTTGGCGTTGCTGACTCACGCTTTTCACGTCCCATTGGCTCTTCACCACCTGCTGCTGCGCCTGCTGCACCAAAGTCATCTTCACCAGTGTCGATATCCATGTCACCTTCTTCACCGTCAAGTGTTGGCTCCATATCGCCCATGTCGTCGCCGCCCATGTCGTCCATACCCATTGCTGGGTCTGCACCCATCATATCGCCGCCTTCACCTGTTAAGTGTGAAACGCCTGCTGTAAGTGCTTCGCGGGTTGCTTCCATTGCAGCATATAAACTATCTAAACTTGGCTTTACGCTACCTGTAAATGCTTCACTTTGCTCACTACCCATTTCATCACGGATAGCATCTGCTAGTTCTAGCATTGATTCAGTTTGCATCTCTGCTGTGTCTTCCATCCAACCAGTTACACGGTCGACCATTTCTTTTGCAGCCATTACAAGTTCTGCTTCGTCTTCTTTACCTTCTCTGACAACACTTTCCTTTTGGAACTGTGGAGGTACTTTACCTTTTTTAGGCTTGCTACCTTTTTTGCCTTTTTTAGCAAGATCGTTTGGACCTTTGCCGTCTTCTGCATAATCAGGAATACCATTCTTATTTGTGTCTGGCTTCTTCTTTTCTTCGAGTGCTTCGTCACTGATATCACCACGCTCAGAAATTGCTGCATTTAACACATCCAACATCATTTTAGACTTTTGATAAGTTTCATTTTGAACTGTATCAAAACTTTCGTTAGTTTCAACTTGGCTTAATTTTGTACGTACTCTGTTACGGACATCTTGTAGTTGCTCTAATGTGAACTGTTCTAGGTTAATCTTACTACCAAACTTTTTACCAAGGCTTTCGTTAAGCGTCTTGGCTGTGACTGGTTTTGCGAATTCTGATATTTGCATGGGTTCTGCTTTCCTGGTTATGTTTAATATTATTTATCACTTTACAACAATTCTATGATTGAATTATTAAAGCCTTGTAGTTAAGTTTTTTTGTTTCCTTGTAAAGACGTTTCATTACTTTATAGTTAGAATAAAACTTCTTTTCATTATGTATTATATAGTCTTTTATTTCCGTCAATGATAATTTATGAATCTTTTTAATTTGTTCTTGTATAGCATCCATTCTATCATACGGATCTTCTATAGAATCGTACGATTCATCTATGATATCTGGAAACGTTTGAAAACCTAATTCATGTAAATCACGTAATGTGTGCGGTGCGCTTACTTCAATAAAAGGACGGCAGCATCCTATTGCCTTAACTAACTTCTCACTATAACTTGGCCCGTGTCCATGATATACTGTTTCGTTGTTTATTATGAAGCCTGCTTGCAAAAAATAATTTAATTCAAATTTACGCATCTTATTGTGCCATGTATCACCTTCCAGTAATTTAACGGGCAGGTCGACATAATCTTCATCAAGATAACGATTACGATTAGGATTAGTTATGTTAAACCCATAACTCCATAATGTGTCTTTTAACATATCGTTTTCGTATAGAAATTTATGTATTGCATAAGAATGATCGTGAGTTGTGTTTGCCATCCTATTGAATTTATATTTAATAGAGTTAGCCTTGATACTTTGTTCTGTAAATCTAAATGCACTCCAAATGTCAGCGCCAGGGTAATATCTTTGTGCGTTAAACCCTTGTGCTCTGAGCAAGTCACGCCACGTCTTGTCGTTGATAAAAATAGGTTTATCTTTTAATGACTCGTACTTAGGCCAGTGTATGTTTCCTAGGTGTTCTATGTTTTCCCATAAAACAAGTACATCAATTCCAGTTTCCTGTAGATGTTTATTGAGTATATCTTCTAACGTAACTTCTGAACTGTGACTGCTAGGTGCGCCTAATGGCATGAAGACATGATTGTGACTCTCATGACCCATCCATTACATATTCCTCTAGTATAGTCCTTGCTTTTTCTATTTTGTCTTCTGCTAATGCAATACGACACTCGTACAAGCCTATCTTATCTTCTGTAGTTGCATTATTTAAACTGTGTTTATAAAAGATACAATCATTATAATGTTTTTCAATTGACCTATCGTACGAAATGATTTGCCCGTAAGGGCTGCCATTTAGATATGCACGGGCAACAGCAAGAGCAGCAACCTTTGTAAAGGTTTTTTCAATAATCTTACTTTCAATAATATCTACAATAGTATAACCATCACGGCCAGGACGCACTATGATATTCTTAATACGAATATTACGTCCTTTGACTACAGGTAGATCTAACCATTCTGCGTTAGTATCTATAATGTCTTTAAGGTCTGCTAGTGCTGATTCAATTGTCTTCATTTCGTTTTACCATCATCCCGCCGTGTTTGACAAATTTAGAACACATACTTTTTTGTACAAGTCCTTCAATTACTCGTCTTTCTCTTTCATTGAATGTCTCATAGTAACACGGTGCTTGTAGTTTGTCAAGCACTACTTGTTCCTCATTAGTGGTGAATATAGTAAAATTGGATATGAGTTCGTTAATCTTCATACTGATAGATCTTGCTTCACATCATCTTTTTTGAATATAAATTTTCTAGGTTGTCCTGGACGTCCTGCGTCAGGATTCTCTATTTCTACTTCGTCGCCTTGTTGTTTTGTAACTTTAAACTTACTTGGACCGCCTGTTGTAGCAGTAGGTAATTCAACTTCTTTGCCTGGACGAAGCATCTGATCTTTTGCTCTATCTACTTCAGGCTTGTCTTTGCCTCTAATAGCATCTGCTGCACGATCGCCTACTGCTCCTACAACATTGCCAGCACCTTTAGCAACCGAGCCTACACCTTTGCCAACACCGCTGGCTACACTGCCTACGCCTTTTGCTATGCCGCCTACGCCTTTTGCTACGCCGCCTGCTAGAGCAGCCGCTCCTGTTATCGACGGAATAATTTCATCAAGTTGTTGCTTTTCGTTTATAAACTCTTCTGCTTTCATCCTCGTCTTCCTTTAAATTTTCTTCTTGACTTACCTTTTGCTCTTCTGAACTTTGGCCTTTTATTTAAACTCTTAACTCTAGTTGCTGTAGGTCTTGCGAGTGTGTTTTTTCTTACTGCTGCTTGCTTTGGTGCAAGTGTGCGCCTAGTCTTTTTAAGTGCGCCACTACGTTTCATATTTACTGTGCTACTACAGGTGCTAGGCTTTGCAACCACACGACCTTTTTTTGGACCGTCTGTACAACGATATCGTCTTACAACACCCTTGCTTTTGCTGCGGCCCCAAACAAGTTTGTAGCCCTCTGTAATATCAGCAATTTTCATCTGTTCAAAGCCTGTATTCTGCGACTTGCAACATTAGTCTTTTTTGTACGCTTTGCTTTACGTGCCATCTTTTTACCAAAGGCTGCTTTCATTCTTTTGAATCTTGCGCTTTGTTTTATATTCAATGGCGAATAACATTTAGACATCTTGCTTACAACACGCCCGTGACGTCTGCCACCTGTACATCTATACTTACGGACAACCTTATTGCCAGTACGACCCCATACGAGTCCTTCATCTGTCGGTTCATGTGTTTCTATGAGTTGTCTTAATAACATAATGTATTTATGCTACATTTGTAAAATAATTACAACAATGGTAGACAAAAGTCCTGCTACAATTGTTCCGGCTGCTCCGATGATTACTTTTACAAGGCTGTTTTGACCTGCTGACATAGTGTCAATTACAGTGTCTAATTTTTCTTCAACTTTGTTTAGTCTGGCGTCTAGTTGTTCGTAACGGATTGCACATAAATCGACATGTGCTTCTAGACTTTTTCTTTCTATTTCGGTTGATGATATTGGCACTTTAAAACTCCGTTGCTACTAGTTAACCTTTTGCCTTATATGCCTATATAACTTATTTATCACTTTGCTCAAAAATAATATTCTTAAAAACAGGATCAACAGTAGTGAAATAACATTTTTCAAATACAACGCTTTCATCTAGATTAGGTATCATAGGTATCCAATCAAAGTCTTTGTGCAAAGCGTCTATACTATGTGCTGATACTAAAACGTTTGTTACCCATATCTTTTGTGCTTCCATATTAGTAAAGTAAGAACCAAAGTCATCAGCAACCGCATGTTCAACAACTGGATCGCTTATATTTAAAACAGTCGACCTTAGTCCTATTGTTTGTAGCACTGTTAAAAAGTTTTGCTGTTTATACCATTCGATTTTATTATCTGATTTAGTTGCGTCAGTTTTTGTTATGTCTATTAATGTTTTAATTGTAAATTGCATACACATACTTATAGTCATAAAAAAAGGGTCCATAAAAGTATGAACCCTTTTAAGTAATAAGTATTACTTATTTTGCTGGTGCAAAATATGCAACTGCTGCAAGGCTTGCGCCGTCTACAGTTGTTAAGTTTGGTGTACCTGTACCTTGGATACGTGCATACATTACAGTGTCTGTACCTGAAGCAAATGCTGTGTCATCTGCTGTGCCGAAGCCACCCCATGTAAATGCATCTGGACCATTTTGATCTGAACCAGTACCGTCTCCACCTGCTTGTGTCAACTGGTTGTATACTGCTTTTAGTACTGCGTGAGTTACGTTTCCTGAGCCACTTTTTGTAATTGATACAATGATTTCACGTCCAACACCTGATTGGAAGTTTGCGAATTTTTCGAAGTTTGCACCAACTGTTGTTGCGCCTACTGCTAAACTTGTTACGTCTGCCATTTGTTTTCTCCTATGAATGACAAAATTCCATAATGGAATTTCTTATATATTGTATTTAGCAATTAGATAAAAAAAGTTGTAATAAAGGTCTAAAACGGTACCTTATCTATCGTCCATTTTGCTTAGGAGTTCTACAATACGTTGATAGTTTTTATCTGCAAGTGTTTCTACACTTTCTGGCAAAACTTTGCCGCCTTTTGCAAAGTCTTCTCTGGCTTTTGCTACTAATTTTTCATAGTCAGGATCTTTTTTCAGTACAGCAATAATGCTTTCAACTGTGTGCGTGTCAACTTCGCGAGCAGTTTTTCCAAGTAATAGTTTTGCTATTTCGTCCCAATCGTTACTTACCATATCGCCTGTTTCTGGATCTTGTAAGCCAAACTTTGGGCTAAACTTATATCCGCGGGCTCGTGCTATACTAGATAAAAGAACTGCTCTTTCTCGTCCACTATATGCAACTGTACCTCCACGCTTTGCTCCACGTTGATATGCCGGGTCAAGTGTAAACATAAAGTCAGTTTGCACATATCCTTCTCCACCTTGTATAGGTGTACGGAAATGCACTTGGTCTCCTGCATCATGGATGTAACCACCTGTAAATGGTAATGCGCTTTTATCTCCAGTTTTAGCAATCATGTCCTTTTTGCTCATGTTCATGATTTGATCATCTGGAATACCTTGACTCGTAAGCCATGCACTTAGTTTAGCAATTAATTGTTCTTTGCTTACTTTGTTTGCATCTGTGTTTAGATCCAAGTCGCCTGATGAATTCTTTTCAAATGCTCCATCTGGATCATTCTTCTTACCAGTTGTACCTAGCCAGTCTTCTTCGTCAAATGTTAAGCCTGTAATCTTTTCAATAAATTGGATTGTTGGGTGTACAGCCTTTGTTGGAATACGCTGGGTAAGAGGTTCTTTCTCTGGTGTTTTAAAAACGTTGCCGCCCATTATTTCTTACTTTCTAAAATTTTATCGATACCCGTTTTAAACTTTTTAGGATTTGATGCCTTAATAGAATTTATAAATCGTCTTTCAAGATCTACCGCAGTGTCTTCAGGATACGTTTCGTGTATCTTTGTTAAGAGATTAATTGCGCTCTCAATAATATTGTTAGCAGTTGTTTGCACGAACTCTTCAGTGTTTTCTCTACGATTGAGAGTAGAAAGTTCTTCTAATATTCCACGTGTTCTTTTTTTCATTGTTTTGCTGTCCTTACTGTATTTAGCCAAATTGGACAAGGTTGACATAAAGTCCTTTACCGTTTGTAGAGCCGCCGTTATTTTCTACTTCCTCTAGATTATCATAATCATTACCATAACATACGCCGTCAACTACATCAGTACCATCATCTAACTCTGTCGCTTGGATTATAACTTGCTGGAGATCTATTTTTCCTTTTGTTTTTATAATACCTTCAAAGAACGTGCCCTTTTCCTCACTAGTTGCTACGAACGCAAACTCAGGATGTATAGGAGTTTCTATAATAGAACTATCGACATCATATTTTTCCTGGAACTCTGGAATAGGCAGTGTACATACATCACTAATAGTCTCGCCTAGATTATCAATTTCGCTAATTTCTATGTATGCACTATCCATATATGCACCACTTACTGCATAAACTTCGTCGTATTCATACCATTCGTATTCCCTAGGGGTCACTACAGTCATTCCAGGCATTGAACCGTTTTGTTCCTTCTCGAACATATAAACTTCAAAAGGCTCGCTTACGTCTTCGTGCGGAGGTTTAGACATTTCATTAATACGCTGTTCTTTTTCTTCAATCCAATAGTTATACTCCTCGTATGAGGAAGTACCTACTACCTGTTCTAATCCTCTACCAAAAATTGTAATACGATATCGTCTTTCAGGACGCTTAATATCATCAATCAAGTCTAACTTTTCTTTACTAGTCGCCATAGTTTCCTCATATTAAAATAGTAAAATAGGAGGCTAACCGTGGCCTCCTGCGTGTGTATTACGTCACAACCCGAACACTTATTAGTAAGATAGCATCTTATTAAAAGTTAGTCAACCTCTAAAGTCCGTTTGGTACAATAATATAATGAATCATCAGCACCAGTGCAACACTTGCACCTAAGCCTACCATCATCTTACCAAAGTCCTTTGCCACTAGTGGAAACACACTCTTGGTTTTCTTCTTGCCAAAGTATGTTGCCATAGCCAACTCACGTCCTGCTAACAAGCCTACAAACACCCATGTTGTACTCATTGGAATGTCGTTTAGTTCTTTGAAGAAGTACAAGC
>Ga0181400_1000804_pt1 | contig 13403 bp, 15 predicted proteins | sample 23SPOviralmetaG_FD_130129 | JGI IMG/M metagenome (GOLD analysis project Ga0181400, IMG submission 130129) | Marine viral communities from the oligotrophic San Pedro Time Series (SPOT) site, San Pedro Channel, CA, USA - 23 SPOT_SRF_2011-06-22 | ecosystem: Environmental > Aquatic > Marine > Strait...
CAGCGGCACTCTATAACCTTCACTGCCTTGGTCGTCATCTATTTGCACACTTACTGTGAGTCCTGTACTGACTTTCCAACTGTTCCAGTTGCTCCAACTACCATAAGGCGATGATCCTAAATCGCCCCAGTTGATGTCTTGATCGACTGTTATTGCAGATCCTTCTCTGCGTCCTGTTAATATTGTTTCTGTCATTAGGTTAAATCCCTATCAGGTGGTGCTGTGTAGTTTGGTGTATAAACTTTTCCAAAATATGCACCTGTGGCTATTGCTTCAGCTTCGTCTGCATCTTGAATACTTCTTTCATCGCCCCACATGCTGGTTGAACCGATGTACTCAACTCTGTCTGGACTACTTGGATCACCAAATATTGCTGTGAAATGCAATCTATAAACACTGCTGCGTTTCATTGCAGCGTCAATCATAAAGAACCTTGAAGAACTTGGACGATAACTTGTATCAGTATCAAGTGTGTGAACATAACGATAGTTGTAAGGATTTCCATATCCAATCTCTCCAACTTGAAATACATAATCTAGTTGATTGTCATCTTGTCCTGGATATGTAGGATTCTCTGAGAATATTTGTGGCCAAGTTGTAGGACTTGTTTGCCAACTTGTGCCATCGTTAAACTTGATGCTTTGTGCTTCATCGTTGAAAAATCCTGTATATCTAAGACGAAACTTCATTCTTCCGCTTTGCCATAATCCAACTCCAACAGGACTGGTAGCTTGTTCGGCTGCGGTCATTCCATTATCGGCTGCATAGATTATAGCTGTAGGTGCTGGATTTGCAGTGTCTCTCCAAATCAAACTGTAATCAGTTACATATGTTGCGCCGCCACCTTGGTTTCTTAAAAATCGTGTTCTTAGGCCATTTGCATCATATCTTGCATCTTTGGTAGTACCGTCTGTGGTGCCACCCAAATACCATGCAGTGTTTACTGAACCAGTGTTGAAGTTGTAAGGATGTTCAAGGCCTGATATTATTTTAAATGTTGAATCAATAATCGGTGCTGGTATTGGAGGCAGCGGATCTGGGCCGCCTGGATTAGGTGTAGGTTCTTGATCTGGCGGTCTATAAAGTCCATCGCCTATTTGAATAACAGGAGTTTTGTTTCTAAGATTTGGCGTTGGTGCTGCTGTTCCTGCATCTGCTTCCAGTGTCATGTTGTAGGTATAATCAGGGTTTTGTACCATATCAACGATTATACAATCAGTTGCTGAAAACACTTCTGTGCTTACATCAACTAGATCTCTAAGTCCAAACTGGTGCATACTTTTGTCTGCTTTGAATACCACTGTGATGGTGTTGTTGAACTGATTCCATATTTGTGTTGCAAGTGTTTGTGCGCTTGCCAAATCAGTTGCAGTGTACAAGTTTGTACTAACCACATTTGTATTATCTGTGCCTATTTCTATTTCAGTTGATCCGCCTACATGGCTTTCATATGTTGCAATAAGTTTTGTTGGAGCAACTGTACTGTCAGGATATTGAACTTCAATCTCTTCAATGATATTATCATCAGTGATGGTCAAACCCGAGTCATTGGTTGCTGCATATCTCAGTCGGCCTTCTTGTTCAAACATTTGGCGATCTGTTCGTTCAGCATCTATTGTGCGCAATATTTCAATCAAAGGTTTGTTTGATATTGAAAACACGCCAGCCATTAATGGACCGATGTTTTTAAAATCATTGTATTCATAATCGTCATCACCAAGTCCCATTCCCCATTCTGCATTGTCTAATATTTCTAATATACAGTTTCCTACAGTAGGAGTATAACGACTATCAGGGTTTGATCCTGCACCTGTTTTCATTCTTGGATATCTTTGATATGTAACCTGTAGATCAGGATTTTCATTGCTGAAATATTGTTTGTTGAACTTGTAAAAAACAACCAACATATCAAAATCACTGTTGTCAGGAAATCCACCTGATAACAGATTAGGATAAGGTTGTCCTACTCCGCCACCAAATGCATTGTAAAAAGCATGTTCGGTAAAATCACTGCCTGCTTTTACAAACCCAAAATAAACATTTTGTCTAAAACGACCTGTGTTGCCACCAAAGTTACTGCTTGGGCCGCCTGCATTTAAACAAGCACCTAATGCTCCATTTGTGGCGCTGTACTTTCCTAGTTTCCAATCAACTGTTACACCTCTATCGCCTGTGCTAGGTGATATACTAAATGCTCCAGTTACAAGCGTTCCATCTATGTAAACATTTTCAATATAATCGCCTGCACTAAAAATATCTCCATCGTGTGTGTTTGCACTCAATGCATAAAATATCATTTTACTTTTGGTTGCTTCGCCATCACTGCCAAGGTATTCTTCTGGACCATCTATTTTAAAAATAGGAACAGGTGTTACAAGAGCCTTGCCAAACACCAATGGTATTTCATTTACACTTGGCTGAAGTGTAGCTGTATAATCTCTATCATTATTAGGATTGATATTAGGATTAATAGTTTCTATTCTTCTAATAACATTTTCTGGATTTTTAAACAACAATGGCATTATCTTGCTCCTTGGCCTTTAAGAACAGTTATAGGACTTGTCTTTTTTGCAAACTGTGTTTTACTGATTAGTTCAAGTTGCATTTCATTAAATGTATTTCCTGCACTATAAGTTTTCTTTGTTAGTACACCTTGAAATAGTTTTATTGATGAATACACCCAAAAATCATTGCCAGATACATTTCTATATCCTCTCCACAAAACAAATGAAGTATCAATGTTTGGTAACTCAAAAGGTGTAACACCCAATGCACCTAAGTTTTGTGTAAAATCGCCAGTTAAAACCATTCCAACTCTTATGCTTGTACCCAATGTTTTTTCTGGAATATCATCAATGCTTTTTATCATGTTGTTTGCTACAAATGTCAAGCCAGCAGTATCTGCTCCTACAGTAGGAGTAACATCAATGGATCCTGTGGTATAATAAACGCTGTTTGTACCAATGGTTATTTTAACCAATGTTTCATAGATGGTAGCGTTATCATCAAGATAGCTTTTTTGATTTACATCTAAAAATCTGCTCATTCAAATACCTCAACAAACTCCAATGTAAAAATACTAAAACTGTTGTTTCTAACTTCATAAGACATGTCTGTTTTGTATCTTGCCAACACGTTTATATTAGAATAAGTTATTTCATCAACACTGGTTGTGAGTGCTGTTCTTAGTGGTGGATGAAATGTAACAGTACCAGCACTTCCGCTGGTTATACTATCAGCTGTTACTTCATATAGTTTGCTATGGTTGTCAAACTGTATCATATCACCTGCTTTGAACACTGTGGCATTTTGTGCGCTTGGAGCAGTGTAGTTTGCTGTGGTAGCACCTGCTGCCGGTGAGTTTGCAAGTGTTATTGTTCCTGCTGCCGCTCCGCTGACATCATCTAATCCTGTTGGTAGTTTGACATAAAAACTTTGCAGTGCTCCATTTGCATTGGCAATGTGTCCTGCAACTTGTCTGCGTTCAGCTGCGTCTAAGTTTGCAAACTCATATACAAGTTCAAAATATTGTCCTGACACGCTGTCTCTTGTTTCTCTACCACTGAGTGTGCGATTTATTTGTACAGGAGTTATTGGAACTACTGTAACATTCGCTGGCTCTATACTTGGAAAGTTTGCTGCTGGCATTATATTCTCCTACCTGAACTGGATACAGCATCTCTAACCACATCCGCTATCAATGTTTTTCTTTCAATCAACAACTGATCAATGCCTCTTGCATCGACTGCTTGAATATTGAAGTTTATGTTTACACCTTGACTGCCGCCTAGTACGCCAGCTGTATCTCTTGCACTCATTACGTTGGCTGGACCACTAACAAACTCTGGGCCTGCTTCGCCTACAATGCCAACTGTGCCTGGCTTGATGTAACCACCGTCTTCAAACAATCCTCCAAAGAAGTTGCTGACACCTGATACAATGCCACTAAAGAAGTCGCCAATGCCGCCAAATACACTACTACCAAAACTTTTGATGCCACCAAATATATCGCCTAAAAAGCCACCAACTCCGCTGAGTCCATTGCCAATAAAACTAAACACGTTGGTGAACAGTCCCTGCAAGTTTGATCCTAGTCCGCCAAACAATGCTGTAACAACTCCAAACAAGCCGTTACTTCCGCCTAATGCTTGTAGTGCATAGCCTACAAATCCTGCAATGCCGCCTGCTGCTTGACCGTTTGGACCAAATGTGTTGGTTGCAATAAAGTTGCCTGTGGCATCCATGTAGCCCATTGTTTGTCCTGCAAAGTTGCCCATTTGCTGTGTTGCACCATTTGCAAATCCACCAATGCTCATTAGTGCATTATCTGCAAATCCTGTAACAGATCCTAAAATATCAACACCAAACAACAACTTGGAATATTGGTTGTATCTATCTAGTTCACTGCGGCTTTTGCCGGTCCAATCTTCTAGTACACCATACATATCATCATAGATTGCACTGTATTCACTGCGGAAGTCATTCAACTGACGTTCTTGTGCATCCATTAGATCTTGGTGATCAGCTTTTATTTGCTCATTGATATCATAACGCTTGGCTCTTATTGCGTCTTGTACTTCAGCATCGTTTATTCTGCCAGCTTCTCTTGCACGTCTTATATAATCATTTAAATCATCTGTGAGCTGTTGTTGTTTGCTGGTTGTTTCTTCGTAGTGCCTTTGAATAGCACGTTCTGTATCACGTGTAAACTCTTGTGCCGCTCTTTCAGCTGCACGTTTATCATCAAGGTTTCTTTTGATTTCTTCAACTTTATCTCTGTGTGCATCAGCTGCTTCGTAATAAGCGTCTATTTCTTCAGCTGTTAATGACATGAAATCAGCGTGTGTAAAGTTGCGCTCGTCCATTAGTTCTGCAAGTTGCGCTATTTCTTCTTGGGTCATATCTTCCATATCATCGCCAAGTTCTTTGCGTTTTGCATTTTCTAGTTCAATCATGCCTACTAAATCGTCTCTTGCATCTTCTTCAAGACCCAACTGGTAGGTTTCATTTCTAAGTGCGTTGATGCTATCTTCTACAGCCGCATTTGCTTTTTGTTGTACTTCAACACTTGCTTGTAAAAATCTCTCTTGTGCTGATAGTGCATCATTGTTGTCTTCTATTGCATTTGTGTTTTGATCTGTTACATCAGTCCATTCACTGGTTGTGTCAATAGCTTCACCAGTTGCATCAGTGTTGTCTTCTGTGCTTGTGGTGTTCTTATCTATTGCACCAGTGTTTGTTTTGGTATCTCTAGTTAGTTCTTGTATCTGCCTATCGTTTTCTGCAATAGCTTCGCTAAAATCAACTGCCTTGTTGGTGTTTTGTGCAACTTGCTGTTCAGCCTTTTCCATCTCTTCTCTAAAGATTGTCATTGCATTTAGAGGATCTAGTGCAGCCTTGCCTATTGCAGTAAAGAATCCTACAACTCTTGTGCCCATGTTTTGGAAGCCATTAACAACATCGTTGATTACACTTTCAACACCTTTTAGGAAAAAGTTTTCAAAGTTGAGATATGCTCTTTGGGCAGCGTCCCAAATACCAACAAACGATTCTTTGATGCTATCAAAGTTTGTTATGATTGCAGTTGCAGCCAAGGCGATTGCAGTTGCTATAAGTCCTATTGGGTTTGCTGCAATAGCAACATTCAATGCCAACACCGCAGCTCTAATGCCACCGAGACTTGTTACAATAGCTGCCATTTTTGCCACTGCAAATGCAGCAATAAAGGATGTAACAAATGTTACGGCAGTGTCAAGATTGTTTGCAAGTAATAGTATGGCTTGTGCTATTCCGTTGAACACTGGCGTTGCTTCTGTGCCTAATGCCAAGAAGTTGTTTTTCATAACTGTGACTGCACCGCCAATGGTTACACTCATGTTGCCTACTTTATTACCAACTTCATCTGCGCTGCCACCAAGTGCATTCAATAAGATGTCACCTGTGATTTTACCGTCTGCGGCTAGTTCTCTAACTTCGCCTCTGGTAACACCCAACTCATCTGCCAACAACGGTAAGATTTCACCAGCTGTTGCTTCAATCACACTGTTAAGTTCATCACCACGTAGTGTACCTGAACCCAATGCTTGTGCAAACTGTGTGATGGCACCTGCGGCTGTTCCTGCATCTGCGCCTGCTAATCTCAATAGGTTTGTAAATGTTTCTGTGACAGTGTTTACTTGACTTGTGGTCAATCCATACTGTTCAGCACTGTTTGCAACTTTTTGATAAAGTCCAGCCACAGCATCCAATGGCTGATAAGTTCTGTTGGCAATGTCTAAAACATTCTGGAAGTTTTCTGCTGCATTTCCTAACTCAGGATTGACCAACGCCAATCTGTTTTGAATGTTTTGTACACTGTCACCAAATCTAAGGAAGGCATCAACACTGACTGCTGCCGCTACCGCTGCAACTGCTCGTCCCATTCCTACAAACGCTGTATTTGCTCTGCCGGCACTTTTACCAACTTTGTCTGTTTGAGAAACGACATTGCTTAGACCACCTCTTGTTTGATCTACTATCTTTACAATAATATTAGCGTCTGCCATGTTTTGCCTTCCTTTGTGCTTCTTTTCTTTGTTTGTTTTCGAGTGAGTAATATGCTACCCACAACTTAAACTCCAAAGTGCTCATTTCGAGCGTGGTTTCTAAACTCTGACCCAGTTCTTTGCTTAAAAAAAGCATGAAGTGTAGATCTGGATCAGCTTTTAGTTTTTTTCAAGCTCCTCCATAGGTGGTAGTGCGCCGCCGTTTATTTGTTCTGCGACACGCAACACCACTCTTGGATCAACTTCATTTAACAGTGCAGCCTTGTCGTGTTTTTTAAACATTAGTTTTCCATCTGCATGACGTGCTTTATTGATGATGGTTACAACCATTGCTTCAACTGTTTTGTTTTGTCTTGCCAACTCAATCACTTGACTTTCTTGTGCAAGAGTTGTTATTGTTCTGTGATAGATAGTTGTATCCCACTCAGGGACTTCAAAACTAGCCATTTCTTTAATAGTGTTCTGGTAATGTTTTGTAGCATTGCCAAGAACATTGACGTTTGTATTTTGTTCGCTCATTATCAATATTTCCTTTTGTTGCTTTTTTCGATTGTACTCGATAGGGCTTGCTTTACAAACCCGTTGGGTGCTTGACGTGAATAGCCTGTTTCAAGTTTGCCAATATAGTTGACATCATTTCTGATCTCATTGGTTCTCTTTTGCCATCCACGTCTTGCTTTACCTGTAAGAATAGGTGTTCTAGGTACCACTGATGATTTGTAGTCGTCCTTGAGAGCAGTTTTTTCCTGCTCAACAACATCAGACAACCATCTTTTAATATTTGTTCCAGATTTTCTAATCACCAGTGGCATCTTTTATACCTTAGATACTTGCAGTAGTAATCGCGCCTGTTCCTTGGAACGAGACACTTGCTTCAGTTAGACCATCATAACTTGCAGTTACACTATAACCTGTGATGATTACATCGCCTGCAAACTTAGTTGCATCTACTGCTGAATCACTGTAGAATTCAACACTTACTGCGTCATCTGTGTCTGGTGTTAGTGCAGTTGATACGATTGTGTTTTCACTGTCGTCATACACAATATCCATTGATCCTGAATATGTTTGTAGTCCTTTTTTGTATGTTCTTACGCCACCTGACGCCATGCTGGTATTTTCCACCACATCACGTGTGATATCCATACTCCAGCCACGTACACTTGCGATAGCTGTTAATGCATCCGACCCTGATTTGATTTTAACGGTGCCGGCACTTCCTTCATAGTTTGCCATGATTATTCTCCTTGTTCATTTGCAATCATTGATTCTTCTGAATCTGCCCAATCTTCACCGGAATCAATGTCCCAGTCCTCGCCTTCATTGACGATGGGCTTTACTTCAGCAGCGGCTTCCACCTTAACTGCTGGTTTTGTCTTTTTTGATTTAGCGATTGTCCAACCGCGATCAAGAAAGTTCTGTAGGTATTTCTCTTTTACACTTTGAGTTTTACCATTTTTTTCAATATCTGTTTTCATTATTCAACTCCTTTGCGATATCTATATCTCACCTGTACAGTGATTATTACTTCAGCTAACGGAGGAAGTCTGTCTATTACTTCAACTGTTGCAATCAAAGTTGTCACACCTGGATTGCTTGTACCTCTGCGTCTATCTTCTTCTAAACCTTCAGAGATTGCTTCGATCAAATCATTTTTTTGACGATCTATTTCTGCTGCACCACGTACAAAACATCTAAGGGTGTATTCTATTGTGCCGCTGCGAAAACTCATATCAAAGTCATCACGCTCTTCACTGCCGCTATTCACCATAACTGCTGGAAACTGCGTGATAGCCAGCTTCTCTACATCAAACGGTTCTCTAGTTACAAGTACCGGTCTTGGATCTGTTATTTCTTTGATGGTTTTTACGATATTGTCTGCAATATCATTTCTTAGACTCACCTGTTATCTCCTCAAACGGCCAAAGTAGTTGGACTCTTTTTCAAAGTCAGAGTATTCACCATCATCATTAATATCATAATGAATACCATCCTTGATACAATCGTCTATTTCTTCTCTCCATAGGTTTCTATAGTGTTCCATTTGCATTTGAAACACGTCCATTTCTGGTTCAAACTTGCTTAGTTTTGGAAAGATATAATAGGCTAGAGTTCTGTACACATGAGCACGTTTTAGTTGCTCTGCATCCAGTTTATCTTCATCCATTTCTACATTGGTGCCGATGACGGTGATGTCAAACTTACCTAGTTGTTGGGTTGGAAACCATTCGATGCGTAGATGTCTTAATACATCCCCTTTGCCTTTTTCTAAGGCATCGTCCCAATCGAATATTCCGAAATCTTGTATATTTGGCTCGTACTCGAGCACATCTGCTATTGTTGCAATCGTTATAGCCATGTTGGCCTCCTCTAGTCCTACTATAGGGTGACAAAGTCCTTCTTCGTCAAACTATTTAGTTGATATAAAAAAAGGCGCCCGCAAAGACGCCTTTTTCATATGGTTTTGTGATTAGTCTACGTTTGCATCAGTAACGATTTGTACACCGTGTGCGTCTTGTAGTTGACCAACGCCATATGTCATACTTGCAACGATTTCTGTTGCACGAAGACTTGCGTCACGCTGTGTTTCGATTGTTACATCTTTCTTCAGTGCGAATGCTAATGCGTCTGAGTGCATAACTGCACCAACAAATGCACCATTTGAATCACCAGTTACAACTGCACTTTCGTAGATGTCTACGCCTGCGATTGAACCAATGAAGCCTGCATCTAGTACACGGTTGCCCAAGTCACTCAAGTTGTGGCTCATTGCGGTTGCACCTGCGTTTGTCAACTGCTTCTTCAAGTTGAATGTTTGATTCGGGTGGAATACACCTACGTAGTTTCCTACAACACTAGCACTTCTTAGTTGTGCTACTGCATTGAAAATCAAATCTGCTGTTAGTTCAGGCTGTGTTGCTGCGCCAACTGATGCAGTGAAACCTGAGAATAGAGCTGAAATATCAGTGTCTACTTTGCGAGCTAAACTTTCACCTAACACACGACCGATGCTTGCTGCTGTGTCGTCCATTGCACTATCACGTGCTGTGTCAGTTAATGTTGCCATGATTGCAACTTCATCAGCGTCGAATAGTTTTTCTACTGCTGTGATAGTTGTTGCTGTTGAAACGTCTGTGTTTTCACCAGTTGTCCAGCCAGAGTTGATAGCAGGATAGATACCTACTTTTGCTTGCTTGCCTGGTTGTCCTACAAGGTTGAAGTTACGAATGATAGGACGCATAAATGCTTGCTCTTGCATTGTGAAGAGTGCAGTTTGTTGAATGTCGCTAAACAGTGCGTCCAGCGTAGTTGATGTTGTATTGGCCATTGATATTCTCCTTTAAATCTTAATGCCTTTGGTCTTCATATATTCTCTGTAAATCTTACGATCTTCAGGATTATTCATATTAAGTTGAGTTGGATCAATGTTTCCCATGCCTTTTCGACTTCCACTTTCCAATGTTGCATTGCCTGTACCAGATCCTGCTGGACCTGAGCTAACAAAATGTGGATTTTCTTTTAAGAAAGATCCAACCAAATCATCAACTGTCATTGGCATACCGTCATCGGTGTATCTGACATTTCCATTGTTATCTGTAACTTCAGCTTCACCGGTTTCACCCAGTCTCACTTGATTACGCAATAACGCTGAAACCTGTTGTGCATTGATGGCTCTATTGCCACTTGCAGCACTCAGTAGGCTACCGTCAACTTTGATTTCTGTGAGCTGGCGTTGCAGTTCTTGATATTGACTGTCTTTTTTCGCAACTGTTTCTTTTAAAATAGATTCAAACTCGCCACGCTGCTTTTGCTGCTCTAAACGATCTGCTTCTTCTTTTTCAGTCAGTTGGCGATAACGATCAATATCTACATCACCGTATTTTTTGTCTAGTCGCTTGCGTTCACGATCTAATCTCTCACGTACAATCTTGTCAACGTCATCTTGGGAAAACGTCTTGTCCGTCATCTCGGCCTGGGTTGGTTCTGAAACTGATGTTTCAATGGGCTCGCCAGTTGCCCCTGTTTCTATTTCTTGTTCGCTCATCATATCCTCCTGTTAATGGTCGAAGTCACCGAAATCCTCTTACGAGTTATTCGCAATGTTATTTATGCGTTTTAATCAAAAACGGTTTATTTTCCGCCTCTACGTTTGGTTTTTTTCTTTTTCTTCTTCATCGCCATTGTGGTGCCCTCCCTTTAATATTTTATGTGTTCATTAACATCACTACTACAACTGACAAGATACCTGCGGTTACTGTGCCAGCTGCACCAACTATAACTTTGGTGATTTGATGTTGCCCTGTTGTCATCTGTTCTTTGATACTGTCAAGTTTGTTTTCAACCTTATCCAGTCTCTTTTCCAAGTTTTGATAGTTTTGCTCCACTAAACTAATCCTTACATCTATATCATTCATATTAGCCCCAAGTCTTTTCTTTCTTGTGTTATTTCATTTCTACGTTGCTTGGTTAGCTTGTGTAGATCTAATAGAGCATTTCTTGCTCTAATACTTGCCTCAAAGTTTGCCTTTTTATTCCACTTTTCTATTTCAGTGATGTATATTTTAAATCGATCTATAATCTCGTGATGTATTTCAGAGTCTTCCAAAATAAAAAGAAACTCTTTTTCCATTTCATCATATTCTGGAATCTTTATTATCATTCGATATCACCAACTATTGGCTCAAATCCTGGTGCACCAAACACTTGTTCTATTTCAGGGTGCAGTGCCAACATTTCTTCATCAGTGTATCCAGCTTGTACCATTTCTCTAAGATGTGTAACCAAATCAGGAGCACTTGTTACAGGCATGTGTACTACTGCATCTTTTTGTGGCTGGCTTTGGATTTCTTCATATCTGTCTTCAGTGACAATCAATCTCAGCATGTTGTCTTCGATTTCTTTGTTTAAGATAGGATTTTTAACACCAGCGTCTTTTGCTGTTTTCAACATAACCATATCGTTGTACTTGTCTTGGATATTGAAACTGTCTGGATAATCAACGTCACCATCCCAAACTGATCCTTGCCACGCTGCATAGATACGCCAAATCTGTTCTTCAGCATGTTCTAAGTTGTCTGCTTTTTCTGCAAGTCTTGCGTTTAAAAGTTGGAACTCTGTAGCAAGTGCCACACCTGATAGGCGTCTACTTTCAATACTGCGTATACCACCCATGTGGCTCATACGATCAATAGTCTCAATCTTTTGATTGATTGAGTTTAACAAACTGTCAATGCTGGCGGCACTTGGTTGCAGTAGATACGGACGTAGATTTTCTGGTGTATCTTCTGGAACATCAATAATGGCGCCAGCACCGGCATGAGCCCTCACGCCCGGCGTTTTCACTAAACTTGGATGATTTGAAATGCGTTCTAGTTGTTCAAGTTCACTCATTTCATTGTAGATGCTGCGTTGCATTCTTGCAATGTCTGCAACATCACTAATGCCAATGCCTCTGTCTTTGCTGCGTTGGCTGTAAACACAAACTGCTGGAATCATTCCTAGTTCATTTGGTACAACCATATCAATAACAGCATCTTCGTCTCCGGCACCAATGCTAATCACACTGATTTCTGTTGGAGTGTAGATTCTAAACACATCTCTTCCGCTGTCACTGCCTTCGAATATTTTTAGATAGGTAAGATAATAAGCACCATTAACTGCTCTTGAATACTGCCAATCTAGTACATTTTCAGGTGTAAAAATATTTACATATGGACGCAAGCCTTGTTCAAGTTCTTCTGCTCTAGTTTTAACTTGTGTAGCAGGCTTGTCTAAAATGCACCAGCATTGTCCATAGATTGTAGCATAGGTTGAAATATCACGCATCACAACATCAAAGTTTCTGCCATCCATGTCTGCATCTTCTAAAAATGAAACCAATCCTGGATCGTTGTTGATACTGCCAAAATCTCTTTTGGGTTCTTGGCGGAACAAGAAGCTGTTGTATATTCCACAAACTGCTTTCACGTGATTGTCTAATGCAGTGTTTGCTAATCTTTGTTCATATTCTTCTCTACTTTCGTAGATATAACTTGTTAGATATTCACCTTCAAGGAAAGAATGACCACCTTCGTAGCTGTCCATTAAAAACTGATAATCTTTGATTCTTGCTTTCCACTCTGGATGCGCTTCTATTAGTTGTGTCTTTTTCATTTTTACCACCCTTTGGTTCTTGTTCCGAATGTCCAACGCTGTGGTTCATCATTGTTGGTGTATTCCGTTTTGATTGGGAATAGGAAATCTACACCGTAGTTTGCAGCATCAAACATGTGATCCAGGCCGGATTTGTCTATTTGATTTGTGCCTTCGATGTAGCTCAATCTTCCTATACTGTCTATTAGTTTTTTGCACTTGGGTGTAATGAATAGTTTTCTTTCACCCTTTGCATTTTTTAATCTTGTGTTTAGAGCATTTATTCTATCTTTAACTGCGGTATGACGTGGTCTTGCTTTTACAACAAAACCTGCATTCTGCAGGATACTAATGTCGCTTCGACCAGCCGATGCCGATTTTCTTGCTCTACCAGCAGGATCTGGATAGATGATTATTTGACTACTTGGATATCTTTCTTTCAACTCTGCTGCCATCATATCTGTGTTACTATTCAACATATATATCTCATCGTGGAAATGTATGATGTCACCTCTGATATCAAAGATAGCTGCTGTTCCTGGAGATAAGTTAAAGTCCATGCCCACGTGTACAACATCTGTGTTTGGATTGTTCAGTGGCTTGATGTTTTCTTTGTAATCAAAGTTGTAGGCTACAACTCCGCCAAACTGTGAGAAGCTGGCTTCATATTCAGCTTGAAATGTACGCTCATCTAAATCACGTCTTGCTGCTTCTATTTCTGAAGGA
>Ga0181400_1000806_pt1 | contig 13391 bp, 20 predicted proteins | sample 23SPOviralmetaG_FD_130129 | JGI IMG/M metagenome (GOLD analysis project Ga0181400, IMG submission 130129) | Marine viral communities from the oligotrophic San Pedro Time Series (SPOT) site, San Pedro Channel, CA, USA - 23 SPOT_SRF_2011-06-22 | ecosystem: Environmental > Aquatic > Marine > Strait...
GATCCCATAAGTGATGGACAGAAAAACTTTATTGAAAGTCTTATTACACAAGCTATTGATGGTGGATTAGATGAACTAGGTGCTGAAGCTAAGTCATACTTAAATAGTGGCGAAGCAACTAAAGGTAATGCTAGTGAAATGATTGACAAGTTAAAGAGTGCGTTGTCTTAGTTGTGGTGTAGGCGAAATTGATATGTTCGGTGAGCCGACATACATAGTAGAAACTTATTGTAAAAAATGCAGGGAGATTATAGGTGAAAGTAATAATTAAGGTGTCTAACTCTGGTGAGTTTAAAGATGTAGAGTTTGTAGGCGAACCAACAGAGATACAAGTAGAGGTGGTGGAAGAAGAATGACACAGACAGAGATAATAGATAAGTTAAATAATTTATATCCAGGTCTTGATTTAGTGGAGGTAAGCGATCCGTACAGTTCTTTTGACGCAGAGAACGAAAGATACATTGTAGAAGTTAAGTCAAGAGATAAACAATACAGAAGTTGGGTTATTGAAAGGAAAAAGTTTGATAGCAACATAGTACAGTCAGTTGAGAAAAACAAAATGTTTGTATATCTCACAGAATACAATGGCAAAATTATGACTTGGAACATACATAACTTAGTGCTTAAAGGTTATGACTTTCAATGGACAGAACAGCTTATGCCACAGACAACAGAGTTTAATAATACAAAACCTATCACAAAAGTAGTAGGGTTTTTGTATGAGGGTAAAGCAAAAATACACGAGGAGGAAGAATGATTGATGTAATGTTAAGCAAAGCAACAGAAGGTATGTTGATTGCAGAATTATTAAACAGAAGAAACGAAAAGGAAGTGCCTTTGTTTATGGGTAAAAGTATCTTGTTGCCTAATGGACAACAACAACTACTTGCAATACTTCCTAACATACAAGTTCTTACAACAGTAAATCAAGAAGAAGAATGATTTATATATTTAGATGTTGGAGTTTTGGACACATTGAAGTTACAGATAACGAACCATACATAGGCACAGGAGATAGACCAATGTGTGATACTTGTTATGACATAGCTGAAGATGGTTGCTCATAAATGGATCAAAAACAAAATGGAACTTGGTACGAAAATCCTGGTGGTGTAGTTCAATCAAACGAGTGGTACACACCACCAGAATTATTTGACACTTTAAATACAACATTTGATTTAGATGTTGCTGCACCTAAAGGTGGTGTACCTTGGATTCCAGCAAAAAATTATTATCACGAAGAAATAGATGGATTAAAACAAGATTGGAATGGCTTTGTATGGTGTAATCCACCTTATGGTAAAGACACAGGTTTATGGTTAGACAAATTTATACAACACAAGAACGGAATTGCTTTAGTATTTGCAAGAACAGATACTAAATGGTTTCACAATTACGCAATAAATTCAGATGCAATATGTTTTATAAAAGGAAGATTAGCATTTTATAAAGGAAATGTACAAGCAAAACAAGGAAGTACAGGAAATATGTTGCTCGGCTGTGGAGATAAAGCTGTACAAGTAATACAACAAGCTGATTTAGGTTATGTTGTTGTTAATAACTAAACTATTCTGTAGTTATCCCAACCATCTTTATTAACTGTAAAACATAACACACCAGGATCATTCCATAGTCCTGTTCTAGCAGTAAAGTCTTTACTTGCATCTATGCTTGGACATTGAAACCAAGTACGCTTACCTTGTTTATATACTCTTGGGTGATGATAGTGTCCTGTCACAAGTATCTCGGCTGCACCACTAGGTAGCCAACCCATAGCTTGACCTGCCCACCATTTCATAATTTTACCTTCTGGACCTGCTCCACCACCTGTCATATGTCCGTGTGTAATAGCTACACCTTTACCTTTTATATCTAACAAGTGATGATAGTCAGTAGGTAGTATGACCTTTACTTTGTCATATCTTTTATTCTGTGCAAGTATCTCTTTGACTACTTCAAAGTGCATCATATCAGAGTTGTCTAGTCTATCTGACAATACTTGTCCTTTACCAGATCGTGTCATCTCTCCGTGATTACCACCAATACCACATACTGTTAGCTTGTCTGCGTAAGGTAAAAATGTATCAATAGTTTTCATAATTAATCTTCTTGCTAATTGATACTGTTGTGATAGCGATAACTCTATGTTAAAAGGCATAGAACTATAGAAAGATTGGTCACAATTTTCTGTAAGATCGCCTAAACCTAGTAAATATATCTCATCTATCTCTGTACCTGTCTTGCGTAGTGCCTTAACCTGATTTACACCCTTAATTAGAGCTTCCTCGTAGCGTTTAAGGGTATTTTCAACGCCATAATCAGCTTTACCTAACTGCCAATCAGCCATTGTCCATACAAATGCAGTATCTCCACCATAATCTGTGTCTTTTAACTTAGGTTTTCTACTGTATTCCTTAACAAGTTTGTCAAAGTACTGGTCTAATGCAGGATTCTTACGCTTTACAACCCCTTTAAATGCAAAAAAGGTGGTCGTTCTGCCACCTTTTAGCTGTCCTTCCCAGCTACTAGCCTTTACATTACCCTCAATGGTAAAGTATTTGGGATCAAATCCCCAACCTTTTAGTATTTCATCATACTTATTCTTGTAATCAGGGTCAGTACCTACATAAGTTACTTCACCTTTGCCTGTCTTTTCATCAAACTCTATTGATGGTTGCCAACCAGACTTGTAATAATTATTACCTAGTTCCTGTGTCATATTTAGCCCTTTCTGTTGTGCTAATTATACACAGGATATAGGACAGAATCTACTTAGTGATTTGTTTTTTAGCGTATGTCTTAATGACTGCAAGTGCAGCACCACCACCAGCTAATGCAGCTAACTGAAGTGTTTCAGCTTCTACACCAACTAATGGAGCAACTGTTAACGCACCTATGAACGCTTCAATAAAGGTCCAAGCAGTACGCTCAATCATATCTTTGAGTTCTTCACTCATTTTATACTCCCACGAATCAGACCAAGGTGTCCACCATACATCCTTCTTGAATGTACCATCCTGGTTTCTTGCTCTTTTCAATCTTTCAAACATTATGTTATCAATCTCCCTTTCAACATAGCATTACCTGTCAAAACATTACCATTTATTTCCTGTAATTTATCATAAACTGTGGTAGCTAAAACAGTATGATCTTTAGCTTTGTTATCTACATCTTTATTTAATAAATTGTTTATTGTTGTGTATTCTATGCTGACATCTTTACCTTGTAGTAATTGACCTGCTACTTTTGCATACATTTTTTTGTATGCCACAGTACTACTGCCGATAAAGCCATCTTTACTTATCTCTAAATCTTGTTGTGTTTCTCCTACAATTAAACAACCTGATGTATGTTCATCAGTATTGCCTGTGTGTATAAGTATATAGGTAAAGTTAGGCACATCTTGTATATGCAACATACCATAGTGTGCGTTCTTATATCTCTCTGTATATTTAGCGTGGAAACCACCAGTCTTTCTAAACTTAATATCATATGTACCTTCTGGTATGCAGGTTTCGTGCATTACCTTTACTGCTTGGTACTGATCCTCTAATGTATAGCACTCAAAAATACCATTTATAAATAGCAACCCATTAGTTGCATCTGTTCCAAATTGTGTTCTAACTACAGTTAACTTCACCTATACCTCCATATTTACTATTACAAATAGTTATATGTGTACCTGCTTCATTAATGTAGGTTACACACATTATCTACCACCACAGCATCCACTACCACAGCAGTCCATACTATTCTCCTTTTCTAAAACTAATGGTTAATAACCAAATAGCTAATGTAATTATAGTAGCTAATCCTGTAACTTGCTGTGCAGAACCAGTTAGTGTAAGCGTAGCAATAACTAAACCAACCAAAGTCCAACTAAGGTTAAGTGTTTCTTTTATTGCTTCTACAAACCAGTTCCAAAGTTTGCTAATCATAGACTTCTCCTAAATACAAAAGCTGCCATACTAGCTATTCTAGTCAAGATTACAGGAACTACGACCTCCTGTGCTTTTTCTTTTTGGTCTTGTGTCATATCATCTCCTAAATTGCTTATAGTTATACCTTCAAAATCTAAATCTACAAATGTTTCTATTGGATTTTCTAAAAATGCTTCGTACTGTACTTCTGTAACTACATCAGCAAGTGTGTAGTTCTCTACATCTGCATTTTCTACAGCTCTTTGTACATATTCCTCTACTGCTTCAGCTACGACTTCATCTTCTTTGACAGCTTCAGCAATAATCTCAACATCATCTTCTTCTACTTGTAATACTTCTGCTACTACTGCAACCTGTTCCTCTGTAAGTTCCTCTACATTTTCTATAGCTTCTTCAACAACAGCTTGTACAACTTCTTGTACTTCCTCTGTTGCTTGATCTAAGTTTTGTACACCAATGTCATTAACTTGTTCTATAACTTCTATGACTTCTTCAGTAGTAACTTCTTCTATGACAATATCTTCTATGACTTCTTCTACTTCAGCAACCTCAACAGCTACTTCTTCTTCTGTGAGTTCTACAGGTTCTATGACTTCTTCTTGTATATCCTGGTCTTTGACATCTTCCTCTTGAACTGTATCTTCTCTGATGATGTCATCTCCTGGTATCTCTTTATCCAACTCATCTTCTATAATTTCTTCCTCAATAATTATTTCTATTTCTTCTAGTAGCTCAATAACTTCTTCTTCAATAATAAATTCTTTTTCAAGTTCCTCAATGTCAATCTTATCTTCCTCTTTAAAAGTATTTTCTTCTTCCAAAGGTTCAAGTTCTTCCACTTCATCTTCAAGCTCCAGTTCCAGTACCATATCATCATCATCAGGAAGTTCTTCTTTGGTATCGTATTCTTCTTCATCAACAATAATTATAACTTCTTCTTCTGATTCTTCTTCTGGTATATCACAATCTCCACGATTTATTTGTGCATCAGTCATATAACAACCAAACTTATCTTCGTTAGCTTTACGCTCATTGTCACGCTCTACTGTGCCATCTTCTATCTCGTGTTCTTGATACTCACCAACAGAACCATCTTCCATTACAACCTCAAACTTTTCTGGTTCTGGTGGTGGAGGTGGTGGTTCTGGTGGTGGAGGTGGCAAAGTTGTAGTAGTTGTTGTAGTGGTAGTAGTTGTAGTAGGCATAACATACTTAAAAGATATGTCATCTAACAAAGACCAATCGTTTATTGTTATTGTAAAACTCTCTATAAAAGTATCTAAAGTATCGTAGATATTATAAACAATTGTCTCTAACATAGTCTGCAAGTTAGAGTTACTTTGTGCTTCTAATACATTCTCTTGTGTTGTTTCATCTGTATGTGTATAAGTAACTGTACCTTCATTGTTTAATGCACCTATAGTAAAACCTACTTCGTATATCTCTATGTCTAGTTCTTCCTCCTCTACTGTTGTAGTTTCTGGTAATATAAATGTGTAATCTTCACTATCGTTGCCGTGTTGAAAGTAATGTAAGTTCATACAAAAATCTGTACAACCAAACTGTCCATCATAATTATCATCAATAACTATATTGTTCTCTACTTCATTACCATCAAGATCTAACTCATCTTCTGGTAACTCTATATCAGTAGCTTGTTCGTAGGTAGGTACAGTTGTAGTAGTTGTAGTAGATGTTGTAGTTGTTGTGGTAGTTTCTGTAGTTTCTTCTTCTAGTTCTTCTTCCTCTATAGGAGGTGGACCATCAAAGGTTTCTACTTCTTCTGTCTCTCCTGGGATAGTAGTAGTAGTAGTGCTAGTAGTAGTAGTGGTAGAAGTATCTGTAGTATCTGTATTGTTTTCATTAGCATATAAAGGTAATGGTAGCAGTAAAAAAACTGCGAATAGAACTCGCAGCATTACATTACAATAGCTGCAACAACCCCACCAAGTGCTACAAGTAGCGTTAATACTTTGTAAAACTCTGCTTTATCTAGTTTGGCATCTAGTTTTTCTTCTAATCTGTCTAGTCTATCAATGACCATATTGAGTAATTCTTTCTGTGTGTAGCCATTGTTGTTTGTCATTTATGGTAAGTCCTCTGGTCTTGTTATCCAATCCCATTCCTCATCCCAATCGTAATCTATAATAAGTGTTTCAGATGTGCTTAAATACTGTAGTAATCTAAATAATTCTTTTACAATAAATCCAAATATAAATCCAACTAGATAATCCATAATTGGATTGTATCATAGGATTATTTATTAGCTAGGTTTTGGATTGTCTGATTTAACTTTAGCTATGTGGTTTTTCCAAGTGGTTGTGCTGTTTACATTATCCCAGTACTGCATATCAAGCTGATCCTGTACTGATCCATAGGCTTCTTGCCTAGCTTGTATATAACCAAACTGTTGTGCTTCCCACTTGCTGTTACCTAAATCTACTTTAGCTTGTGCATAATCAGCATCAGAAAACTCCATACGCTCATTATTAACTTGCTTGTACATTGGTTTAGCATCTTCAATCTCTTGGTCTGCTAACGCTTGTAGTTCTTCTTGTGTTGCCATATCTCTCCTATCTTAACATACTTTTACTTCTTTAAACCATACAATTTAAAATTGCCACCATCTATGTTTCCACTACTCATAACAAAAGTAAGACCCTTTGTTACTTCAGCAGATGTTACTACTCCACCACCTTGATTACCTGTTAAAACTGCTGATTGATTTAAGTATGATATTTCTTGTGTATAAAAAGTATATTGACTTGCATTGTTTGCATTAAAAATATATAAAATACCATTAGCTTGTTCTCCTGTTCCTGTTCCAAGATATAAGTCTATAAATGGTGCTGATGTTAAACTACCATAATCATTTCCAAAAGTTGCATTACTTTTTAATGTTTTAAAAGCAACATTATATCCTGTATTTATAGTTGCATTGGAACTATCTAAAAATCTAAAAGTAAGTGTTTTAGTATCTGTATCGCATTGAACATTATTAGCAACAACTTGGTAAACATCATAAGAGTTATCCCAATTAGTACCACCTAAAGTAACAGATGAAACTCCACTTGTTACATCTACCTCATCTATTTTTATTAAGTTACCTGCCATTATTTAACTCCATATACTGATACATTAATTGGTGTATAATTTTGGTTTGCATAAAACTTCATACTTGTTGCACTTGTTGTAGATTTAGCAACTGCAATACCTTTTTCGCCTTGTAAAGACATACTTTGAATTGTGGCAAAAGTATAAGATGAACTAGAAAAAGGATTAAAAACAGTAATTTTAACTGCAAAATCTTTATCACTAGAGCCTGTATAAGCAAATTCAAAGCTATTACTTGTTGTGCCATTTACTTCCCCATAAGTAGAACTTGGGTCTAATCTAAGTACTGCAAAACCATAAGCACCCTGTGCAATATCACTTCCCCCACTATCTAAAAATTCAGCAGTAAGAGAACTAACATTTTGACTACCATTACCTGTAACAAATACTTCATACACATCATATTGAGCTGAAAACATATCAGTAACAGTTAAAGAACTAACATTATCTGCACTTTCTTTTTTTATAAACTGTAAATTAGTAACCATTATGAATATTCCTTTATTCCATATAAGCTAAAAGTAAAACTATCATAATTACCACTATTTAATTTAAGTCTTATTCCATCAACTGTACTTGCTTGTGGTAAAACACCACTTCCAAACATAGCAACACTTCTACTATCCCCACTATCATCATCAATATAATGGCTTGTTGAAAAACTGTACTTTGAACTATCCCCAAGATTGTAACAATAGATATAACCATTTTGTGCATCATTAGATGAGTTACCTATTTGTATATGTCCATTAGCAGTAGATTTCAATTCTAAAAAAGTACCACTTGTTGCACAAAATTGAAGTGCATACTGATACACACTTGCAGTTTCAAGAACTCCACTTTCATAAAATTGCATTTGTACTTGTGCATTACTGCCCTGTGCATTAGTCATAGTTATAAAATGCACATTGTATATATCTTGCTTTATATCTGTAAAATCAACAAAAGATACTGCACTTGAATATGTTTGAGTTTCAATTAATTCTAATTGTCCATAGTTAGTATATTTATCTGCTCTTGTTAGATCATAAATATCAGTAGGTGTAAAGATACCTTTATTATTTCCAAAACTTTGTTCTGGGCTTTCTGGTATATATCCAAATTCACTACTCATAATTACACCACCCTATAAAGAGTGACTACTCCACCTGCTACTAAATTATTTGATGAGTTTGTTTGTAAAGCAAGTCCATCTGAAGCACTAGCTACTTTTTGTACACCACCACCAAATTCTCCAAATAATTGAGGTGTACTTGCATACATTGAAGTGTCAAAATATACATAACTAAATTCTGATGAGGAATTAAAATTATAACAATATATTAAACCTTGTGCTCCTGTACCTGCTAAATCGTCCATAGTACCAAGTAAAATTTTTCCGTCATCTACATCATTATTATTTTGAAAAGTTCCATTAGCTGGTAAACCTTTTCTTCCATTATCATATTCACTTGTATTGTCATCACTTCCACTTTTTGTAACTCTAATTCTTAACCTATCGTGTGAGGCACTTTGTATGCCTTTATATGTAACTAAATAAACATCATCAGAATTTATTCCTGTTACTTGAACTGATTGACTACTGCCGTCAGTTGTTGCCTTGTTTATTTGTACTAAACTCCCTGCCATTAGCTTGACCTCAATCCATAAGTTTTTATATTTACACTATCAAAATTATTACCACCATTAGTAAAAAATATCCCACCAATAGACATAGTGCTTTTTAAAACACCTACCATTTTTGTTCCTACGCTTTTACTTTCAGCACTAGAAAATGAATTAGATTGTTGTATTAAAAATGTGTATGCAGAATTGATAGGATTAAAAACATAAATAGTCATACCACCACCATCAGCACTTGAATTGGCACTATACCTTAAACCACGCATATAATCTGCACTTGTACTTACATCTTCCCCAAAACCACTATCACTATTAAAAACATAACTTGCATATTGATAATCGCTACTTGATATGACACTTCCTGAAATATTTACTAATCTAATATCTAACCAAGTTCCTGTACCTGTATTTAAATCAGGTCTTAGTAATTGAACTTTATAAATGTCATAATCTGAAGTAAAAATGTCTGTAATAGTTACAGTTGCTACAGAAGTTGCAGTTGTTTCATTAAGTAATCTTAAAGAACTCATTGTTTAAGCCCATATAATTTTGCAGTTCCTGTTCTAGTTCCACCACTCATATAAAATTTTATTGCATTAATTGTTTCAGCAACAGTATAACATCCGTTAGTTGACCAAGAAAGCACACTAGCTGTACTGCCTAAATTTACTGATTGTCCTGTTACAAAACTATATTTACTTGCGTCTCCAAGATTGTAAAAAGTAGCTTCAAAGTTTTGTAATTCATTTGCACCAATTCCACCACCATAATTAAATAATATTTGTGTTGAAGCATTTGACCTATTTTCGCCACCTGCACTTGCACTATCACTAATATAACTAGCATATCTGTAATTACTATCCTCATAAGAACTACCACCATCATTTGATAATCTTAAATAATTTATTGGGTCACCAGTACAATCTTGAGTTATACGAAGTATGTGAACATCATAAATATTTTCTTTTATATCTGTAAAAAGTAAATCTCCAACACTTGAAAAAGAATTTTCTTTAATAAGTTCTAAGCTACCACCCCAACTGCCGTCTTTAGTTAGTTGTAATATTTCACTAGGTGTGTATAAACCTGTATTCTTTTTTACATCATTTGGTTGCGTACCTAAGTAAGCCATAAAAAACTCCTTTAGGTTTGTCTAAGAAATGATACGTTATATTCTGCACTTGAAGCTGCTGAACAAAGTCCTTGCAACTTATCGCCTGTTTCTAATGTGATTTTTGTTGTTATTTCTATTGTTGTTCCAAATGGTAATGAAACATCATTTAAAATGTGTCTTAGTGTACCACCAGATTTTGTAACTGATAAATCAACTGTTACATCAGCACTAGAACCACTTACATTAGATACCAAGATACCAATTACAGTTTCAGTAGTTGAAGAAGGAACTGCATCAACAATATCTCCTGCTGATGTTCCTAATACACCTTGTACTGAATGTAGAGTATCTGCCATATTCTATTCCTTCCTTAGCTTAACGCTAATACCAATCCTAATGATACACCAGCAGGTTGTGAGTCAACATAATCTTTGACAGCAGCAGATGTTGGTAATGTTGTGTCATTATCATTACTTGCTATGCCTTCAGATTCTGTTACAACTACAGCACTTGTCATATTTCCAATATCTATATTGGATATGCTATTGCCAGTTCCATCAGCATCTATTGTCTTGTTTGTAAAAGTTGTTGTTGAAGAAGCAGTTACATCTCCACCAGATGCAGCGATAGTAATACCACCATCTGCATTTGTAATAGTTATGTTTGATCCTGCTGTTAATGTTCCTACTGCTGGTCCTGAAGTTCCACCAATTAAAAGTTCACCATTAGCATCCATAGCTGCAGCTGCTAGTGTGTCAGTTCCTGAATCTTGTGTAATAATTACTGCTTTGTCAGCGAAAGAAGTTGCTCCTGTACCACCTTGTGCTACTGCTAAATCAGCTACATTTAAAGTTACTGTACCACTTGTACCTCCACCAGTTAAACCTGTACCTGCAGTTACGCCTGTAATATCACCAACATCAGAAGCAGCAATAGTTATAGAACCATCTGCATTTGTTATTGTTACACCTGTACCTGCTGTGAGTGTTGCAACTGCTGGACCAGATGTACCACCAATAAGTAGTTCACCATTTGCATCCATAGCTACTGAAGATAAAGTATCTGTTCCACTATCTTGTGTAATAACAACTGCTTTGTCTGTCATTGATGTAGCACCAGTACCACCACTAGCTACTGCTAATGTTGCAGATAAACCACCTGCTGTTCCAGAAACATTACCTGTAACATTACCAACAAGGTTAGCTGTGATACTAGAAGGTAATCCTATTGTGAATGTTTGACTAGATAGTGCTACCTCTACTTCATTAGAAGTACCTTCTATTGTCATTGTCTGACTATCTAAATCAACAGCACTTGTAGTAGAACCATCTGTAATGTCTAAATCTTGTGCAGTAGTTTGTGCATCAACATAAGTTTTAATTGCTTTTGCAGAAGCTAATGTAGTATCTGTACCAGCAGTAGATGATAAGTCTGTATCTAATACACCAGACTTTAAGTTATCTACTTCAATGTTAGATACTGTGTTGCTATCTACATCTATAGTTTTGTTAGTTAATGCTTGTGAACCTGCAAGAGTTGCTACTGTGCTATCTATTGCAAAGGTAACTTTGTTTGTTCCTGTGGTGGTATCTATACCTGTGCCACCTTCTAAATCTAATACTTCTGAATCTAAGTCAATAGCTATGTTGCTACCACTATCAGCAGATATATCTAAATCCTCTGCTGTAAGTTGTGTATCTACATACGCTTTAACTGATTGCTGTGTAACACCTTTAGTAGCAGAGTTAGATGACATATCATCTTCATCTAAAAATAATGTTGTATTGACTGCTGTACCTGCTTCGTTAATAACTGTATCTACTCTGTCATTAATATCTTCTATGTGTTGTGCCATAGGTACATAACGAATTGTTGATCCTGATGCGTGTGATAAACCTGATGTTGCAGCAGAACCTTTAAGGTGTCTATATGATGAACCACCATCTCCTAATGTTAAAGTTTTTGTTCCTATGTTTACAGATGAAACTAATACATACTCTCTGTTAGTTGCTGAATCAGGCTCTATGACTAAATAACAAGGTGCATCAATAGTATTACTAGCTGAATCTGTAACTGCTGTTAATGTAACAGTTGTTCCTGAAGCACCTAATGTAGTTGATAATGTCGTTTCAAACGCATTTAATAACTTAGTTTCTTGTGCTGTCATTCTATCCTAATCTCTCTACTCCTAATAGTCCTGTACCTAGTGTTGTACTTGCAGAAGATACAGTAAATATTTTGCTCCCTCTAAATCTTACCAAACAAAATACTGTAACACTTCCTCTTGCAGATATTTCTTCTACAGGAGCTGATACATTTTCTATTATACCTCGTAATAAAGTATCTGGTCTGAATATCTCTAATTGGACATTCTTACCTTCTTTGTTACGAAGTGCCTGGTATATTAAATCTCCTTGACCATTTACTCTAAGTCTTTTTCTATTAGGTCTTTCTATTTGGTCAGATATATTTACTGGTATATCTACTACTAAATCCTCTACTAACTGGAAACCTCTAACAGCAAAAGCTAATGCTTCTGGTGATTGTGACTGATCATCAGTAGCTATATCTAGTTTTGCAGTAAGCCACCTACCAGTTACATTTTCCATAATCTGCTCATCACCACCTGTACCACCACCAATGTTTACTTGTTCTGTCCAAGTAGCAGAAGTTGGATTGTTTATATCTTGTGGCACTATTGATGTAGATAACTTTATAGAACCAGCAGTCACAGAGTTAGTTGTTACTTTTGCACCAACCCATTGTTTTTTTTCTGATGTAAAGAAATCAGCTAACGCAGATATTAAATAACCAGAAGTAACATAATTAGATGTTTCTCTGTACACACCCCTACCACTAACAGTAGCAAACAGAGTATCAGAAAATACTGCTATGCCTTCTACTATGCCACTTTCTGCAAACTCTAAATCTCTAGCTATACCACCTGTTGGTAGATAATATCGCCACAGATTTGTTTTACTTGCTGTGTCTATAACACCAGTAAATATGCTATCTCTAGTAGATACAATTTTATATGGTGCTTGATTAAGTGTTGTTGATCCATCACCCCATTGTTTTATTAACTGTGCATTGACTAATACATACAGACTATTAGCATTTGTTATCTCTGCTACATACAATCTTCCTATTTTGCCACTAGCTGTGTTCTGATATGTACCATAAAATATTAAACCTTGTGCTGCATCAATAGCGTTAGGTACTTCACCCTCTATAAATGTCTGACCTTTTAGTGTAAGTGTTGATGATTCATCTGCAAAAGAATATATATAACCATCATCTGCACAAGCTAACACTACTGGACCACCATCAGCTACATCTGTCCAAGAACTACCACTAGGTAATGCTTTCATTGTTGGAGGATTAGAACTACTTGTTACTTCGTGTAACTCACCATTAGTAGCACTAGCAACTAATCTACCTTTCATAGACCATAACTTATCAAATGTTTTATGTGTATTGTAAGTTGCATAACTACCTGCACTATTTCTTACATAAATATCTCCATTAGCTACAAAATATAATTTACTGCCAAGCACAGCCATACCTGTAATATTGTTACCTGCACTAGGTGTACCATC
>Ga0181400_1000809_pt1 | contig 13379 bp, 6 predicted proteins | sample 23SPOviralmetaG_FD_130129 | JGI IMG/M metagenome (GOLD analysis project Ga0181400, IMG submission 130129) | Marine viral communities from the oligotrophic San Pedro Time Series (SPOT) site, San Pedro Channel, CA, USA - 23 SPOT_SRF_2011-06-22 | ecosystem: Environmental > Aquatic > Marine > Strait...
AATTAGTTCTGAAATTGCGGTACGAACATAACGCATCGTTGCAACTCTAGAGTTGTTCTGTGTTTGTGGATATGTTGCGTATGTAAAGTTAACGTATGGTGGAACGTGCATACATGGACCACCACCTTCTGATAATGTGATACTACCTCCGGTTTCAGCAACAAACTGAGTTCTAAACCCATGAACTGTCATTACATCGCCTACGATAGTCATAATGCGAGTTAACTGATTGTTCGCGGCGTTTGTACAACCTTCAATCTTACAAACATCACCTACTGTGAATGCACTAAACTCTCCTGTTGAAGATGTTGTAATAGTACATGCTGTTTGCTCTGAGAAGTACTCAGGATCAGCAATAGGTGCAATTGTTAGCGTTGATACTGCATTAAGACGAACCGCTTCAGGCAGTCTCTTATGAGCATATATGACTGTAGACTTCTGTTCACCATATGCGTTATTCATATCTGTTGCGAGAAGTAACTGGTCGTCAGCACCCACAAACATGTCGCCATCGGTAAGGCGTACACTACCTAGAATGTCACCATCACTATCTTCTAGATTTACTCTTGCTTGCGCGGCGGCATCAGCATTGTTTTCATCGCGGATAGTAAATGTCGCGGCACCAGAACCTGCGGCGGTATCTGAGAATGTGATTGTTCCGTCAATCTTAACATCACCAACAACGTGAAGTTTTTGTTCTGGTAAAAGTGTTCCGATACCAACTCTTGAAGTTACAGTGTTTGCAAATAGTAGATTAGGGTCTGTATCACCCTTTACATGAAAGTCAAGTGATGCGGCATCTTGGTTAATGATAATCTCATCAGGTGAAAGCATCATAACAGACTTGAGTGTTCCACCTGCCATCACATTGAAGTCAAACTCACCTTTTTCTGCGCCATCTGTTGGGTCAACAATGTGACCATACATTTCTGCATAGATTGTGCTTTCGTCTGCATCGTTTTTACCTTTGATACAGAATGTAGCAAGTTGGTCATCCACGGCAGGAGAATTACTATCTCGTTCAAGTATAACTGTAGGTGCACCGCCAGCGCCATCATCAGTGTGAAAAACATTGATGGTTTGACCTACAATGTCTAGTGCATGTGCAGGCGCGGCAACATTGATACCAACTCTATCATTGTCTGTGTCAATTGCCAAAGTATCAGTATCAAATGTGTGAATACCAGTTGTGGCAGTATTTACAATAGTGCCAGTTTGCGTTTGCGTTGTATCGGTGATAGTAAGATTAGTTACAGTTGATGCACTATCATCAATGCCTGTAGAACTGAAAGTCTCAATTGTACCTCCAGCAAGTCTATTTCCTGATACTCTAGGTTGTGCGCCTACATATTTTGCCATATTAGATGTCCTCTAAAATACTTGCAACCGCATTGAGTGATGCCGCAGTGCTACTTGTCACTGCTAATTTATCGCTTTCATTAAGAACAATCTTTTGTCCACTAATAAAAGAAAGCGTTGAGTTAGCGGGAATACTAATAGCATTACCCAAAATCACATATGCTGACTGACTATCATCCCAGATTTCAACATCTACAGTTATTGCGGTTCCAGTAATGTTAGCAAGTTCTAGTCCAATAATCATACTGCGCTTACCTACCGCTCCGGGTGTGGCGTATAAGTCAACTCTGCTTGTCCCCACATTACTAGAAATTCTGTTTTCGAAATCGTTTGCCATTTGTTTCCTCTATTTTACTTTAACTATTTATTCGACCATACCGTGGGCATCAAAATCTGTTTCTGATCCAAATACAGCAATTGGATGCATATCATATGCTTGTGGTTCACCTTCTGCAATACGAAATCTACCAATTTCATTTGATACATTATTCATACTTGTAACCAGTTCATCATCACCACTTGTTAATGTGGATGTATCACCTAATACTGTAGATACTACCACTGTACCATTAACAATATTACTACCCAAGTCAAAATTCAAAGTAGTCGTATCACCAACATCATTTCCAAGAGTGTTAGTTTTTGTGAACCACTCCTTAAAAGTAATTAATCTATCAAATATCGTTGTTGCCATATAATTATGCCATCGCTATAATAGCAGGACGCGACAAAGCGTCTGCTGACGCAGTATTATCTAAATCCGTTTTAATCTCATTAATAGCATTAACAAGATTTGATTTATCAGTTGTTGATAATGAAGCAAGGGTACCTTGTGCATTATTAAGTTCATTAATAGCACCAACAACATTATTAGCAGTCGTAGTTAATGATGCAGGGTCTCCTAGCACCGTTGAGATAGTATTGGTCTTTGTACGCCATTGGTCAATACTGTCTGTATCTAATACCTGTGTTACTGCCATGTTACTTCTCCAATATTTGTTTCAACATATATTTAATGTCGTTCATTTCATCTTTAATATTATTTATGTCATCACACATAGACTGAATTTTCATTTTCTCAGATTTCTTTGCTTTTTGTGAAATCATATATTGTTCATATTCATGTCTAGAAGTATTTACAATACCACCACTATGCACATCTCTTTCTAAGTTTCCGTATCCTTCTACTCTAATTCGTCTATTCATTTTACAGTGCCAGTGCGATTACACGCAAGTTTTTAATCTTAGGTACATATGCAGTATTTGTAGAAGAGAATGCAAATTTAACTGATATTGCAGAGAAATCTGAAATTCCTTCAACGATATGTGTTCTCTCTCTAAAGATATCAGGATTATCATCAGGTGAATCCGATATTTCAGTATCAGAGAGTGTATATGCAATATCATCAAACTCTTTCTCAGAACCATCTGTAAGTACTTTATAATATACTTTAACTTCACTACCAGCAGGTCTATTCATCTCATATAAGATTTTAATTGCGCTTGACGGATTCTCAAGAGCAAATCTTCTAGTAACATAGTTTGCTAGATTAGTCGCGCCAGCAGGTGCAATATTATCTAAGTACTTTTCATGCTGTACAATTGTAACTGCACTAGATGCCGACTCGTCTGTACCTGGAACTGAAGAAACAGTTAAAGTTGCAGTTGTACCATCATTTAAGTAGTCTGTTATTAGATACTTTTTATTATTATCTGCATTTGATGCACCCGTAGTTGTTATGTATTTACCAATATCTAATGTGTCGAACAAATCTCTAGTTGCACTATTGGTAGTTGTAATAGTTCCGTTTGTATTAGAGAATGCAACATTTACATCTGCGCTTACTGCAGTTCTATCGTCAAATGCTGGTTCGTTAACCAAGTCTTCTGTTAAGTTATCAATTCTATTTGATACAGTACATAGAGAAACTCTCTGAGTATCAATCATAGGCGATACGAATGAATTTGTAGTAAACATTGTTGCTTTTAACTGTGCAGAGTAACCACGCGATGCCGATTGATTATCTACTGAGAAAATATATTTTCTCTCATCAAAGTATACATTACCATTATCTGGAACTGGTTGATATCCAGTGAAAGTATTGGCAACATCAGCAATATTTAAATCGTAAGTTAATGTTGTATCTGCAAATCTAATGTTTGTAATTGAAGGTTGAATAATATCTCCAGAGAGATTTCTTGTTGCTGTTATATTATTTCCCCCAACAAAGTCAGTAGATAATCCAGCAATTCCACCCACAACATTAGCACCAGTCACTTCAATTACATAAGTATCTGTCGTTACTGGAGCAACAATTGTATGCTGTCCGTTCAACTCTGTGTGTGGTATACCAACTGTGGTTGAGTTTGCTCCATAGAATCCACTAGGAACATTGTCAATGGTCACCTTATCGGAAACTGTAAATCCGTGATTTCTTTGAGTTACACGAACTTTATTTGTATTTGGCGCAGTTTCAAATGGATCGGTTTGTAAAGTTGTAAATCCATTTCTTGAATTTTTAAATTCGATATTTGCAACCGCATCAGCAAATTCAGCGATATACATAGTCATCTTAATATCTCTGGTTTGGTGCGGCGTCCATGTACCACCATTTTGCGATAAGAACATTGTACCAGTTAGTGGATTTCTAGAAACTGTTCTGTTGTCTCCAATATTAGTTCCACCCAACTCTGAGAAGTACACTTTACATCCAGGTTCATCAGTTTTGATAAGTAGTGCATAAGTAACATCTTGTGTTAAGAATACAGGACTGTCAAATTCTACTGTGGTTGCAACTGATGCATCTGCAGAAGTTTTAATATCTTTCGGGTTAATAGTTGTTTGAGATAAGATTTTCTGTCCAGGGAATCCATCTTTAGTAGTTACAAGTTGAATTAACACAGGACGCAAACCAGCGGTATCAAAGAACAAATCAACTTTTGTCAACATAACGCCATCTAAACACTCAGATACTACAAATGTCTGAGCGAGAGGATCATGCCCGCCGCCTCGTGGTTGTGGTGGCGGTTGAATACGCGATGTTCTTTGAAATCTTGTTGAACCAGTAATATTTCGTGTAATTTCTCTATCTTCTTGAACTCTATCACGAACAAAGTCTGCCTGACGTAGTGAAAGAATAGTTTCTTCTCTTTCTTCGTTTATACCACTAGAATGGAAGATAGTTTCTGCTTTTGTTGTATGCACGCCAATTTGAATTGAATTACTTACACTATCAATAAGTCTAAGAGTTCTTGGTCCAGTTCTAAATCTAACACCCTCAGGTTCATTAGGAACAACATACACACCAGTAAATACTCCATCATCATCTGTAAGTAATGTATCACCATACTTTGTTAAGTTCTTATATACATCTGTAGAAGTATTATCATCAACACCATTCATTGCTGTTATTGTACATTGGTTCTTAACACCCAATGCATTATCAAGACTACCAGTCAAGACATCATCTATTGAGAATCCACCTTTTCTGTTTGCAACATGAATAGTAATTGGTAATCCATTGCTACCTGTTTCTGTGTTATCGGGCGTTTGATATGTAACAACACCAGATGCTTGAAGACGCTGTGCAGTTCCGCCAGATGTATATGCTGTCAATGCACCAACAGGAGATGCGGTGTAATCTGCGTTAACGATAGTAAATGAGTTTGTTCCAGTATCGACACTCTCAACAAAGTAGTATTTGAATTCATTTCCAACTTTATTAAGTTCTACAGAACCGCCAATGTTTGTGAATTCGACAATGTGTCCGATGCTAATACCATTTACACTAGATACTGTAATTGTAGTTGTATTACCAACTTGAACTACGTTACTAATTGATGTTGCTGTGTGTGCTTGATTACGAATAACATCACCAATAGCAAACGCCGCGGCAGGTGCCGCAGTATTAGATAGCGGATTCGCAAAAGTTCCATGATATCTTGCACTATCACTATCAGCATATGCACCGGGATCTTCAAGTGGAAAGAAATTAAAATCACTTCTATTAGTAGATGTTACAACAAATTTATCGTCAGGTTTAACATAAGTGCCTACATTGATATTATCAAAAAATGCATTCACTCTTGTTCTAGGTTTCATGTTTTCAACATGCATGTGAATAGGAATCTCACGCATATATGGAATCATAGAAATATCTACAATTCTATCGCCCATTGCCTTGTCTACAGTGCTGTTAAGAAGTTTTGTCTCAATACCATCGCGAACTTGTCCAACCTGCTGTGTGCCAGTTTGCTGAAGTAAGTTACCATTCCATCCACCTGATTGTGTAGAACCAACATTTCGCTCACCAGTAAAGATTTGCTCACCAAACCAGTTATCTTGCCATGATTCCCAAACAGTTCCCTCAACACCAATCTCATCTGCTAAGAATTGAATTGCATCAAAGTTGTTATCGTCTACAACAACAAGGTCAGGTCTGCGAGTTGTATCTTTCCAATCATCAGATGCAGGTGTTAAAGACATCTCTCCAGTAAATGCTGTGACTTTGTAGGCATTTACTTCCATGCTATCAGTTGCATATGGATTTTCTAACCAAGATTGGTTAGAATATGCAAGAGTAATAACACCATCTTTATGCTTTTTGTATCCACTAGATGTTCTTTGACTGTCGGTAGTGTTAACCTCAACCATCTTTGCAATATCAGTATGCGCCATAGGTCTTGCTATTTTTTTCTTCATATCAATAGCAATGCGATAGTCAGGAGACCCCACATTACCTATACCATGACCCTTGAAATTATCAACAATAAATCCATTCTTCAGACGCTCATTACCATCAACATCTCTCACAGTTAAATCGGTTGTTGCTTTTTCAAGTAAGTTTAATGATGAAATTTCCTCAAGTGTATGAATACGCTGGTCTAAGCGACCAATATCTCTCATTGTATAACGTCTGTTGTTAATTTTTCTTGCAAGAACTTCTGTAGTATCAATAACGTATGGTTTATACGTTACTTCAAATATAGTCATTGATTTATTTAAATCTAAAGGAGGTCTAGGTGTTACAGATGGAACACCAGGAATCACAATAAATTTTCCATCAAAATTAATAGCAATTTTATCAATTCTTCCCAAGAAATATGAGAAGTCTGCTTCAACATTCGTACCAACCATAGGTAATTCACCTTTAGATGAACCAGCGGATGTAAAGTTTACACCAGCATCATCAATTCTAGGTCTAAAGTCTAAGCAATCTCGTAAGTCATATGTGTTACCATCGTTACCTGGAGACTTATATTGAGGAATAACCTCATAATCAACAACGCCATCATAACTGTCAACTGAGAAGTAATCTCCAGCGCCATGTGAGAAGAAATCGAAAGTTACTAATACTCTACCAGTTGGTGCAGGGCGTCCAGGTTTTAGTTTAACAGACGCAAGGTCATAAAATGCATCTCTCTGACCAGTATCAAATTCATATCTATCGGTGATATCTTGGTCGCTGGTTGTAGCATTTGTACTAAAGTCTGCAGACATCTTTATAGACTTTAATGCATATCCATCTGCTTTACCAAGTTTTATAATTGTAGATTGTGCTTCTGCTTGAGTTGTAACTTGTTTTGTAGAATTTAAGTTAAGTGTTTTAGATTTCTCTGTAGCATCATTACCTCGCACTTCAACTGAGGCAATCAAATCTACCGTATCACCATCTGTGACTGGAGCGTTTGAAAGATTATTTAACTCTGTGATATCCAAAGTTCTATCTGACCCAGACAATGCTAAATTTGTTGAGCGAATATCTAACAAGTCACCTGCGGTTCTAGAAGAACCACCAGTAGGTGTGTTAATTACAAGAACAAAGTTTTGAATATTCGCAACTGATGCAAATGTTTCTTCAGTACCAGCGGCAGTGAATGAAACAGAACCATTGTTACTTGATGTGACTGCCGCAGTAGCAAATTTTCTACGAACAGTGTAATTTGTTGATAGCACATTATCAGGATCGGCAGAACTATCTCCGCGAATTTTTCTTACTCTATAGAAGTTTGTTGGAAATACTAGTAGTTTTCTGTCTGGACGAATAATCTCAGCAGACATTCTCTTCAAAATACCACCACTAATAACATTTCCATCAGCGGTTGCTGTATTAGCAGTTAATTCAAGTTGCAAGTTATTTGTTGGTGTGGTTGCTTCGCCAACAAAAGTGTCATTAATATATAAGAAATCACCAGCACGAACTTGCGAATTGAATGCAGTACCAACACCAGTTACGGTTGCATCAGCATCTAAAGTTGTTGCAGTTCCACTTAAAGTGATTAACTTTGGATTAATATCACACTTAAATGTAGCAGAAGCGGCAGTTGAATTGTCACCAAATGCTCTTGCATCTCTACTAAAGTCTTTACCATCGTCCATCTGAATATCAAAGATACCAAATTTAAATCTTGTTTCTGCGAGTGTGCCAGCATAATCACCATCATGTAGAGTAAACCCTCTTACATTACACGAACCAATTGAAGCGGGTGAACCACCAACAAAGTCATCATAGATGAAAATTTCTTCATAATCATCAATTTCAGGAACACCAGTTACATTTTCAACTAATACAAAGTTACCAATATTGGTTTGAATTGGTGTGTCAACCAATCGATTGAATGTTCTTGGTTTATCAGCATCAACAAATCTAGTAACTTGACTTTCTACTTCATAACCTTGAACATATGCTTTACCTGGTTCGATGCCGAGTGCTAGTTTATCAGCATCTCCGCCATCAATAGGATTATAGATACCTCTATTGTTACCTGATATTAGATGTTCACGAACATCCAAACGGAAAGGTTTTACTTCATAGTCACCACTCTCATCAAATGTTCTTCTTGCAAACTCTTCTTGTAAAAAGTTATAGTCTGCTTTCTTCACCATTTGAGCAATAGCGCCGCGTTCAATGCGAACTAATTCAACAAAGTTCACATCATCTGTAGCGGTCAATGCTTTTTTAATAAGTGTTAAGTTTAGTTTATATCTATGGGCACCTGGAGCGGCAAAGTTAGACGATCCTTGTGCATTGTCTTTTAGCGTTTCATCTTCTTCTGGTGTAAGTGTAGATTGTGTTACGTTAAATCCAACACGATAAGAAGGTTTATTATGATAATTATCAAGAAGAATTGTTTGTGCAGTATTTGCGACAAAAAATCCATTGACAAAGTAAACGCCTGCTTGAATTTGAACTGCAGACCCAGTACCGACTGTATCATTTGTTCCTGCGGCAAGTAATGCGCCAGGATCAAACTTATCTGCACTCCTAATACTGTCAACTGTTCCAGTAGTTAAGAGTGCGGAAGATATTTCGGAAGTTTGGTCTGCAGTTAATTGTGGGTTCTTAGCAACGGTGTTATCAACATTTAATGCAGTTACAGTCTCACCAATAGCATATCTATTGGTTGCATTATTAGTACCACTATCTTCATATTTAATGTAAAGTGTCAAAGGAGTAGTTGAGGTTGCCGCAAGTGTTCCTATAACTCTCGCTTTAACACCAGTTTCACTTCCAGTGATAATTTTATTAACAAAGTCTGCTCTGTAACTTTCTACGTTTTGTGCATTAAAGGTAGATTGAACTTTAACAAAGTAGTATTCATTATCGAATGCAACATCACCAGGAATAACCTGAGACCCTTCTTCGAAAACGTGTCTACCAAATCTTTCAATTTGATTTTGTAGTACTGATTGTAATTGTGTTAACTCTCTCGCCTGAACTGGAAATCCAGGACGAAAGAGAACGCGGTGAAAGTTCTTAGATTTTCCACCACCTGCACCATCAAAATCATCATAATACGGGTCTACATTAAAGTCTATAACTGCCATTTTTGCTCCGAGTTTCTATTTAATCTATGTAAGTATTTATAGACTAAAATTCAATAACTAATTTGATATCTTCAATCTGGTCTGCCGCACGATTAATTGGACGGCGATGTTCGATATACATGATATCACCACTATCTGGTTCTACTTCAGGATTATTAGAAGCATTAACAGTACCACTTGCACTTGATGATCCACCAGATACGGTTTCTGCCGCTTGGAAGGCAACAAATCCAGTGTTTACATCTTGATAGTATCTAATAGTTCTAGTTGTAGCATCATAATCAATTACCTTTGCTGATGCATTTGATGTGCCACCAGTAATTGTTTCATCTGTTACAAACGTACCAGTAAGACCAGCGACCTCTAATACAAGAGAATATGTTGCTGATTTTGTAGTATCAGTTGCAACCACAGTAGTACCATAGTTATATGGATCACGAACAAGACCAATTCTACGATAGTCGTTAGAAACTGGGAAGTCTCCAGAACCATCAGCATACTCAAGTCTTACGTTATTCATTACATAAAAACCACCAAGTTCTGATACAGCATCAGATGAGTGACCACCTTCTGGTGAGATAATCGCTTTCATTGCGCCAGCAGAACCGCCGCCACCTGAGATGGTAATACTTGTCTGTGTATATCCACTACCTTCGGCAGTAATAGTCACAGTATCAATTGCACCACCAGATACGGTTGCTGTTGCTGTTGCTCCAGTTCCATCGCCAGTAATAGTTATTGTTGGTGCTGTTGTATACCCAGAACCACCAGCGGTGATTTCAATATTTCTAATCTCACCACCAATTGCCGCTTGCTGTGTGTCATACTGTTCTTTGTATGGTTGACCAGCGCCCGGATCTGCAGTTACATATTTAACTGGCATAAAGTCAGTTGATAAGAACTTCAATGCATCAGCGGCAGAGATAGTGTACATATATTTCCATACATAGTTATCTGCGGTTGTGATATAACCAGTTGAAGTTCCTGTTGGTTTTGTTGTTGATGTAGCATTGCCATTGTTATTGATACACTTATATACATTGTAGTCATCTGTTACAACATAGAATGTTGCACTAAACAAATCAGAAGCACCTGAGTTTGCTTGATTTGATGATGTATAATCATGGGCATACTCATCGTATACAGTACCAGATGTCCAGTCTCTACGAACAACTGCATGAGTTACATCAGATGCAGTTACACGTTTTAGAGCGACCATATCGTCATACGCATTAAAAGACGTATCGACATTATCTGACGGTGTAGGTGGAGATGTATCGTCTGCCCAACCTTGTGGACGTCCGATAAACAAATAAATGTTAGTTCCCACTGCTTCACTAAATGCTTCAATATACTGCTCGGCATTGTGAATTCGGAACTTGTTAGTAATGATTGCGGCCATTTTTTCCTCTCTTCTTAAAAAGTAAGTTTTTGCTTGTTACATTATTTATAATACTTTTTTAACTATCTCTTAGAAAGATTTCACTATCGAATGCGAGTGAAGTCTTTCGTCCAGGAAAGTTAACTAAGTCAGATACAGTTACTAAGTCATTCAAGTGTTTTATCTGTACATTTGAATGAGTATCCCAATAAGTATCATTGCTGGTGTTTGTTCCAGTATAGTTCGCGGTTAGAACAGAACTATCATAGTCTGCTCTATATATACGACCCCCACGGTCGATATTTCTGAATCCTCTTAGTTCTGGAATAATTTGGTCACCAGTTTCAAGTAAAACTTCATCACCATCTTCTTTGGTAATTGTTCTCGTATCTGCATATGGAGGAAACAAGAATTTAAATCTATCAATTGAGTAACCGGTAGAACCAAGTTTAGCACTACCAAAGGATTCGTGTAGATGAGCATCTTCTAATCCTAGAGATGCAATTAGATGTAATTTTGATGATGTGACTACCTTCAAATCTTCTGACGATGTAATTGTTGGTAGTAATAGTGTTACTACATTTTGTACTTTTCTTGCAATCATTGCAAGTTGCTTATAAATTTGTAGTTCATGTTTAACACTAGTAACATTTGATGTTGCGTCATTCATATATGCTTCAAATGTTTGTAGTATAAGCATGATATCTGGAGTTTCATCAGTTTTATTGTGTTGGTTGCCATCTGCAGTTACGTTATTAGGCGCAGTTGGAATATTAGCAGAGTTTTCAAACGCCGCCGAACCCTCTCTTAAATATAGAACAACTTGTTTTAACATTAACATTGTAGCATCAATGTTTGCTAATGGAGTTTGATATCTCGGTAATATCAGTTTAGGATATACTGCACCTGGTTCTGATCCAACAACATACTCTTCGCCTCGTAAGTAATCTTTACCTTGACTTGAATTAGGAGTAAAACTATCTTCCATCACCAAATATGAACCATCTTCATTGAGAATTCTTGTTGGAAACAGAGTTGCTTTAGCAACTTCAAAGAATAACTCAAGTTCAAGTGCTTGTATTCTTGGTGTCATCGTACTATCAATAATAAGTTCATTGAGAAGTTTAATTGATTTAAATCTAGGTTCTGCACCATTAAGTCTAAAGTCACTGCCACCATATACTCTTGCGCGGGCAGTTGTTGCGATAGAGACTTCACCAAAGAGTGCTAGTCCGACCGGATGTAGAATACGCTTAACCGCATCTCTCCAGATGTTAATTGAGTTACCAACTTTAACAACATATGAGAAGTCTTGATAGTAGAAACTGTCTTGAATTTTCTTAGAACTCTCAGAAATACGTCCATCAGCACCAAACAAGACACCTTCACTTGTAGAAACTGTTCCTGTCAGTGGATTTATTGTAGCAGGATTACACTGTGCAATGCTTGCTACTGCTCCTGATATTTGTCCTTCAATTCTTGTTCTCATATGAACAGTACCAAAACTATCATCAGTACTATCAACTCTCACTTTTAGCAAGTTTCGCGTAGTATCTATTACGGTGATAGTACCAGTTTCAACTGTCACATCCTCACTTTCTAAAATATCCCCAGTTTCAAGTAAAATATTACTTTCATCTTCGCTTAGAATTCTATAACCTTGTGTGTTTATAGTTTCTCCAACTATAAAATTGCCGGTAGCATTTTTGTAAATAATATTATTTTGTGCTGTGACTAATGGTGGTTGAGAATATCCACTTCCCAAATTAGTTCTTTGCACATTAGTAATTCTTCCAATATCATCAGATAGTGCATAAATTTCTGCGCCACTACCACCACTTATTGTTGACACTTCAACGATTGGTAGTTCGGTATAATTTCCGCCCGTATTTACTGTTAAAATTGAGTGAACTGCTCCAGCATAGTCTGCTGTTTCTGGAATAATACTACCACCATCTTCTAGTGTAAGTAAGTCACCATCTTCTTTTGCAATCTCACGAATATCTCCAGCAAGAATATTTGCACCACTCTCTAGTAAAATACCATCTCCAGAGTTTTCTGCTATTAATCTTCCCTCAATTCTATTAACTATAGCATTAGAATTTGATCCTAAGTTACTATCAGAAAATACAATTGGATCGTTTAGTTTATAGTCTCGTCCACGCTTTTGAATAGTAAAGTTTTGCACACCACCTCGACCAATAGAAGTAATATCAAACGCCGCAGAATCGCCGATATCTTCAGTCACCATGATATCACTTGCTTCTGATAAAATGTGTCCACTAGCATCTTCTAATTGAATTGATGGTGTTAAATTTTTTGTAACTAAACTATCACTAGTATTATAATATGTACCAGAAACAGGAATATTAACACCAGTAATAATTTCATCAACAACACCAGTAATAGTTCCTGTGTCACCAGCGATAGTAATAGTCTGTCCAGCGACAAAAGTTCCGGTTACAGATTGGTCAGTTAATATTAGTTCGTAAATAAAATCATCACCCACAGCAAAAGCAATAAAATTTTCAATCAATGCAGTTGCTCTATTAATATCTGGTTGCAGTGGTTGATTTGCTTGTACTACTTGCTTACCAACCGCTTCAGTCACAGGACCGGTGACTTGTTTAATATTCATAATAGTATCAGATGTAAATTGTCCATCAGAGACACGCAACATATCTCTCTTTGGATAATAAACCTCAACTTCTTCGTTGAACAGCATTCTGAATAGCAAAATAAGTGACTTATCAGTACCCTTACTTTGATAGAAATCTTTTACATTCTTTAGAAAGGACCTTTTATCAGCTC
>Ga0181400_1000811_pt1 | contig 13371 bp, 20 predicted proteins | sample 23SPOviralmetaG_FD_130129 | JGI IMG/M metagenome (GOLD analysis project Ga0181400, IMG submission 130129) | Marine viral communities from the oligotrophic San Pedro Time Series (SPOT) site, San Pedro Channel, CA, USA - 23 SPOT_SRF_2011-06-22 | ecosystem: Environmental > Aquatic > Marine > Strait...
GAGCGCTGCTTGCTGCCCAAACTGCGCCGTCTGCATGCCGGCTTGCTGAGCTCGATTGAGATCCGCCTGCGCTTGCTGCTGCGCGTTCTGGAAACCTTGCTGGCGCAGGTTGACTGCTGTGTCCGCTGCTTGTCGCGCGAAATTCCTGTTCGTTTCTGCTTCGACCAGCGCCTGGCGATCGCCGCCGAACGCGCCAGCCGATACGGCGCTTGCTGCGTTTTGATTCTGCGTCATCTGCCGCGCTCGATCTAAGTCGCCGAGCGCCGCGTCAATAACGCCAGAGTCGTATTGGTTTTGATAAGGCGTTAAATCTGTCTGCGCCAAACTCTCAGCGCCTACTGTTTGACCCTGCACTTGTTGCGCTTGCAATGGGTTTAAGCCGCCGATCTGCTGCGCACTCACGCCTTGCGCTTGCACCTGCTGGTTATTAATCGGAGCAAAGCCAAATCCGCTCTGCACGTTCGATGCGCCTACATTGCCCACTTGTCCTGGCGCAGTGATGGACCCAGCGGTTACTTGCGAGGGCTGAAAGCCTGTCTCTGCTCGCGTCGTTGCAATGGCGTCGTTGATCTCGCCCTGGCCTACGCCAGCACGCGCAGTATCTGCGGCCATGTTCATGCCTTCTAGCTGCGCAGGCGCCAAGGGCGCAATCGTTGCGTAGTTGTATGGCGTATAAGGCGTTGCAGCAACACGTTGCCCTTGTCGGAACGTGTCGGTCAGCATGCCTTTGAGCTCTGGGTCGAATGACTGCTGCGAGTCCTGTTTGTTTTTGCCTAAACTCATAGTCCTACCATCCCAATATCAAAGTTGCGGAAGTCTGGCCGTATGTCACCCATGACCGGCGAAGACTCTGAAATAAACAGCCCTGCTGCGGGCATTACTGCAGGCCGGTAACTGCCTCCGGCCATGTCCAAAATAGGCATCGACTGACTCGGTGCCTGGTCTGCAGGCACTGATGGCCCACCGTACTGCCCGCCTTCGCCGCCAATGCCAACATCAAAAATCGGTATCCCATTGAACTGACCGTTACCTGCCGGTTGCCGAGCGGCGACCGGAGCCTGTACTGGTGGCTCGCTGCCAGGCAAAGGAAACTGCTCGTAATACGCCATGTCAGGTTGCGTGATCTCAGTGCCAGACCCGTAAAAATCTTCTGGCAACGCGGGAGGCGCGGCCATTGCCTGCTCCGTGAGCGACGGCCCGCCGCCTTGCTGTAAATTGCCCATCAAGCCTGGGTTAATGCGTAACAATTCTTGCAGGCCGATGTTGATACCGCCGCCGCTGCTTCCATCTTTACTCATATCTGCTTGACCAATGTTGTGTGGGCTTCTTCCCAATTCATTTCTTTTAACGCCTTCGTCCAGCCTTTGCGCCCGCTCATGCTAAGCGCCGAGCACTTCAGGCTTTTGGCAAACGAAATCAAACTGGATTCCATATCTTTTATCTCAACCAAATCACCCGCCGCTAGGAAAACATGCAACGCTCTAAGGCGCGGGTACTGAACGATCTCAGTAACCATGCAGCTTTTGCTTGCCGGCCAAAAAAACATGTCGCCAACACTGATCGACTGCAGCACGTCTTCGTATGTGTGCGTGCCGCCTGCTCGCGCTAGCGCCATCTCTAATAGCTCGCGGTATGGCCCAACGACGTCTTCTGCCGTATGTAAAACTGCCTCGCTCATAATGACGTCGCCGAAATGGTGCCGTCGTTCGCGACAGTGATACTGAATCGCGTGCCGTCAGGGCTCTGCAGAATCAGCCGCTCACTTCTCAACTCGACGTCCTGGTTCTTTTTGCGATTCAAGTTGTCAGCCTGCTCAATCAGGTTGTTGCGCTGGTTTTCCTGCACAAAATCATAATTACGCTGCGCCTCGGGCAAGATCATCGTCTGCTGCCCTCGCGTACATCGAGCCGCATGTTGCCTACTCGCCAGCTGCTAGGCGTGTTGCCGGTGACTGTCATCTGCACCTGGCGCCCCTGAAATCGCACGCTCGTTGGCGCCGCCATGTCGAACGGGCCAAACGTGCTCTCAGCTGCATTTGGATAAAAACGTGTCTTAAATGTGGCAGTCACGTCGCCCTGGGTTTTTTCGTCAGGGATCAACGACGTCGCAACCATCATCCGGTCGCCATTGCCTAGCTGCAGCGGGCCGGTTTGCGCAAAGATGGTGCTGCCAGAGTCGTATGCGTAACCGACTTCGTGCTCATAGACATAGCCGTCAGCGCTTGTGTAATTAGGGAAAACAAACGCACCCACATCGACGCCAGCCGTGCGGGCCAGGGTGCCAATCTGCCAGTGGTTTTCCATGTAGTTGTAAGAAACGTAACTGTCGTTTTCGTTTGATCCGCTGCTTGGGTAGAACCAAATGATCTCGCTGAAATTGCTGTTTTGTACGGCGTAAACTTTTGAGCGCTCAGTGACGTTTAGGTTCTCGAAAATGAAGTCGCCGACACTGCTACGCAGAGGCTGAACGCTGCCGTTGTAAACGAAGAAACCGTTGTTTCCCATCCAATAAGCCGCGCCGCCAGCTGTCGCGCAAGCGTTGGCGCTAATGACGCCACACGCCGTGCCGACTTGCTGGAAGCCGTATATAAATGGCGGGCCTTGGTATCTGGCAGTATGCGCGTCCGTGTCCGTCAGCAAGAGCGTCTCGCCGCGCATGCGCTTGCCGGCCATCAAGTTACCGTCTGTCGCCAAGGTGAAACTGCCTGCCTGGTTTGTTGCCGCGGGCGTCCAGACGTTGCTCTGCTCTTGGTCAGAGAACGCGACCTTATTACCTACGCCACCAGCGCCGAGTGCAAAAACAAAACGCTCTGGGCTCACCACAATGGCGTTGTTATCGACAGGCGCATTGCTGAGCACAGCTGCCACTGCGGCGGTGCTGTTGGCCCACTGATAAATCTTGCCGTCGCTCGTAGCTGACGCGATGACATATTCGCCGAATGTGTCTAGCGACCAAGTCGTTGCCGGCGTGTATGCGCCGCTGTCTGGCCTGGGCGTATTCCAAGTGCTGGCGCCCCATGTCAGACCGCCATAGCCCAGGTTCTGCACTGCGTCGGCGTTGCCGGTCGTAAAGCTAACCGGCGTGATGTCTGTCAGGGCGTTGTCTTCGCCAACAAAGTAAAGGTTCGTGTGCGTGCCTGCGACCGTCCGCCGGTTGCGGCTGTTGTCGAGGTAGGCGATCAACGCGCGACAGACGCCAGACATGGCCGAAGTTGTGCGAGCACGCCATCCGCCTACCGGCTGCAACGCACCTTCATACCAGCGCACCAGGTTTGCGTCTGACCAGGTATTTGCCTGCTGCAAATCGGTGCCGTTTTTAACTACGCCTGGCGGCGGTGCGATGTTAAGAAAAGACACGGTATTCACCCGTTTCAATCATGTCGCAGAGCTCGTCCGCTCGATAGCCGACCTGCTCTGCCCAACGGCTTGCGTTGAATTCGGTGCTGGCCCAGAAGTAATCGCCTGACTCCATCGCGGCCAGCGCTTTCTTAAAGCCCAGCAATTTAGTGAGGCCAAGATTAAACGCAATGTCGATCATTGCCTCCCGTCGCACACTGTCGAGTTTGCTATACCAGGTAAATCGATCCGTGAGCTCTTGCTCGACTCGCTTGATGTCGTTTGCAAGCAGCATGTCGATCTCAGAGTCGCTCAGACCAATACCGCCGCTCTCGTCAATGTTGCGACCGACGCCCACCGTTACCTTGCCGGCGCTGCATTTGTAAGCGTGGCTTTTGACGCCTTCGTGGCGCTTGAGCATCTTAATAAGTCGTTCACTCATTACTTGTTTGATCCTTACTAGAAGCACCGAAGTAGAAACTGATGATTGAGCTAACAATTCCGCCTAGATATCCGAGCACCAGGTTAATCACTGCGTCTGAATTTTGGTTTGGCTCTTGGATCGTGACCATGAAAATGTAGCTGCCAAAAAACAGGACGCACATGATCGCGATAAGCCTGGCAGTCCAATCACCACTAAATCGCTTGCGCGCGTCTTGCGTGTCTGCTGTCTGCAAGGCAAACACGTCCACGTCTAGCTTTTTCATTTGGACGGCAAAGTCGTTATCTGCGCGTTTGATTTCTGCCAGCTGTTCTGGCGTAGCGTTTTGCACCGCTTGCTGCAGAGCCTTTGGCTCTGGATCACAATCAAGCGCCTTCGCGATGGCTGACGCCGCAGTGCCGGCCAACGGGCCGCCGAGTGCTTGCGCAACCGTCGGTGCCAGGCTGCCGATAATTCCTTTGATTGCGTCAAACTTCATTCGTTCGTCCTATGTGCGTTATCGCGTCAGGTATGCCAGCAAGAGTGCTAAAGTCATCGGCAGCAAAAATAAAAGAACCGCTAACACTGCCCCCCACTGCCGAATCTCTTTCCAAAATTGTTTTTTTGCTGCCGCTTGTCTTGCAAGCTCTGCCTGTTTTTTTTTCCTCGCTTCTGCCATTGCGGCCATAGCCTCGCTGTACAGCTGCCCGTTTCCGCTAACCGTGAAGAGATCTTTGATCTCTTTCATCGTCTCTTGAATGTGTTTTTTTGCTAACGCCGCTTTGACGGCATCTGCCTCTGACAGTTTTCCATCGTTGATTGATCGTTGGAGCTCAACTTCGGCCCCTCCCAGGCTTGATAGATAGCCTGAAATACTCGAGATATCTGAAGTCGTTTCCGCAATTTGCTTGATCGCGCTTGTTGCGGCGTTCACGCCAGCGACAATTGCCGCAATCTCGCCGATCATGGCTTAGCCCATGTTCAATAAAATTGGCATCAAAACCGAACCAAGAACGATTGCGTACAAACCAAAAATTAATCGCTCAAGTTTTTCAAAATTCTTTGCGCCACTGTCCAGGCGGCGTTCTATGTTTTGAAAGCGAACCAGGCACTCGCGTTCATGCGCCTCGATCTCTGCCAACGCCTTTTGCGCTAGCTCTTTCTGAGTTGTCGCCATTAGGCGGACTCTTCCTCGTCCTCTTCGACCGCATGCACGAGATCATGCAAATCGGCTGACCAGGCGTTTATGGTACGCTCGCTTTCGATCATCTGAATCTGTAGCTGTTGCTGCTGATCCCGCAACATGCGAACGCGCTGCACAATAATTTGCGCCTCGGGCTGCAGGTCGCTAAAGTTAAAGTCGGTATCGCCGATTGTGATTACTGCGTCTTCCATGCTCTATTCCTTATGCCGCCCAAGGCGTGCCTGTTGCTGTAGCTGGGGTTATCTGCGCGTCGATGTTGGCTTGTAGCGATGCTTCGGTTGCATCTTTGTCTACGCCGTCATCCCAGCACCATCCTAAAACCTGTGCCTCGGTCAAATCGGCATAGGGAGTGTAATCTGGGCTAGACGCATCGTAGGTAAACCCTTGAGTGCCGTAAGAAAATGCAGTGTAGGTTACAGCGTCATCACCAGTACCTTCCGTTTGCTCTGCGTTTACGCGCCAGTGAGCAGTGAAAACACCCCCATCACTCAGTTCGTAATCAGTGGTTGAGATCGTCCATGTAAATGTAGCCATTACGGTGTCTCCGTCTGTGCAGCGTTATAAGCTGCTATAGCTTCTGTTGTGTGGAACGTATTGCACATGGCTTGAACCTCTGTGCTTTCACCTGACCAATCGTCAGTGGGTGATACTGTGTGGCGATGGAAGGATCTGCTGATCTCTACACCGTCTCTGCTGATGATGGTAGCTGTACGGATTTGGATAGCTTTCCAGCCTCCGCAGTCTACTACTTCAATCTTGTCTTGTACTGTTGCTTCTGATAAAGCCATTGTCTTTCTCCTGTTTTAGTCCGTCTCAAGAGTCCACTTGAGATAATTAGGTTGTTCGGTACGTCATACTAAATAACAGATTGCCTTGGCCCATATCTGCGTGAGTAGCATTCATAACCGGCCCAGATTTTGCCATGTCGTAATAAACGCCATTAGTAACAGTTGCGTTTGGCGGAAGTATTATATTTAAAGAGTTTCTAGTAGTTGACCAGCTAGTCCCATGTACAGTGCTTGATATTCCATAGCTGTTTGCCCTATTTTCTGCCGGAAACGGAAAGCCAGAGATTTGTAGGGCGCCAGATGCTGAGCCAACAGTAGATATATCAAGGTGACACTGAACCGTTACTAAATTACCTATTTTGACATAAGTGCCTAATTGCACGTTGAATGTTCCTGTTCCTATGCTTGCAAACGTAGGAGTAAACGTCCCTTCTTCATAGTCATCCAGCGTTTGCGAAGATGCGCCTACGCCACTAAAATCAATTCCTTCGCTAGTGCTTTCTAAAACAAGATTCTTTTTTAGAATGAGATTACCGCTGGCATCTATGCGTGCGCGCTCCGTTGCTGCTGTATTTGGAAACGGTGAAGTTCCAAAAATTAAACCAACGCTTGTTCCAGACCCATTTTCTGCAATGGCTTGAATTGTCGCTTTTTGTCCAGTGCCGCCGGTAGACCCGTCATTTCCATAAAAGTCTATCTGCCCAAGAACGTCATTAGTTGTTATTGAAGTATCAGTGTTTTCAAGCGTTAAGACTGCACCTTGGCCGGAGTTGTTTGCAGCAAGATTGAGCGTTGTTTTAGGCGAAACAGTGCCAATACCAATGCGGTTATTCGTTGCATCTACATGCAAGGTATCTGTGTCCACAGTCAACGCTGCTGCTGTCACTGTGCCGAATACACCCTCAAGCCCGCTCAACGCATCCGTCACGGCACCACTAGCGCCAGCACCGTCAGTCACGATCATCTTTACGGCACCAGCAGCAACCGCCACGTTCGCGCCAGAGCCCTGGCTAAACGTCAAAGTGAAAGACGTCTCATTGCTAATGATCCAGACCTTGCTGATCGTATTTGGCGCAAGCGTCACTGTGCATGCCTGGCCACCGCCGGTGCATTTTAGGTACATGCTGCGCGCTTCATCGGCAGCGCCGTCTGCCAGGGTTATCGTGTGCGTTGATGCGTTAGGGATCGCTTCGCTGCCTTGGCCAAATGCTGACGCCAGGTTGCTGATCGTAGTATTTAGAAGACCGCCCCAGGTTCCACTGTTAGAGCCGGCCTCTTGCTCGCGAACGCGCAAATCATTGTTAAACGTATCAGCCATCAGTTAGTCCTCACGCTGCCCGTTGCCATGATGTGCTGGCACTGGGCTGTTTTGTGTAGTTCGTGCTTGCGCTGGATTCATCTGACCAGCTGGTTGTGGCACCCGATTCGGTTTGCCATTTAATTTCGCCAGCAGCTGTGACTGTGCTTTGAGCACTGATCGCTGCAGCGCCAAAGCGGATTTGACCGCCGCTTGCTGTAAACGAAGAAGCGGCTGAGATAGTCGCCCTGCCGTTGAGTAGCGTGCTTGACGACGCAGTCGCGCTGCTCGTTGCGCTAATCGAAGCAGCTGCGCTGACAACCACGTTTGCATTCGAGCTAAACGAAGACGAAGCGCTGATAAGCGCAGCAACGTGCCTAAACCTTTGCCCGCTTGCTGTAACTGTAGAAGAGGCTGCGACTGTCGCGCCTGCTTCCCTAATGCGACCGCCATCGGCAGTAACCAAAGCGCTAGCACTGATAGCTGCCGAAGCGTTTGCCACCACTTGCGCAGCCGCTGAAGCAGACGAAGAAGCAGCGATAGTCGCGCTAGCGTCGTAGTAACTCCATTGGCCAAAGCGTCCAGCGCTCCAACTACCATTGCCATAACCCTGGCTCACCTAGTCGAGTGTCACGTCAAGATCGCCGGCAGGAATGCGAAACACGTCGCCGGTTTCAATCGTTCTGCTAGACGTCAGGTTTGACCAGGCTAAGAAATTGCCAGAGCTCTCTGCGTCAAAAATCGCAACGGCAACAATGGTGCCCCAATCGCCAGTAGCCGTAGGCCACTCAACAGCCGCGCTGTTTGTCGACGCAGAGCTCGTCGTCGTGAATGCGCAGCTTTGTCGTGCATAGCCGCTGCCGCTTAATTCTGTGCCGCCGCCCGCATCCGTTGGCGCGGTCGTATAGAGTGCCAGGTACTTAGTGCCAGGCTGCGAGAAAGACCCGCCGCTCAGCACATAATCGAGCACTTTGTTTTCTAGGTAGTCGCTAAAGCCCGCCATAGTCTTTTCCTATTGGAGCGCCGCCGCTCTCATTTTGACGCTGGTCTGGCCAGCCGTTCGTTGGTTGCTCACTTCCAGGTCATCAATCGCTCGCTGGTACAGGCTCGCCCATACCGTGATGCGCTCGTCGTTCTGCAGGTAAGGTGCGCTCTGCATCAACGTCCCGTAGAGATAGATGTCTGGGTTGTGCGTGAGCAGCCAGTTGCTTGTGTTCGTGTCAGAAAGCGCTTCGATCTTGGCGTAGTACACAAGCTCTGCCGTGTACCCAGTAGCCGTGTTGTCTGGCGCCGGATAGACCTGGATCTCTGTGCCAACGTGGCTGTATCGAGACGGCGTGCCGGTAGCACTGCTGCCAGACTTCAGCGCGTTCAGCGCTTCGTTCGTGACAAACTCCATCTGCGTCACAGGGTTGGTCTCAAGAATCAGACTTACTGTCTGTATCCAATCTGCCGGTGTTGCGCTGTATTCGCTGTCGATCGTCGCCTGAGATCGAGTGATCATGTAGCGATGGCGGATGCTGCGGTTAAACTGCGATTCCGCCAAAGCCACAAAGTCACCTATCGCACTCGTCAAATCCGTGCGGTTTAGCCAATCGGCTACGCTCGCTTGGAGCTCTGAGTACGTCGAGATCGCCATCAGATACGCGCGTCTCGCGTGCGGAACGCGCGGTTATCTGGGTCGTTAAGCCATGCCTTCATCTTTTTAGGGTCGTCGGCAATGCCTCTCGCTTTCAGGTCGTACAAGACGCTCAATGGAATGGACGCAACCCTAGACCACTCACCATGCTTCTGGTGTCGATCCATCTCGTTACGAGCCCGCTTGTTCGCCTCAACGATTGCCGTCACGTCTTGCGATGTCGCAATAGTGATTTTGTCGTCTTTCAGCGTCTCGCCGGCTTCGTATACGAAGTCTGATTTGATGCCTGTTGTGGCATCGTTAGACAGGTTGCGTTTTATTTCCATTGATTAGTCCTAGCTAGTGGATAGGTCAGCCACAACGCCCAGACCAGCCTCTTGAGTGACGACCAAGCCGTACTCAGCCAAGGTGAGGAACTTGGTTGCGTCACCGGTCTTCGCTAACTCTTCAGCCTGGATTGGGCGAAGCGTTGCAACCTCACACATATCTGGGTCGATGACGTAAGCGTCGCGTGCGCGGCTCTTGGTAGAAGGTACGATCTGAACGCTACCGAAATCGCTAAGGTAGACGTCAGCCGCCCCAACAATTGTGGTAGGGCCGTCAGAAGGCGCCATGTAACGCTGAGCAGCAATGCCGGCAAAGCCGGAAATAACCGTCTTAACGTGAGGACCAACCATGACAAACTGAGGTGAGCCCCCGTTGGAGAAGATGCCTTGCAGGACTGTTTTTAGCATGCTCTCGGTCATGGCTCGCTGGGTGCCATCAGTAGCCGCGGCATTTACGACACCACCAGATACAGTTGGATCTGCACCGCCCGTGCCGCGAGACGTGTTGGTCTTGATGAATGCAGCCAAAGGCGCAGTCTTACGAGCGGTCGTGCTGTTACCAGCGACAGCTGCATGGTTCAAACCACATAGGTTATGTTCCATATCGTTAGCAAGACGCTTGCCCGCTAAGCTGATCTGGTAGGCGACTTCTGCCCGTCGGCCTGCCAAATCTAACGCACTCATTGTGTCAGACACGATGAAGTCTTTGCGGCTGATCTGCGTGTAGTTACCCAAACGAGTTGTTGGGGTCACTGCAGTGAACGAAGCCAGGTCGTCGCCTTCCAAATGATGGTTAGCTGCAGCTGAGCCCAAATCATCAGTCTGCCATTCAAAGAATGTGTTTGTGACTGAGCGACTCTTGCTCATGTTGCTCATAAAGGGCCGAGTCTCTGGCGAAATCATAGTTATAATGTTGGAGAGATCTTCCCGAACGCCTTTGGCGTCGTACTTCAGAAAAGTGTTAGCAATAATACTCATGGTTTTTAAGCCTTATAAAAGAGATTCAATCAAAGACGCTGCATTCTCTGCAGTGCCTCGCTCTTTGAGACGTTGATACGCGGCTTTAGTTTTGCGAGCGCTTGGCTTCACCTGCTGCTGACGAGATCCTGACCTGACTGTCTTGCCCGATTGACCAGCCTTGCGTGCTTTACGCACTCGGCTCTGTCCTTTGTCGAAGAGCATCGCCTTTCGCAAAACTGCGATATGGCTAGCGCGCACAAGTGCGCCGAGCTCTTCTTCCGCAACGCCGCTATCGAGCAAATAGGTTTTTAGCTCTTCGCGTTCTCTTGCGGCTACCTTGTCGTCCTTCCACTCTGGGATGACTTCAGGCAGTCGGGCTGCTTCCTGAGTGATCAGCCCGCGCATTTGCTGCTCTTGCTCTTGGGCGTTAGCGTCGTTCACACGCTGCTGCTCTATCGCAATGGCCTGCATCTTTTGCGCTCGCTGCTCAGTCCGCTGTCGGTACTGTCGCTCTAAACGACTCGCCTCAATTGGATCTTCCTCGTACATACGATCGAAATCCGGCGCTGGCTCGTCAAAAGCCTGTAGCTGCTGCTGCAAAGCTCCCAGTAACTGGGAATACTGTGTCCGCTCAAGAAGAACCGCGTCTCGGTCTTGTTGGAAAGCCTTACGCTCTTCCGCCAATGTCTGGCTCTTCTTGGTGTAGTCGGCCTGGCGTGAGTACCCGTTCTGAAGCTCATCAAGACTAACCTCTACGTTTTCACCATTTACTTTGACAGTGAATGTATCGGCCTGCTCTTGTTCGCCCTCGTCTTCGTCGTATTCCTCTTCATCCAGATCGTCGGCATCATCGTCTTCTGAGTCGAATTCCTCTTCGGATTCTTCAAACTCAGCGCCTTCCAGTGCCTCGCCCCCCTCAAGAGACTCGTCAACGTCGCTTGAATCTTCGGCTTGCCCTTCTGCGGGTTCCATCAATTTAGCGATAGCAGCCTGGGCGTCGCCCAGGGTGCCCCCCATATATGGGGTTTCTTGCGTATCTATTTTATCACTCATTAGTTATTCCGCTGTTTTGCGAAAGCAATCTCGTCGGCTGCGGCGCGCATGCGCACAACAATGTCGTCGAGTGCTTCCTGTTTTTGATGTAAGCGCTCCCGCATAGCGGGGTCACGTTCCTTGCACCACAGCTCGAAGAAATCGAGCCTTAGCATCTTGATGAGCTCGGCGAAGTCTTCGTCGTCCGCCAAGCGTTGGATGTTGAGTAGCGAGTTATGCGACAGGGGCATTCGGCACCTGTTGTTGTGCGGCCAGCTGTCTTACGAGCTCGCGGTCGCGTTCTGAGTTGGCTCGGATGCCGGCAACATCGACCTGGGCGCCATACCTGGCAGCAATCTCAGCTGCCTTGAGCGCAATGTCTGCCTCATCTTTGTCGCGCCGGCGATCGTCTTCGCGCTGCATCTTTTCGCGCTCTAAATCCAACTCCGCCTTTTTCTTCTCTATGTTTGCGTTGATCTCTGCCATCTGAACCTGGATCAGCTGCTCGTTAATGTCCGGCTTCGGCGGCTCTTGAGGTGTTGGCGGCTGCTGACTTGGGTCTTTGAAGAACCGCTGCGGGTCTTTGAAGCCAGAGACTTCGAGTATCTGTACCAGCGTCTGGTAGTAATTCTCGACGCTGACCAGTGGATTCTCGGGGCCAAGTTGCTGCAATAGCTGCTCTTGCTTCTGCGCGACTTGCTGCAGCATCTGCATGCGCTCAACGTCGCCGCCCTTACCCAAAGCCACATTGCTGACAACGTCCATGTCGGCGTTCCAGCGATCAGGGCTCATGGGCACAAACGTGTTGCGCAGCCTGATCATCCGCGGCTTGTCCATGTGCTTGATGATCAGCTGCAGCAAGCCCTTATAGAGCCGCGTCATGCCGCCATCGGCGAACAGCCTGGCAATCATCTCGGTGCGCTGCTGAGCGGCCCCAATCGTCTGCTGTACGGCCATAAGCGTGCTGCTCTGCAATGCGCTAGGGTCGAGCCCGTCAGCCGCCTTAGAGACGCCTGTGCGGTTCTCACGCATCTGGTCTAGGTAGTCGAGCATCGGGAATGCTTCTTTGCCGACAAAGGGCAAATTGAACGGCACAACAGCGCCAGGCTGACGCATACGAATCACGCCGCCGGCTTCGTTATTCATCACGTCTTCCAGGCTCGCCTGGCCTTCAACAATTCCCACCCTGGGGTGCGTGCTCATCGCCAGGCTATCAAGGCTTGCTCGCAGCACGGCGGTCTTGATCCGCTGTATGTCCATCGTCAGGTCGGCGATCGACATGCCAAACATCGCGTGCGGCTCTGGATCAGGGCAAAAGAACGCGAACGGCACCATGTCGGTCGGCTCGTTACGCAGAATTTCGTAATTAGGGCCAGCGCAGCAAATGCGTCGCAATTCGGCAACGCCATCGCCGTCTGTGTCGATCTTGGCGTATGCCTCGACATAAAGAACGCGGCGCACCATTTCAGAGTTTTCAAACGAGCTCTGCTGGTAGCGCTCGCGAGCCTCGACGTTAAAGAGCTCAAAGTCTGTGTCGCTGGTGGTGGCGTATTGCTCGATCTCGTCGGCGTCGTAGCCGAGCTCGACCATGTCGCTGATGGTCAGGTAAGCGCGGTGCGCGACCAGGTCGGCGTCTTCCAGGCTGCGAGCATTGCGGTTGATCACAATCTCTTCCGGTGGCACTGACTCGACCTTGATCTTGCCAACCTTCTTGCGGTGCGTGACGCGGACGGAGTGCATCGCCTCGGGGTTGTCGCTCGACGTCATGCTCTTGAGCATGTCGATCTCAACGTCGGGGTTGCTGTTAAGCGCAGCCAGAGCCTGGTCATCCAGGTTCTCGAGCTCGTAGCTCTGCGTCTTCTCTGACTCGTCGTAGCAATACTTGATAAAGCCAGAGCCCTTGACCAGCGCGTCTTTCATCGTCGCGTAGATGATCTCGATGTACGACTGATCCTGGTCTTGGTTCAGTATGTAGTTAACGTAGTCAGTCGCCTGCTTGGCCATCTCAACGTCTTCTGGGCCGGTCGGTGCGTATTCCACAACGTGGTCAGAGCCACAGAAAATGCGCATAAGAGACGGCAGCATCGCCTGTACGGTATCGCGTACATCCATCGTTTGTGCGGTGCTGCGGCCCTCTTCTTCGTTGCCCAGGGGCTCGCCGGCGTAATACTCGGCTGCCTCTGCGCGCACTGGCGAAATAGTGTTGTCGATGAAGTCCACGGCATCTTCGATGGCAAGCGTAATAGCGGCCTGCACCTCTTCTGCATCCATGCCCATGTCTTCTTCAATGAATTCGTCGTCGTCGTATAGTTCTGCCATTAGAAAATATCCAATAAGGATTCACCGACTAATTTGGCGCGCTGCGGTAA
>Ga0181400_1000812_pt1 | contig 13327 bp, 23 predicted proteins | sample 23SPOviralmetaG_FD_130129 | JGI IMG/M metagenome (GOLD analysis project Ga0181400, IMG submission 130129) | Marine viral communities from the oligotrophic San Pedro Time Series (SPOT) site, San Pedro Channel, CA, USA - 23 SPOT_SRF_2011-06-22 | ecosystem: Environmental > Aquatic > Marine > Strait...
GGTCGTTTACATAATTGGAATCATGCTTTTGGTATTGTTACATGGTTTGACAAACCTAGAGGCAACTTTCAAGTAGAAACGATTGAAATAGTAAAAGGACAAGCAACAGTATGGGGAGAGACAATAAATGGATAAAAATTCTAAATATATGCAGGTAATAAACCAAGAATTAGAGTTGTTAGGTACATTTGAAAGTTTAAACAAGTGTATCGGACTCGCTAGAAAATTATCATTAACAGATTTAATATCACCAAGCTCTAGGACTACAGGCGAGGTTGCTGAACTTATTTATAGGTTGCAGAACTTAGCAGAGTTTGAAGTTTTAGACTTTAACCATAACGAGGCTTAAATGAGTACTTACGAAGCATCATATTGTTCACAGTCTGATGTTGCTCAAGTTTTACCAGAGATGGCAAAATATTCGCAACGATCTATACTATCACCTAATTGGGTGGCTAGTGGAACATCACACTTATTTTATCACTACTCAGCAGGTTCTGGGTATTCTGTACTATTTAAAGATGGGCAGGACTTAGGTGCTGAACATGGCTCACAGCCTTCATCAGATAATCAATGGAGATATGTAGAGGCTGATGGTAGGTTAGAGTATTACATAGGCGGTGGGAGTGCAAACACACTTAATGGAAGTGTCTGGGAGTTTGGTGAGGATCAAGATGCTAACTTTACTAAAAACATCTCAAGGGCGAGTGATTTCGTTAGAAGTATGGCAGGGATGCCTATCTACCCACGCAAAGGTGTAGGAAGTGCATCAGCAACAGGGAATGATTACCCAGAAATAATTGTAATGAGTACAGCACACATGGTTGCATCCTTTATTACTGCACCTTATGATGATGAACTATCTGAAAGATTAGCTAGTAAAGTATCTAACCCAGAAGGCACAGGTTGGTTAGACTTAATTCGCAGAGGTGAGATAAGCATAAGCCAACAAGAATCCTTACAAAAGAATAAGGGTATTGTAAGAAGGGTATCTGTAAATGGTTCTACAACCTCAGATATTGTTGATGTGCGTGGCAGACCTACAGCTAGGTGGGATTTAATTAAGATAAAAATCACAACAGCAGGTACACTAACCAGAGGAACAGAATCCACAATTAAATACTCTACTTTTGGAAGTAGTTCAGAAGGTCTACAAGTAGATGAAATGGTAGAAGATGAGATAGTAACAGGGGGATGGGATCATGTTGGCAGGGGTATGTATGTACGCTTTTCAGCAGGTGTACTTACCTTAAATGATACTTGGGAAATGGAAATATCTGGAGAGATAGGGCAAAGTGATACACCAATTAAAACAGCTTATATAGAACGAATATGATAGATTATTCTAATAGAATATTTGAAGTAGTAGACCAAATTCATCACATTGTGGCGAAAGAGATGGCTTTGCCTATCTATATGGATGGACATCAAGGAAATCACTCTGTATATATAGAACCTATAAGTGACAATCTACTAGAGATACTCACAAATGGGCAAAATAGGCAGTACACAGTCTTAATATCGTATGAACTTACATCTGGTGGCAATTACACAGAAAACACCTTTAAACAGGTTGCAAATGTAGCAGAACATATTAAGCGTTTATTTGCACCAGATAACAATGCTAACAATAATGCAGTCTGGTCTGGTGGTGAGGTTGAATCTGTTGAATATGAAAGAGATGAAGAAGATGAAACCAAAGTTAGAGCGTTAATTACTTTTAGTTGTATAGGATATGAGGTAACAAATTGAAGATTAAATTAATAAAAGAACCTATTAGAGATGCTTTAGGTATCTGTTTTAATAAAGGTGCTTATGATCCAGAAGTTGTAAAACAGCTTAATGATGGTGAAGAGGTAGAAGTTGAACGGATTCCGAAAAAAGCTGAAAAATATGTTAAAGAAGTAAAATTAAAACCTAAAAAAAAGGATAAGAAATAATGGCTATAGCAACACAGGCTTTTTCTCCAAAACAATTCTCGTTTCTGATTGCAGAGCAAGATGATTGGGGAACATTAAACCCTAATAGTGGTGGTTCACCAGATAATCCATATATTGCTCTTGATGTGGATTCTATCGGTTCTCCATCTTTAAATGTTAATCAAGGATTAGAGCATCGCTCTGGAAGTCGTATCTTACAGGCTACAGATTTTTTTCAAGATATTAAAGGCTCTGTAAAAGAGTTTAGTGTATCTGGAACAGCAACAACTGAAGGACTTGATTTATTACTTAGTAATATAACAGGTGATGCTAGTGTACCTTATTCTGTTGCAAGTAATGCAGGGACAAGCACATTAACATCAGCAACTGTAAACCAAACAGATCAACAGCTTTTATCTGTAATCTACAAGTCAGCTTATGGAACTAATGCAGATTTAGCTTTTAAAGATGTTTTATGTACTGCTCTCAGTTTTAATGGTGATGCAAATACAGAAGGGGGCAGAATAAAGTTCTCTGCTACTTTTAAGACAGGCAGTCTAGCATCAGATTTAACAGGTTCTACTACTACAATAGATACAGCAATTACTGCTAATAACTACTATATGAGTAATTGGGATGCTGATGACAGAATAATAGCAGGTCACGCTGATGTAATACTTTCATCTTTTAGTTTAAACATTACAAATGATGTTGAGTTTGTAGGTCTTACAGCAACAGGGTTTGAAAGTGTAACAAGAGCAGGTGAAATAAGTGCAACAGCAGAGTTCACTTGTGTATATGATAGTAATACTGCACCGATGTTTGAAAACTTTAATGACCAAGTAACAGGATCATCTGAAGGTGCTACTTTAATGGGTGCAGATGCTACACCATCTAATGGTCAATTTGAGTTTAAGTTTGCTAGTTCAGTCCTTACTGATGTTAGTTTTAGTGATGCAGGTTTAATGATGCTAAACGCATCTGTTAAGGCTGTAGGTGCAGGAATTGGTTCTAGCACAGCACTATTTGAAGTAAGCTGTTAGTAAAAGGGGGAGGAAATGAAAATAGAAGTAGATGGTCATATCATTCAGATAAAACCTGTTAATTATGTTGATAGGTTAGGATTACAGGGTGAGTTTGCAGATGTATATGCTAATGGAACGGATAATGTCTCACAGAAGGCATTTAATTTATTATTAGGACATACAGCAGAGATTGCCTTTAACAACCCAGATACTGCACTTAAAGAATATCCTTATGATGTGCAGTTAAAAATACTTACTAATATAATGAGTGAGTATTTAGGTCTGAGTGATAACCAAAAAAAATCCGATGGGGTTTGAGTTATGCTGTGTGGTTCTGGTTTTTACAGCCAGACTCACACGAGAACTTAATCCTCCCCTACTCATGCTTGAACCCCATCACTCGAGAAACAAGGGATTATAATACTATAGATGATATTTGGGAAACAGTTAAAGATGTCGTTGATGCACATGATCCAAAGCGAACTCTTGGGCAGGAGTTATATTATCTTGTGCCATTATTTGCTAATCCTAAATATGTATTGGATGAACATCTTTTTGCTATTATCAATGAATATCACTATGTCAAAGACTATAATATTCCACTTGGAAAAACACTTAATAAGACTGATGCAATCAAATTGGATTATTTTACAATCATTAAGAATGAACTCGCATCAGTAATAAGACACAAACAGGAAAAAGATGGCAGATCAAAAAGTTAATATAAAAGTAACAGCACAAGGTGCAAAGAAAGCACAGGATGAATTAAAGGGTGTTGAGGGTGCTATTGGTAAAATGGGTAAGGCTGTTGGAGTAGCCTCTGCTGTCTATTTTGGAGCAAGAGGTTTAATTGCAGGTTTTAGTTCAGTCATTACATTAGCAGGTGAGCAAGAACAAGCAGAAAAAAAGCTAGAGGTCGCTTTAGGTAAAACATCACAGTCTTTATTAGACCAAGCAACAGCACTTCAAAAAATGACTGCTTTCGGTGATGAAGCAATTATAGGTGTACAAGCATCTATAGGTGCATTTATAAAATCAGAAGAACAAATAAAAAAAGCAACAGAAGCTACTTTAGATATAGCTGTAGCTATGGGAATGGATTTAAAAAGTGCAGGTGATCTAGTTGCAAAAACATTAGGATCATCTACAAATGCTATGTCTAGGTATGGTATAGAAGTTACAGGTGCAGTTGGTAGTACAGAAAGATTAGAATCGCTTACAGGTAATGTTGCTAGATTATTTGGTGGACAGGCATCTGCCGAGGCTGAGACGCTTACAGGTAAAATAGAGCAAATGAAAAATGCAATAGGAGACGCAGGAGAGGCTATAGGTAGCTTACTTGCTCCTGTAGTAATAAGCGTTGCAAGTAATATAGCGTCTTTAGCCAATGCAACAGGAAGTTTAGTAAATAATTTTTCTCATATTAAAGATGGAAATTCTTTAGCATCTGCTGAGTTACAGTTGTTAAATACAGAAATGGAAGACTTTAAAAAAGTTACTGATGAATTAGGATTTTACTCATTACTTGAAATGAACAATCAAATTAATGATTTATTAAGTACCATGCCTGTAATAACTCCAGAGGTTGAAAAGTTAATGGATCAGCAACTTATATTAGCAGAAGCAATGAAAGAATCAACAAAAGAAATAAAAAAACAAAAATTTGAATTAGATTTAAATGCTGAAATTGAACAGGGTTCTAAATTAGCTGAGTCAACTATGAATAGAGTAACAGCAGAGATGGAGTTAGGTAAAATAAAAAAACAAAATTTAGAACAAGATTTGCGAGGTGCAATATTATCTGGACAGAGTGCTAAGCAAGCAATGGTTTCTGTAGTAAGAGCCGAGACAATGGAAGCTGTAGCAGGATTATTATCAAGCATATTAAAGACTGTTCCATATCCATTTAATTTAATTGCAGGAGCAGGAGCAGGTGCATTGGTTAGTGGGTTAATGGATAGTGCTATGGGGCAACTTAGTTCTGTTAAGTTTGCAGAAACAGGTTTTGAGGGAGTTGTAACTAAGCCTACAATGTTCATAACAGGTGAAAACAATAAACCAGAGCAGGTATCTGTAACACCTTTAGGTGGTGAATCTAGTGCAGGAATTAATATTAATATACAAGGCAATATGATTGGTAATGAAGAATTTGTAAGAGATATATTAATACCAGAAATGTCTAACGCAAGGAATCAAAATCTAGCATGAGTTTAACTTTACCATCAGCATATTCGACTGCTTTAGAAAAAACAGTTATAAAAGAAAATTGGATTATACAGCTATATTATGATGATGGTTCTAGTTTTACATCTATAGCTTTATCAGATACAACTGTAGGTAGTGTTTTTTATCAAGGTGTAGTAACTAATAGACCATCTGTAAGAACATCTATATCATTAGAAGATTCAAAATCAAAAACCTCTAATATATCTTTAACTATTGCAAATTTTAAATATAATGATGCAGACTTTTCTGCTGAGTTGTTTTTAGGTACAAGAAAATATATTAATAGAACTGTTAAAGTATATTCTCAGTTAAATGATGAATCTACCTTATCTAATTGCCTACAGATATATCAAGGAAGGTTGATAGATATATCACATGATGATAAGATTGTTAATTTAAATATTACAGAGCAAAGACCTTATGATTTTATTAGTATCCCACAATTAAGAACAGATAGAACCAGAAACTATTACACTTTAGCTTATGGTGACTATACACCTAATAATTCAACCAGAGATTCTCAAGCCTTTTGCCATGAAAAGAAATTATATCCTGTAAAAGTAGATAGATTAAGTGCTACTCATTTAATAGCAATACAGGAAAGAGCATTAGATGGTAACTCTGGTAATGAGGGTAGGTTACATTATTATGAAAAAAATGCTGATGCTTTTGTTCCATTAACTTTAACAAATAATGCATATAATAATGTTTCTATATCTACACATGATCCTAATGGTAATGCTATAAGAATAGATAATGATTTATATCGTGGGCTTATTTGTAAACCAACAGGTTTAAATGATGAAACTGATCCTAGTTTATGGAATAATCCAGAAAGAGCTTTTGATGTAATTGGTGATGATTCTACATATAGCACAGGTGCTGTAGAAACATTAGTAGCTACAGGTTCATCAACACAATCATCTCAATTAATATTTGATGTACCAGATATTGAAGGTGAAATAAGTTCTATGAAAATGAAAGTTAGATACAGAGTAGATGTTAATAAATCTGGTTCACCTTTTTACGCTGTTACCTTAGAAAACAAAACTCCAGAAGATTATAGTGGATCAGCAGATACTATTGTAAATATTACAACAACATCTGGAACACAAGACACAGGGAATGTTATATCTAGTTTAATAAATATGGATTCTTTTTTATCTGGTAATGATAATAAATTACTTAATCCAATAAAGATAAATGCTGAGTTAGCTTATGCAGGTGGTAGTGGTACAGTTACAGCAAACTTTTATGTATATGATGTACATATTTATGTAAAAACAGCTTTAGATATAGCAGGTAATAGAGATGCTAGTAAAAAAATAGCAAATGATATAGAATATCTGTATGTAGGAGCAAATGGATTAACAGAGTCATATAGTGGTTCTAACAACTCGGTAAGCTATGGGCATGAGGCTCATCGTGATTTATTAGTAAGATATACAGGATATACTACAACTGAGCCAGAAAATTGGAGTTCATTAAACACAGACAGAGCGACATCTAATTGGAAAATAAGATATTGGTTAGATGAACCAACTGATCTAATTAAGATACTTGATAAACTATCTTATGAATTTGCTTTTATATTTAAGTTTAGACCAGATGGAACAGGTAGCTATGTTCATATAAAACAAACATCTGAATTATCAGCAGTTCAGACATTAAATAAAGATGATATAAAAAATTTAAACATTACAAATACATCTTTTAAAAATCTTACGACTAAAATGGAGATTAATTATGAAAGACATCCTGCTGAAGGTAAGTATTTAGAGACAGTTACAGGAACAAACAGCACAGCTAGAACAAATTTTAATATTCAAACAAAAGAAAATATAAAAAAAATAGATTTAGACATGAATGTAGGCACTCCAAGCACCACACCACAATCTGATCCTAATAATGATTTTTATTCTTACTATGATAATATATTAGGAGATATATACAAACAGGTTTCTTGTGAAATTGTTAATCCTAATAAAGGTTATAATTTAGAAACAGGTGATATTATACAATTTTCAAATAGTACAGGAGAGATGCCAATAAACCCATTTGGTGGGAATTGGACTAATTATTACATGATAACACAATTAAATAGATTGCCAAATAAAGTAAATATTGTTGCAAGAGAGGTAGGATAATGGCTAAAAAGTTTTATTATGATTCGGTAGAATTATTAGATGCTACAATTACAGCAGGTACATACAGTAGTGGAAATTTTAGTGTGTCAGCAAGTGCTGTTACAAATGAACACTATCTAACAGATCAATCATTATCTCAAGCTGTTACAGGTTTTGATGATGAAGATACTATTAGAATAGATTTATTGTCTAGTAACGCAGTTGATTTTATTACATGGTTTATGTCTGCAGGTGATTCACAGCCTTTAAAGTTTTATTATTCAACATCGGCTACATCTGGACTTACTGAAGTAGCATCAGTACCAGAGAGTGAACTAGCAGGTGGTTGGAATATTGAAACATTCTCATCGCAATCTAAACGATATTGGTTTATTAGGTGTAATAGTGGAACAGTAGATAATATAACTGAATTAATATTAGGTGCTGTTCTGTCGTTTGAGAATCAGCCAGACATAGGTATAGCTACACAGGAAATCTTTGGCACAGACCTCAATACATCGCTTGGTGGGGTAGAATACGCTAACAAGAGACACGAACCTAAAACCACATTCCAACTTAACTTTAGTAATATATCACAAACATTTAAAAACAATCTGGTCAGCTTTGAACAGGATGTAACAAACTTTAAAAAATTCGTGTACTACGATGATTCTACTTATCATTATGTACGCTTAGACTCACCTATAAAATTTACAGAAGTAGCTTTTCAACGATTTAGTGCCTCTTTAAAATTAAGAGAACAACTCAGTTAAAATATAACGCTACCGATAACCCATGATGTAACGATTCCTGTCTATCGCTACATTGTGGGTTATTTTTTTTTATTTATTTACTTGCACCTTTAAAATATTATAACGACCTTCTAGGTGATGATAACATTTAAATATAATAATTTAGAGACCACCGAGGGCAACAAACTCATTCCTGAGATAATGTTATCATCTCCCTCGGTGTCTCAAACAAAGGATGATAACATGAATAACAATAACAATAATATGATTACAAGAAGATGGACTAAGCAAAATGTTCAACAGGTACTTAGACAGCTTAGAGGTTTTAAAACTCCAAAAGGTGAGTCATTATTTAAAGTAACTAAAAAAGATAGTTCTTATGAAGTTAATGCTGTTAAAAATGGTGAATTAGTTTTGTCTGCTATGAATGGCAGATTTGATTACTTAGTAAGGTGTGATAGTAGATTATTTAACGCTATGGGGAGTAATTAGGATGAATATAGCTACATGGAAACAAGGACAGGGAGCAAGGTATTCTAAAACACTTGCTAAGATAGCAAAAGAACACAAAGGTATTCAGCAGTATTATTTTGAAGATGGTAGTCATTGGGTAATACTACATAATGGATATAATTGTGATATGGGTTGTGGTACGATTGGCGAACCAAATGTCAAATATGCTTTAGAGAAGATAAGTAGTATTTACAAAGAAGGGGGTAAGTAGGATGGATTATAAAAAACTTATCTTAAAAGGTATGGGGAAATCAAAGGTTAGAACCATAGTCAAAAAATGGATCATAGAACAATCAAACATTGCTTTAGAGTATGGACATTCTATATCAATTCCTAGCTATTCTATTATTTCTGGCTTTGGATTACCAGAACTAGGTGAAGATGATGATTTTTGCTTTGGTGATTTAACAGATTACTTAAACAATAAAATATAGGGGGTAAGTAATAAATGATTAAATACATACTGAATCTATTTTCTAGTAATAGGTTAGCAGATAGTGATGACCGAAATACAGTCATTGAGTGTTTTAGCAGAGACTTAACATTCGACAAAACTAATAACTATCAAAAGGTATGTACAGAGAGGGTTGAGAGTTTGTTTTTAGGCTCTAGGGATTCCGCTAAATCCGAGCCTGTTTTTATTGCTCTCAACTCTCTTTCTAATTTGGTTAAGTCCAGACTAGGAGTAATAAGATTTTTAGCAACAGGTGAGATGGGTGATTTAGATAAAACTCAACTCATAGAATTATTTAATGAAATAGATAATCAAGTGGAGAAAATAGAAGATGATGTCAATAACTACATTAACAAGCCTAAAATCATTCGCAAAAAAGCACAAGAAGGCTATCGGATGCACACAACAAGAATATCAAATGATTTTGACGATTTTGAAGAAGTATATTAAAATGATAGAAACCAAGTCTGTGATTGACCAAGACATAGAACTAACTGATTTAATAAAATTAGTAAGGTCTTTAGATGGATAAATTATTTAATGTACCACATGATTTTAAATATCATGCTGAGATTATATATGAAACAGAGGACAGCTTTGGCTTTACGGATGCAATGGGCAACACCTTAGATGATTTTATTGATGACATTAATAAAAGGTTTGATAAGTATAAGGATAGACAGCCAGATTTATCTGAGGCTTTACTTGATCCTAATGGTGAAAAAATTAATATTACATACAAAGTACGAACAATCTTAAAAAAAGGGGAATAGCATGATTGATTTTATATTAGATTTATATGAGTATATGATGTATTGGGTTGAGAAAATAGCACCATACTTTATATGTTTCTGGTTAGGCTATATATTAGCTGAACTAATAAGACTTTAATTAACAAAAGTAGGAGAGTAAAATGGCATTTCAAATAAAGAAAGACCTTCATTTAAACACAGGTATCTATCTGAAGTTGTTAAGTGATCCAACAAGTGCGAAAGTAGAAAAGGATATGTTTGACAATGAAAGATACACGCTACCTGTTGAGATGATTGGACACGACCTTACAGATGGTTCTGGAGTAAAGTGGTTTCAAAATGATAAAGGTGAATGGATAGAACTTAAAATCGGTAAACAGACTGATTTTGAGTTTAGTGGTGCATTGTATAAAAAGCTAGTAGGTAACAGTTCTGGCACAACAGTACAAGTAATGCTCAAGGAAATAAATGGCGAGAAAGGTACTTATGCAGGATGGTCGGTTACACCTATGTCTGGGGGAAATCATCCCTTAGAGGTACTAAGTAAGTCCAAGAAAGTTGTTTCTAGTAATAGCTTGGGTATTACATGGGGTATGTGTATTAATAATGCGACACAACTTGTAATTAAAAAGATGGAAGATGGAGTACCTATTGCAGAACAAGTTGAAAAGATAGCTAGGGAATTAATGGATGTGGCTGTTCATGGACTTACAAGATGGGAAGAGGATCAAATCCAGAAAGACCAGAATGATAAACCTAGTGAGGAAGAGCCTAATAATGAGGATGTTCCTTTTTAATGAAAAGAACCCTTATTAAGAAGTTAGATACTGCTTGGTCGAAAAGAATCAAGCAGTTTGGCAGTTGTGAGGTATGTGGTAAGCTAAAAATACTAAATGCTCACCACTTTCATGGCAGGAGATGCTTTTCTGTTAGATGGGATATTGATAATGGATTTTGTCTATGTGTAGGTTGCCATAAGTTTAGTCCAAAGTTTTCAGCACATGAGACACCTGCTGAGTTTGTTGAATGGGCAATACAGCAAAGAGGTCAAAAGTGGTACGATGACCTTAAAATTAAAAAGAACACACCACAAAAATTTATAGATGCAGATTTTGATATTATTATGGAGAGTTTAAAGTGAGTAGTTTTCACGAATCTCTGGAAGTTGGTAAAAAGTCCGAAGAATTGGTCTTAAATCGCATTAAAAACAAATACCCTAGTGCTTATATAAAAGATGGATATTTTAAAGATTTTGATATATTTATACCCGAAATAGATACATCTGTGGAAGTTAAGAAAGACTTCATGAGTAAATACACAGGAAATGTTGTTGTAGAAGTACAGATGAATGGTAAACTATCAGCATTAAGCACTACTAAAGCAGATTGGTGGGTATTTCACTTAGATGAAGAAGAATTTATATTTATAACACCAGAACAGATTAGAGATATGATCAATAAAGAAAACTTTAAATCTGTGCAATTTACAGGTAAGGGTGACTACGCTAGTAAAATTGCCTACCTTATTAAAAAGCATTATTTTAATATCTATGGTCAAAATATGAGTATATATAAGGATTTTATTTAATATAAAATATAGGGCAAAAAGTAATGAATAGAAATTTTTATAAAGTAAAAAAAAGAAAAACAAAGGAAAGAAATTGGACATATTACAAATCAACAACTTCAGAAGAAGATATATTAAAATTTACAAATATTAAAAACCCAGATAAAGCTAGTCCTAGATGGAAAAAGGCTTATGAATTACAAATATTAGCATATAAAAAAATACATCAAGAATTTCCATTAGTTAGATTTTATGATTTTAAAAAGCAAATTAGTAAATATGCTAAATTAATTTATGAAGATGATTTTGGGTTTAAAGAACAGTATCAACATCCTAATTTTTTACCAGATGGATATTTTTTACAATATGATCAAGATAACAATCAATTAGAGATATTTTTAATAGAAGTAGAAAATAAAAGTAGATTAACTGATGAAAAATTAGATACTATCAAATGGTGGTGGTTAGATAGTATAGATGTAGAAAAATATGTTCCTATATATTTATTGGAATTTAATCGCTTTGGTCGGTTTCAAAGGCAGGTATTAAATGAAGGTTTTAAAAAGGATGGTTTTAAGCTATTAAAATCATATATGAATAATGAGTAATGGTTGGATAAAACTGCATCGTAAGATACAAGATAACCCTATCTGGGATAAGCCAGAGCAGTTAAGAGCGTGGATTGATCTACTATTAATGGCTACACATAAAGAGCGTACAAAGTTTATAAATGGGGAAGAAGTTATATTAGAACAAGGTGAAGTAGATGCCTCATTTAGATACCTATCTAAGCGTTGGGATTGGAGTACAGGAAGGGTAAGAAGGTTTTTAAACCTGTTAAAAAAGTGTTCAATGATTGATGTAAAAACGGATACAGGTCAAAATGTTGTAAGTATCTGTAATTACGCAACTTATCAGATTGAAGATAATAAAAACGACACACCAATGAACACGCAACCGACACGCAACCGACACGAAAACAAGAATGTTAAGAAAGAAAGAAAGAATATATATGTTCAAGAGTTTGAAAAACTTTGGTCATTAGTACCTAAGAAGGTTAATAAAAAGAAATCTTATCAGAAGTATATACTAGCAGTTAAAAAGAAAGACCATGAAACAATCTATACAGCTTTTAAAAACCAAGTTCTTAATAATTGGAAAGAAACAGATGCTCAGTATACACCTGCTTTAAATGTTTGGCTTAATGGTGAACGATGGAACGATGATATAATTAAAGCATCTGAGAAACCTTTTAAACAAAAGAAACAATTTAAAGTAATGCAATCTGGTATGTACAGGGGGTATTGTTCTAAGTGTGGTGATACAATGTTTTTAGAACATAAGGAACTAAACTTTAGTAGTGTATGCTGTGGGGTTGAATTTGTACCAGAAAAGCCAAAAAAGTACAATGGTAAGGATTATACCAATGAAACACTTAATCAAATAATGGAAGGTAGTTTATGAGTTCAGACAATAGTAAAGATAATTCAGTACAATGGGTATTAAATTACTATGATACTAATATTAATAAATTAAGAAGTGATAAGAATTATACAAAAGAAAGTAGTAAAAGTTTAAAGTTTTGTACTAAATGTAAAAAGGTTTGGGAAGATTGTAGAAGGATGGGGGGATATTGGTCAAAAAGAATACATCACTATGATGATTTCCCTTCTTATGGTAAACCTAAAGAAACCTGCTTTAAATGCTCATGATTATTATAAACTTATATGAGATCATTATAAACCTTTTAGCGTTAGGTACTGCTTTAGTGCTTATACCTATAGGCTTAATGATATGGTTTTTTATTGGAACAAATTTATATAACTTAATTAAGGAACATTATGGAAAAAGATAAAGATTATATTAAAATATATTTTTTTGAATCTGAATTTAAAGAATTAAAATGCAAGTGGTTTGCAAATAAAGAAGATGCTATTACTTTTGCTAGAAATTTATATTCTTGTACTAATGAAGAAGTTGAAGATGATGATTTA
>Ga0181400_1000814_pt1 | contig 13306 bp, 11 predicted proteins | sample 23SPOviralmetaG_FD_130129 | JGI IMG/M metagenome (GOLD analysis project Ga0181400, IMG submission 130129) | Marine viral communities from the oligotrophic San Pedro Time Series (SPOT) site, San Pedro Channel, CA, USA - 23 SPOT_SRF_2011-06-22 | ecosystem: Environmental > Aquatic > Marine > Strait...
GTGGGCGGTGGTGGTGGTGGGGGGCGGTGGTGGAGGGGGGGGTGGGGGGGGGGGGGGGGGGTGGGGGACGGAGGGGGGGGTGGGGGGGGGGGGGGGGGGGGGGGGGGGGTGGGGGGGGGGGGGGGGGGGGGGGGGGGGGGGAGCGCCCGCGGAACCGGCCGCGGGCGCGGACGCGGTCCTGCGGCCGGTTCTGCGGGCGCTTCCGCGGCCGCGGGTTCGTCTTCGATGATCGACAGCGAGGCGGTCGAGGAAAGTGGGACAGTGCAGGCGGCGCGCTTTGAGCGCATCTCGCTGCTGGCCGTCGAACTGAGTCAGGCGCACAGCAGCAGTGGCAGAGACTTTAGAGGTGGTTATGGCCGTGGCGACGATGACCTGTTGTTGCACGGGTCGGACAGCGAAGGCGACGAGGACCGGTGCGAGGACCTCGACGACCCTCTCGACGACCGCATCGGGGGCGGCAGGGCGCTTGGCGTGGCAGCGCTGCGGCGGCGGCAGCAGCAGCGGGCGTGGGCTGACGACGACGACGCAGACGCAGACGCCGCCGCCGCCAACACCGACGCTGACGCTGACGCCGACGGCGAGGTGTACGAGGAAGAAGAGGGAGAGGAGGAGGCCGACGAGTGCGTCCAAGCGCGACCCAACCCTCGGCGGAGCGGGGGTGGCCAAGGTGGCCAAGGTGGCCGGCGTGGCCGGCGTGGCGAGGGCGAGGGCGTGGGCGTGGGCGTGGGCGTGGGCGGGTCAAGTTCAAGTGGTGCGACCGCCGCGGCGATGCGGGCAGCAGCGGCTTTTGGTGGACTGCCACCGATGCGCAAGGGTCGGCGCCGCGGCGCGAAGGGTGCGTTTGCCAGCGGTGACGAATGCGACGATTCCGTCGGTGGCCAGGACGAGGACGACGAAGACAACGAAAACGACGACGACGACGACGACGAGGAGTACGACGACGGCGCGTCAGCCTCGCTTTCGGTTTCCCAGGTCTCGCGCACGAGCTCGAAGCGCCGGCGGGACGCGTACCGCGAGGCGTTTCCGGTGCGGGGCGTGACGTGCCCCGGCTGCGCCATGGCGAATCGGACCGGTCCGGTCGAGCGCTTCATCCAGCGCAACATTGGCCGCATGGCCGAGGACGCCATGTGGAAGTACGCAGCGCTCACCTGGCTGCGGGAGGTCGTGGAGCCGGCGCAGGCCGAGGGAGCGGAGATCGTGCCGTGGGCGTGGCGCGACATTGCCACGCACTTCACGCTGCACACGACGAACGCGGTCGTGGGCAGGACCGGAATTGTCAACGGGCTCACCGCGTGCCGCATGCAGCTGGAGAACACGCTCGTGCGCGTCGAAGGCGGCGAGCGGACCCTGGACAAGAACAACGTGGACCAGTACCTGAAGGTGCTGAAGATGGAGTCGGGAGAGCGCGAGCTGCTGGGGCGCTGCATTGCCTCGAGCGGCCCGGGAGCGGCCGGCGTTGCGGCCGGTGCGCCTGGCGGGGCCGCAGCGAGTGGCGGCACGACGGGCCAGCGTCCATCGTGAGCTCAAACGCACAAAGCGCAAAGCACAGGGCCTACAGCTGTGTGTGTGTGTCCTATTTTAAGAGATAAGTCGTGGCGTTGAGGGTCCATTGCAAACGAGGCTGCCATGAGCCGCGCGCCCGCGCGAGCGGCCTTGCGCGTCGAAACGCCATCGGTCGCCGATGGCAACGCGCGGCTACTCATGGTGCTAAAGGTCGGCTCTGCTTGCGCCCTTAAGAGGGCCTCTGAACCCGAACAGAGGCCGTCGCCAGTGGAGCCTAGAGAGGACGAGGACGAGGACGAGGACGAGGACGAGGACGAGGACGAGCGCCAATGCAACAACGAGTTGCAGGCCCTGAAGGCCAAGGTCGGTCGTCTGGAGGCAACGAACCAACAGCTTGAGCAACTTGTTGGAACGTTAACGTCTCAGATGACACAAATGCGTGCAGCCCTGGATGGGTCGAATTCCTCGACGGGTGCGTCCGACGAGGGTGAAGCTGGTGAGAAGAAGCGACCGCAGAACAAGCACGCGGCTTCCATGATGGACACGTTGGATGAGTGGAAGAAGGTGTACACAGGCGACAAGAGCATGCTGGAGGTGATTCAAAAGGCCGAGAAGATACTGATGAACAGCGACTCAACCTCCGGCGTCGGAATCAACGAGACGCTTGTGGACGACATGATCATACCACCCCTCAACGATGACGCAAAACAGCTACTGAAACCCGGAGCCGCAATCTGGCAGGACTTGCAGTGGGCCAGAAGAAGCCAGGACGAAAGCGAGATAGCAAGGCTCAGGCGCAACATTCGCTTTCTTAGACTTGGTGGGCCAATCTGGGAGCTGCTTTCGAAACCTGCCGACGGGTTTGGCCGCGCTTGAGGGTAGATGTCCGCAAGCAATGACTCGTAAGCGTAGTCGCTGTAACAGAGCGCGGGCCGCCTAAACGCTGGTCGTGTTTTAACAGATAAGTCGTTGTGTTAAGGGTCCATTGCAGACGAGGCCCTGGGTGCACGAGTCTAAGGCGCCGTAAGCGATGGCAGTGCGAATGGACATAAGGGCGGTAGAAATGAAACCGCTGCTCCTCAGTGCATCGGAGGGTGCAAACAGTGCGGAGGTGGGAGGCTCCGGACCAACGCGCACGGCACGTGCGACGGGTGGGGGCGGGGCGAACCGGAAAACATGGTGCAGCCCGCAGTGCGCATTCGCGGCCTTTTGCTTGATCATCATTGGCGCGTCTGGCGTGGTTGTCGTTACGCAATTGCCAATGGACAGCGACCCCTCGCCGCCCTCGCCGCCCTCGCCGCCCTCGCCGCCCTCGCCGCCCTCGCCGCCACCTTCGCCGCCACCGCCCTCACCACCGCCTTCGCCGCCGCCGCCGTCGCCGCCGGCTTCCTCGCAGCCCGTCACAGTGCAAGGCATGAACGCGTACGACGCACCGCCCTCGTCCGCGCCAGCCTCCTCGCGCCGTGTGCTCCAGGACACCGCGGTTCAGCGCACCACGGTCGACGCGTGTCCAAACAGCGCCTCCACCATCACGTGCCCCGTCCTGGGCGGCACGAGCGTCAACATTGCGGCCGGCGCCAAGTACGACTGGGTGATGGCCTTTGGCGAAGGCTACGCAAACGCCTTTGGGCAGTGCACCCATCCCGTCTCGTTAGACACGCCCTACTACACCAGCCACGCGGGTGGCATGTTCGTCGACCAGTTTACCAAGCTCATGCCGGATATCACCGTCGACGTGGTCAACTACGCCGCGGCCATCCCCGAGCTGGGCGGAAGTGTCAGCAACCTCATTCGAAGCGGCGAAATCGAGCGCACGTGCAATCCCGCGGCCGGCTACCTGAAAAACCCCGACCACTACACGTGTGGGCTGCAGTACCTGCAGCTGTACGGCGGCTTTCCCGGCGACACGTGCAAGGCCCTCATCGACGGTGGGACCATCGATGCCAGCAGCCAGGCCGCCACCAAACGCTACTGGGATTCGAACGGGCTTGCGTCCACTCTCCCAAGCGCCTACACCGAATTCAGACAGGCGTGCTTCCACAGTCATGGCAGGCTCGACATGTTCCCAATCCTGAAGCAAGTAGTCGAGGAGCAAAAGCGCGACATTTGGCTGCGCGTGGAGGTTGCTCTGCCGCTGAGCGCGCTCCACAGCACGTTCAGTAAGAGCGTGCTCGAAACGCTGCACAACGTGGCGCTGACCGGCGACCCCTGCACGGCAAAGGTCATGGTGGGCGTTGGCGCTCCCGCGTGCACGGCTCCCGTGGAAGACCACACCGCTACTCTCGTACCGCTGCTGCAGGCGGTGCCCGACCAGGTCCGCAAGCACTACGACCTAGAGCGCTTCGGCTTTACGCACGATGACGATTTGCAACTCTTTCATCGCACGAACGCAACTGGATGCGAGATAGGGTGCTGCAAAGAGTGCTTCCATTGGCACTGCCCCACACCACCCGACGGCGACTACGCAAACCTGGACTGCGAAGCGACCGGCGCCCTTTACGAGTACACCTGCCACAGCTTGGATGGCGTTTCCGGTAGCCGCCCCCAAAGCGGGCTCTACCAATGTGGCGTGGAATCGGAGTCGGGCATCCCACGGCGGCGCTGCTAGCGCTTCGCCGGGGTGCAAGTTTGCGTGTGAAAAAAATGCGCGCAGTGAGTCTTAAAAAACGCGCAATTCTACACAAGCGACCGCCAGCACGCCGGCTCGTACGCCGCGTGGAGCAACTGCACGCAGTACGCGGCGCTGCCTTCTAGGCGCTCCGTGACGAGTCTGCGCGTGCTCCCCTGCACGTACTCGATCGTGATAACCGGGTAGAATTGGTGCACCGTCGACAGTTGGCCATGGCCCCGAGGGTCCTGCAGCGCAACGGACACCCGCCCGGCGCCGGCGTCCGCGTCCGCGTCCGCGTCCGCGTCCGCGTCGGCGTCGGCGTCGGCGTCGCGTGGACGTGCACCGACGCCGACAATCTTGGGCGCAAGCGCCATCTTGAGTCCCGTGCCCGCGTCGTAGAAGAACGCGGCCGGGGCCGCCAGCCCCACCTCCGCGGAGAGGACGCAGTCGGTCTCATGCCGCGCCGCGCAGCGCAGTGCACGCTCGTGCGCTTCCTGCTGAATCGACGCCGGAAGGCGGTGCAGTGCAAAGAGCGAGCAGATGCCGCCCGTGTACTGGTAAGAACCGTTGTAAAAGAGGCAACGGTCGGCGTGGCGATACTCGTCGGCGCCGCCGCCCTCGATTGCGTCGCCCCCCCCTGCTGCTCCTCCTGCTGCCGCATCGTCGTGCACAGCAGCAGGTAGAACCGTCCAGCTGGCCAGTGCCCCGCCGTCCGGGTTGATGATGACGGTCTCGAGGATGGGCGGCACGTCCCACACAAGGCTCTTCAGGCTCAGCGCCACACTCGTGACCACACCAAGCGCTCCCAGCGAAGACGTTGGCATCCTCGATTCGCGTCCCCGCGCCCCCGCACTCACCCACCCTCGCTTGTACTCCGTTTTTAGAGCGCCGCGCAGCGCCTAGGCGTGCGATAGCGGCGTCTAACGATGAACCGCGTTGCGCACAAAGTCGGAAGGAAAGGGCGTCCGGCAGGTGTGGCACCGCCCAATGTGGCTCTGCGTGCTCAGCGCCAGCGACGCACAGCGAATGCAGGCGTAGATGTGCGCGCACGGCCCATAGATTAGCCGACCGTACTCTCGCGGGTCGTCTTCAAAGCACACGGGGCAGGTGAGATCGATGATCCTGTTGGTCCGCTCTCGCTCTTCCGCTTCCGCTTCCGCGACGCGCATCGCGGCGTCTTGCGGCGGCAGCGGCAGCGGCAGCGGCAGCGGCAGCGGCAGCGGCAGCGGCAGCGGCAGCGGCAGCGCCGTCGACGATCCCGAGCCGCCAACGCCTCCTCCTCCGCTGCCCCCCTGCACCGCCTCGCCCTCCACGATCACGCTCACGCCCACCACGCACTGCACACAGCGCCGCACCCGCGCCGCTTTGGTCCACTGCGCCCGCGAAAAGCGCTCCGGTCCGCCGAGCTCCCCGCACGCCGAGCAGCTGCGCGGCGCGTTGCGGCGCGCTTCCCTCTCCGCCCGCTGCGCCTCCCGCTGCACGCGTCGCGCGGCGGCCTCTTGCGCCTCCCGTGCCCGCGCTCGACGCTCGCGCGCAACGCCCCTGCAGAGCTGGGTCCACCAGGGCCTCCAGACGATGCGTCTGGCCGCACGCAGACGCCGCGGCTTAACGACGAATAGAAAGTGATGCGCGCACGTGCTGACCGCCCAGACCAGCCGACGCGATGCCAAGATCATTGCCACGAGCTGCTCGGCTTTGGGCACGTTGACGTACACCGGAACATGGAGACCTTGGGCCGTTGCGTGCCACGCGTGCAGACGACGAAGTGTCAGCCTCAGAGCGCCCGACGGCTCACGTGGAACCTGCCAGCCGCGCCACGACTGCGGCCACACCGCCGCGTCGACGGTGAACGTCGCGCAATTGCCAGCCACGCGCAAGTCCGCGGGGAGTGGTATCCTCGGCGGAATGTGGTTCGCGCGCGATCGACGCAGCGCAATGGTCCAGGGAAGCCGAAAGACCCCGCGCGAGCCCACAAACGGCGTGCGGCTCTTCCATTGCACCCAGCACAGGCGCACTGTGTTGTATGCCAGCAGGTGATCCATCGTAGGCCGGCGTTCAAGTTTGACGTCCATCCCCTTCGCCAACGCGCTGACGTATGCGTGCATGCCCCACCACATTAGAGGGACCTTGGCAGGGGCAGATTCCCTTCGGTGGGTATCAAATGCCCGCAAAAGCGTCGTCGCCGCAATCAAGAGCGCGCAAAACTCGCCGCCGCCGCCCGATTGCGCGAGCCTGGCGCACGCGGGCGACTCCAAGATCGCAAACAACGCGTTCGCGACGGCCCATTCGGTCCTCGCCGTGAGCCACCCGTCCGAGATGGCGGATTCTGCTCGGAGCTTGAGAATCGTCGAACTCATTTGCATCGCGCAGTCGCACGCGGGGCTGTGGCAACGGCACTCCAGCCCTTCGCGGGACGCGCGGCACACGAGTTTCCGCAGCCTTTCGGCGTCGAGCATGGTTGTGGTGGCGGTCGTACCACGCGCGGCAACAGTGCGAAAGCACCACCGCGACATCGCCCTCTCGAGAAACTTGCGACGGCGCTGGTGCGTCAAGACAAGGCACCGAGCTGCGACGGCTCTGATCTCGTTCCGGCGCTGCCGCATTTGCCGCCAACGGCAACAGGCCAAGCGCTGAGCGACGCGCTGCGTCGCCCGAAAGTGCTCGTCGGCCACGCCGTCCAGCACCGCCTGCATGTGCGGCTGCAGGCGGCGCACCTCCGCAAGCCACGCGCCTAGCCGCTGCCGAAGGCGGCCGATGCGCCGAAGCCACAGCGCCGTGGCCAGCTTGGTTTGCTGCACTGCAATCGGCCGAAGGCGGCCCGGCTCGCACGTCGCGCGGCTCGCCGTATTGAATAGCACAATGTCGGGAGGCCGCGGAGCTTGGCCGCCCGGACAAAGCGGCACCACCGCGCCAAAGTGCACATTCGGCCGCACGGCCCACCACGCAATGCACGCGCCGTCCGACTGCCGCCGCTCCTCGATGATTCCCGCGCGGCGCTTGTGGCGCTCCGTGTAAACCGTTCGGATGGGTCGGCCCGCCGCCGAGAAGAAATCCAGCCGACCGTGGTCTTCGTGCTCCTCCGGATACTCGACAACGGGGCGCGGTCGGCTGTCGGGACCCTCGAGCACGCCCACCGTGCTGGGCAGCAGCGCGCGCTCCCACTCCGATCGCAACCGGAACACGAGCATGAGCTGAGAGTGAAGCACGGCGGCGTCGTGGTCGTCGTGGACCGCCGCCTGCCGCGCGTGGTACGACCGCTTCCACTCCTTGAACGCCGCCACCCCGCTCACGTGCACACGCGCCAGGAGGTGCTCGATGCCAACGTTCCGATCGCTCTGCCCCGGGCCTGTCAGGTACGCAACGTGCTGCATGAGCAGCTCCTGCTGCCGGAAGCCCGGAGGAAGCCGATCGATCGTTCCGACCATCGCCGCCTGCTCTCGTTTCTCTCGACGCTTGGCCGCCAGGTCGTACGGGTCGGGTGCAAACGGCGCTCTCGCCTCGGTCAGGTCGCGCAAGATGATGGCCTTTTGCAAAGCGACAAAGCGCGCGTGCGCGTGGCGCTCACCCGAATGAATCAGTTCGCCGTGCTTTCTGCGCGCCCGCGACCACGCCCTCAAACGCACCGAGGCGAGAAGCTGGAGCCACACCCGCGCCGTGGTGTGCGCTGTTGCAAAGGTGCGCATGAGACGCCTGAGGCGCTCGCGATTCGCCGCCCCTCCCGCCCCCCCCGCCTTCGCCGAGTCCCCCTCCGACTCCGACTCCCACTCTCCATCGCCCGCCGCTTGCTGGAGCTTGCAAAGGACCTTTGCAAAGGACCTTGCGAACGCCTCCTTGCCCTCGCCGCCCGCGCCGCCCTTCGCAACCCCCTTCTTGGTCGACGCGTTCTGGTGCTGCGGCATCTACGCCGCCCTGGCGCCACCTTCGCGTGCCACCGTGTGTCGGTCCAATGCTGTCGACGTTCGGTCAGAGGCAGGGCGCTGGCGCCAGCGGTAGAGCTAGCGCCGGAGCCGGCGCCAGCGCCAGCGCCAGCGCCAGCGCCCTCCTACGGCACCCTCCCGCCAGTGCCCGAGCACCCAGTCCCGCTATCGCTCGCCGTCGCGCTTGGTCGTGGCAATCGGTGGTTCCGAACAAAGCAAAATGAAGCGCGGCAAGCGCGCGGCGCGAGTCGTGCACGAGAGCACCCGCCGCGTTCGGCAAAATGCGTCCGAGCTGCGTCGACTGACGAACCAGACGTGGGACTGCGCCGTGCGCGCACCCATATTCTGTGACATCACGCACACGGCCGACAAGGCGCGGTACTGGACGCGACGGGCGATTCGGCTGCGGTCGACCTTTGACATTGCAGCGTCGGGCGCCGCAATGCGGGCAACGAAGGTGGTCGAGCGGCGCTGCGCTGCGCTCCATCTGCTGGCCCCCTCCGAAAAAAATCGCGCGCCGTGGAAGCCGACCGTCACAAACGGCGCGCGCATTGTGCTCGACAACTTCATAAGGGACGTCGTGTGGGAAGCGACGCGGCGTGCCAATGCCGCGCGCCGCGCGGCTGGCAAGCGCGTCCGTCTAAACGGCGCACACATGCGGCTCGGCTTCAAACAGACGAGGGCCATCGTGTTTGAGCCCTCGTGCCTCATGACAAAGGTCCCAATTTACCACGCGTCGAAGAAGACGGAAGACGCACTCGGAGGCGCACACGGCACGGTCCAGTCGACCGCGAGGCGGTCGAAGGCGAACGCGGCCAAGGCAAAGCCGACGGCGGCGGCGTGAGCGGACAGGCGGGGTTTGGTTGCCGAGACACGGCGCAATAAGCCCTGAGTGCACGGTGTGTGTGTGGGCACGGGGTTGTGTGCGCGCGCGTGCGTGCGTTTGCGCGTCAGTAACTTTTGACATGGGCGCGTCGCCGTCTTCGCCCCAGACCCTCGACAGCAACCCTCTGGCAGCGGTCGCCGACGCCGACGCCGACGCCGACGCCGACGCCGACGCCGACGCCGACGCCGAACCCCAGGCCGTCTCCAACACGCTGTTTGCCATCTTCCGCGAAGTGCAGCCTGCCGAGGAGCGGTACGACGACCCCAGCGTCGATTCCAGCGTGCTTGGGCGCGCCGTCGACTTCATTGTGGCCAACTTTCAGCCCTCACCCGTGATGGCACACGTGGAGCTTGTTGTGCCACCGCCGCCGGACAACAGAGAGGCGCCCATGAACTTTGCGACGTATATTGGAGAGCACTCTCGTTGGGAGTACGCTAGCGACAGAAATCGCGAGTACTATTTGTTTGCCCAACAAAAATGGCGCGCTGTACCTGTGCACAATCGCAACGTTGCGGCTTTGGGGAGAGCCGTGTGCAACGACGCGTGCGACGTTCCGTATTCGCTCGCGCGTTACCTGACGGCCGCACCGGGGCTACGACACGTCACCTCCTGGGTGATGCCAAAGCGGTGGCAGCAGATTCGATCGCCGGCGCAATGCGCGACACTCGTCTCGCGCGTTATACTCGAGTGCATTGGCGCTGGTGCACTGCGGTGGTCTGAAGCCGCGTACGGCCCGTCCACACTGTACGCCGAGTTGCTCGAGCGACTCAAGGGTGCCGCGGACGCTTCGGCTGAACGTCCGGCAGCAGCTTCTGAGCCGACGCGCAGCGCGAAGCACGAGGTCACATTCTGGATTCCAGACTTCAATGAGTCGGTGATCGTCCCACCTCCGCGAATGGACTTATCAAAGGACAGCGGCAATGCCATTGAAGCCGACGCAGCGCAAATTCGCGCGCAACAGTTTGCGCACACACTGTGCTATGGCTCGCACGATGAGGTGTGGCACATGAGCGACCAGAGTGCAGCGGAGGGCGTGCAGCTTCTTTCTGATCGCGTTCGGCTCGCAGTAGGTTGCACAGACGGCGACGCCGTGCACGCACAACACGAATTGGCACGCGCATTGTTGACGTGGTGCATGTGCCGCCCCAGCCGCCCCATCAACATTTGAAATCGTATTTTTTTAATCACCTCCGCCCTCCCCCCTCCCCGTTTTCTACGCCACGGGCGCGCGCCGCGGGTGGCCGTGGGTCTTGTGGCGGTGGCAGGGCCTGCACAGCAGGTCGGCCTTGTTGTTGCCGTTTTTGAAGGGCGCCGGCGCGCCGGCCCGACAAGCCGGGCGTCTGGCGTCTGGCGCCGGCGCGCCGGCGCGCCGGCGCGCCGGCGCGCCGGCGCGGCGGCCGTGGCGCCAAGGCGTGCGCACCGGCGCGCTAATGTGCAACAAAAGGGGCAAACGCGAAGCGTAGGCGTGTCGCGACAGTCGCACCCTCGGCTCGAATGGGACTCAAGGTCACCAGCGGACCGACTGTCAAGAGCGTGTTGTTGGACACGTACCCCGCGTGTTTTCAGCGCCACCCTCACCTCCTGAGCGTCGTGAACGAGCGAAACGCAAAGCGCAAGCAGGCCTTTCTTTGCATCGATGGAGACGTGATGTTGAAATCAATGCCGAAGAGCGTGTGTAAATTTGAAGAAGTGGTTCGCATCGTGAGAAACCGCCTCATGTCTGCCATCGCGACCGCAGCGCTGACCGTCGTCGTCTTTGATGAGCCAGACGCGGTTCCAGAGGCGAAGAAGGAGGAACAACATCGTCGCGACGCCGGTAAAGGCGGCAGCGCGGGCGTCGCGTGCAGCTCCGACATCACCCCGGCGACGTGGACGGACTTCTACACACTCGAGCAGCTGCGCGCCTCGACGTCCGTGCGTCAGATTGCGGAGTGCCGCGCGAGCCGAATGAGGTTGTACGACGCGGTGATCGTGGAGGTGCTGCCCGAGCTGAAGGCGACGCTTCAACGGTGGGGGAAAAAGCGAGGGCGCAACGAAAGCGGCGGCCAGGTGGAACCGGAGGACGAGCCGTGCGGCGGTGCCATTATCTTTGACGGCATCGACTGTCGCGGTGCAGCGCGCGCAGCAGACGAAGTGCGGCAGGCCGGCGTCGTCTCCTCCGACGAGGCCGTGGGGCGACTCTTTGTGCGCGAGCACGCCATCGGCGAAGGCGATCTCAAACTCCCCGCAGTTCGACTGCAGCACGCCGCACTCGCGGCAGCCGGCGCGATTCCGTCTCACGTGATGGCGTCGCCGACGTCGGAGGCCCCACACGTGGCCGTCTGCGTGACGATTGACTCGGACGCGTACCCGATCGAGCTGATACGGCACGGCACGCACGGCACGCACGGCACGCACGGCACGCACGGCACGCACGGCGCGCACGGCGCGCACGGCGCGGCGGGTGGCGTTCACCTTGCGTTGTACGAACGCTCCACTGAAAAAGACAAGCCTGGCAGCTACCTCGTCTGCAACGTCAAACTGTTGCACCAGAAGATCCTGGAGCGCACCTGGGGCATAAGTCGCGCATCAACTCTAGCCCTGACCGATCAGAGAGCGACAATGACCATGTTTGCGGCGGCTTGGTCGCTCTGCGGCTGCGATTTCATTCACCCATTTGGCATGCGCGTGAAGCAAGCCGAGAGCGCCGTGCTAAACGTGCTGCGCGGCCGTGAGGCGCGCCGCGCGTTGGACGCGATGGCGACGGTGTGGTCGGACGCGTCTGCGTCGCCCGCCACCTCCACCGCCACCGCCTCCGAGCTGGTCGAAGCACCGGCCGTGAAGATTCTGCAGTACATTGCCGAGCTGACGGCTCGAGAGATGAGGTCGGCGGCGGAGTGCAAGCGCGTTCGCGAGGCGACGCTGACGCGCGTCGGCGACCCCGGCGACGCGGTGCTGCTGCGCGCTCTCTGGGTGGCCTCGTACTGGAACGACGTCCTGCACCGCAACGCCGCGGCGTTTGGCTTTGGGCTCAGCTCGGCGTGACGGCGTGGCTGTAGACGGGGTTTTCCCTGCCCCAAGTCCCCTGCTCCACGTGCGTCGCGATGATCCCGGCCAAGTACAGCGCGTCCGCTTCGGCCATGTTGTAGCCGGTGTGGTGGTACACGTATCCTCGGATGGTCGCCGCGGCGAGGTAGATCCCGCCCAGACGGTACGCGTACTCGACCCGCTCGCAAAACTCCGTCGACACAGACACCGTCGGCTTCGCGGTCGCCATCTCTCGGCCCCCTTCGGCCCCCTTCCTCCCCCCTCCACGGGCGCCACTTGCGCCACTGGCGCCAGCCTCGGTCCTGAGATCGCGCAAACAGCGACCCACGGGACAGACCCCCCGCGCGGGCGCCAGGCGTTGGCAATGCCGCGCACGGACAGACCGACCCCGGTGCTCGACGAGGAGGAGCAGGCGCGACGTGCACGCGTGCCTCGGGCGGTTGCCGAGTGGATGGTGCACGATGCCGCGTCGTTGGCGTGGGAAGAGACGGTTTGGCTTACCCCGTATCTGCTGGAAACGTACGTCCCAGGCACTGGCCCCCCCGAAGATGGTTTGGGCAAGCTAATCGACCGCGAGATCAAGGCGGCCATGCCGCCGCATCGTCCGTCCGAGGCCGACATGGCCGCGATTGCTTCCTCGGGCATGGACGACGTTCTTTCCGACTACGGCACGGAGCGCATGCACGACATCATCATGAGGTGCGCGACGGAGATGCCGCTCAATGGGATCTACCGCGGCGGCGTCGTGGGCCACATCCAGCGCGTGATCCGCGACGCTAAGGACACGGCATTGTACTGCTTTTATGGAGCAGAAAGATCGGGAGAGAACGACTCGGATTCCGAAGATGGCTCCGAAGACGGGGAGGACGCCGAAGGAGACGGCGACGCCTCGCAAGGAGGCTTGTCTCGCGACGACCGCCGCGCGCTCTTTGCGCGGCTCTCCGCGGCCATCGAAGCCACCCAGCCGCGTCTGCGCGACGGCGAGTACAAGGAGCTGTACGATGCAGCGCAGGAGATCCACAACGCGCTGTAGTGCGCCCTAGGCGGTGTGTGCGCGTCGTGGGACTTTGCGCGATAACGTTGTTGGTTGTTGCTTAAGATCGATATGGGGGAGAGGGTGCAGAAAAGGGTGCAGAAGAGGGTGCAGAAGAGGGGGCCGCGGCGGTGGCTGCCATGGTTCTCACCCCCTGTCTCGCGCGGCTGTCGCTGCACTCGACGCCGGTGGGGAGGTACACGGTTACAACTAGCCCCGGTGGGACGGAGAGGGTAAACATGGGACTCGGGGATTGGTCTGAAGATCAGGACGGGGAGGCCCGACCCGCGCCACTCGCGCCACTCGCGCCACTCGCGCCACTCGCGCCA
>Ga0181400_1000817_pt1 | contig 13279 bp, 15 predicted proteins | sample 23SPOviralmetaG_FD_130129 | JGI IMG/M metagenome (GOLD analysis project Ga0181400, IMG submission 130129) | Marine viral communities from the oligotrophic San Pedro Time Series (SPOT) site, San Pedro Channel, CA, USA - 23 SPOT_SRF_2011-06-22 | ecosystem: Environmental > Aquatic > Marine > Strait...
ATACAACTACTAACTACTAACTACTAACTTTTTACAGAATCTAAAAAAAATATCTCAAAATTTTCACAAAATCTTTTTTATTTTCAAAAATTATTTTTCAAAATTACCATAAATATTTATGAGTTATAAATAATATAATCGATGGCTAGTTTCTCTTCAAAAACGTTTCATATATATGATGATTATATGACACCAAAATCGGCGTGGGAAAACATCCAGCATCTTCTTCCAAAAGATAAAGTCATATGGGAAGCGTTCTATGGAAATGGTGATTCAGGTTCGTATCTCAAAGAATTAGGGTTTAATACGATTCATGAACCTATCGATTTTTTTCAAAACGACAAAGGCGACATTATCGTCAGTAATCCGCCATTTAGTCTTCTAAAAGATATATTACCACGTTTAAAATTTTTGAACAAACCATTTGTTATGATCATGCCATCGTCAAAGATAAACACAGTCTATTTTAGAGAGTTGTTCAAAAACGAAAATATTCAGTTAATTATTCCACGGAAACGAATTCAGTTCATAAAAGTACCATTTGACCCTGATAATAAACAACAGTGTAATTTTGACTGTTTCTACTATTGTTTCAATATGAACTTTGAAAGAGATATTATATGGTTAGAATAAAAAAAAATTAATCATGACAAATGAACACTATTGAATTTCGCTATCAGTTCTTGTTTCGATATTGATTTCGGTCCAACTGTATTATTGAATTCGTATGTAATTTCCAACAATTTGTTTATATTTTCGTTTTTTGTATTTTCGTTCGTAAATTGAATAAAGTAGTGAGATTGTTTGCTTTGTTTGTCAATCGTGTGGTCAATGGTTCCAGCATTCACACCGACTCGACGAAATGAAATATCGGGACATCCGTCCTTTTCCACAAATTTGAAATTTACGGGTTCCAGTTTTTCATTCACAATTCGGTTCGTTTCCCCTTTCACCCAAATTTGAAATACACACGGAACATCGTGTTCCACACCATCCACCAAAAACGATGTTTCCGGTAAATCTTCTTCGTATGTGAGATGAAAATTCAAGGGGAATCTTTTCTTCAGGCTTTCCTTCTTGAAACTCTTCGGTAATATAAATGAAACAGTATCGCAAAATTCACATGATTTCTTGATGAACTTGATTGCCAACGAAGACTGACGTCCGAATGGTGGGTTTCCTAGGACATGGATCTTTTTGAACGTGTTTAAAACATCATTATAATCATAAGTAAGAAAATCCTGCTTTGTTATTTCATAATGGTTCGGTTCTATGTCATAAAATCGAACGTTTTTTGACAATGATTTAATACCGTAAATAAATACACCATTTCCCGCACTCGGTTCTATAATCAGGTCTTCGTCTTGAATGTCTATATTTTCTTTAACAATACATAAACACCTTTCAACAACTGAACGTTTCGTATAATATTTATCGATTGTATCCCGATTCAACCCTTTCATTTGTTTGTTTTCTCTTGCTTCGTGAAAATTCATACTATCTCTAAATATTAAAAATATCAATTTTTAAAAATTGATATTTTTAACAACTCAAAAGACATAGATGGATATTCAACTGTCATCAATCACCGAAAACTGGGTAGATGAACCGTATATGAATGTCTTATTGTTCCAATGTGAGGAAACTCGTTATGTCATAGACATACTTGATAAATTAGATTCAAAAAACAAACACATCGTTCAACCAGGGGTTATTCGACTTTTACCTAAAAACCTCAAAAAACAATTATTGAAAATTTACAGTGTCGAACAGTTCAAAGAAGGTATCGATAACCTTTGTAAGTTCTACCCGACATATTCCAACACAACATACGAAATTAAAAAATTGATTTAAAACAGATTTAAAATATATTATAAATATATATAAAATGGTGAGCGAAAAACGTAAGGAGTCTATGAAGAAATACAATCAAAGCATTTCAAACGAAGCCAAGCAACAATATGCAATGAATCGTCTTCTGATGAGATTAAAGGATGGAAATACAAAGGTGATCCAACGAAACACGTTGTTCAAATATCCGTGGAGCGATGGTGAAAAAAACTTTCTATCAAAGTATCTTCCCGATCAGTCGCACACAAAAAAACGGGAATTGATTACTCAAACCATCGACAACGAAGTTGTTGAAGAGATGAATTTTGAAGAACTGCTGCATTGTTCGAATATAGAGAAATACATACGAACTCGGGACAATTATAAACCGTCTAATGTCGGAACCAGTAAAACGCTATCTGAAGATACAAAAATCAACAATGTATCTCAAGCCAAGGCTTTGTGTCGAATGTATGGGACTGAAGACTTTCGTCTTATTTTCAATGATTCACCGAAAGAGTTGTATTCAAAACTGGCATCGTATGTTATCCCGAATGGTATGAAGAACGCAGGTAAAACGTATGAGCATTCCAGCCTCAAAAAGAAAGTCGAAGTTCTGTTTATTCTTATGAAAGAATATGACCCAGTAATCGAATATATTAAACAGAAAACATACCACGACCTTGACGGCTATGTCAAAGAACTGGAACGTGTTTCGGTGAATCTTCAACAAAATGCGGAATCAAAAACCATCGAAAAACTTGAAAACAATTCGACGACAGATTCTGTATTCGAAAATTTCAAAGCACTCTTTCAACTCGAAGCAACTCTAAAAGAAGAAAGCACAAAAACATTATCAAACAATCTTCATTATATGACAATTCTGCTGCATACCTATGGAACATTTAAGAAATCAATTGAACCTGGAAATGTTGCGTTTATTCCCCGTTTAGACTATGATAAAATCACCCTTACAGACAATAACAAGAATCTACTGGGAAATGGGAAATTCTACAACTATAAGACGGGCCGAATGTATCTGAAAGGCGTTGAATCTACTAAACAAGGTGGAAACTATGATTTTGATTATATGGTATCGAAGTATGTTCGGGAACAAATTTTAACATCGATTGAGGCATACCCTCGTATGTATTTACTGGGTAATTATACACCTTCAACCATAGGACGAACTTTCAAAACATTAACGGGAATTACAAACACGGAGTACCGTCATCTTATTGAAACTGTTTATACGATTTTGAAAGTTGATTCTGTTGTTCTTTCAAATGCTATGGCACATACACCCCTCACAGGAAAAGCAATCTACCTGGAGAATCTAGTAGATAAATATGACGACGATAAAAGACAAATGATTGTAGATTATTTCAAAACACTGGCTAAATAAAAAAATTGATTTATAGATTATTTTGTTTATATAGTTTAAGTTGAAGATGCCTACCGAACGTAAATGCCGAAAATTGAAAGACGATAATGATGTTGCGCCTATCACTTTGTTGATGCGTCAATATTATAACAACCCTAACCATTTAAAGAAACAGCAGGAAAAGAAGGAGCGTTATAGGAATGATCCCGAGTATCGGGAATCGGTTAAGTTGAAAAGTTTGTTAGCCTATTACAAAAAGAAAGCAAATCAACTTGAGTCTCAAATCGCATGAGATTCTTAAAGGATTAAAAAGTAAGTAGTAAGTGGTAGGTGGTTGTATTCTGTTCCCCATACAGTACAAACAAAAAAAACAATTTACTCGGGTTATTCGTTTTTTTTAGTACATGTGTGAGGGTATTGAAATACAACCACCTACCACTTACTACTTACCCACCTCTAACTCTTTTTTGTTCATTTTCTCAAATCCAAAAATTAAAAATTGATTTAAGAATTATTATCTATATAGAATATAAAAGGATGCCTGCCCCGACCAAAGCAATCAAAGCCACCGAACTTTACTACAACAAAAAAGATATTGACCTACTTTTAAATGTCAATACAAAACTTGAAGACTATCCTGAAGATTTTATCTTGTACATTACAACTGATGAACAAACGAAATTGCGAAACATCATACATGGTGCGAAATATGATACTGATCAAGGATGTTATAAGAAGAACATTGAATTCAAAAAAAAGAAGTATGGTGATATTGAATATGGACGTTTGTATTCAAACAAAGCATCTATTCAGGCTTCATGGAAGCCAATTCGGGAGACAGTCTTTAACGACAATATTGTAGGCTTTGATTTAAGCAATTCTCAACCAACTATCCTGCTACAACTGTGTAAGAAATATGCACCAAATGATAAATTTGAATATCTTGAGAAATATGTAAGCAATCGTGATACTATTCGTCAAGAACTGATTAACTTTTACAAACTACCAAAAAGAACTATCAAGGACATCATGATAGGATTATGTTTCGGTCAAGAATTGAAAAATATTTACAAAAAATATCAAATAATCTCTAATGACTTTCTCGAGGGCTTTTATAAGGATACCACGAACATTAAAAAACATACGTGTCATAAGTTTCCTGAATTTGATAAGGCGGAGCAAGTGTTTGACATTCGTAAAGCCGAGGGAAAAATGGATAAAAGCAAAACGAAAGAAAACAGTTCAATTGCGATGTATTTACAGAATATTGAGGGTAATATTATGCTTACCGTCTATGATGCTTTGAAGAAAGACCTCACTGTAGCGACAGTCATTCATGACGAAATCTGTTTTTGTAATACCGAATATCTTAAAAATAATAAAGAGCAGATCATGTGCAGAATGGAAGATGCCATTAAGTCTAAAATGGATTTTGATGTCAAATTTCATGCCGAAATCTACAAGAAAGAGGAACGGTTCGTAGAACGTCATGAGGAGTTTCAACGATTAGTGAAGAACGAACCTGATGACGTCCGTAATGGAAAACGTCTATATCAAATCCTGGATCACAGTGTGTGTAAATCTAAACTAATGGGTAAATACATGTACGATGAACATAGGGGAATTTGGACGTGCGACGAAGACGATTTTAGAAGCATCGTGTATCGTCATTCTTCGGAGTTTGTTCAAACGAAAACGGACAAAAACGGCTATATAGTTGAACATTATGATCGGGACATCGGGACAATGTATAAGAACATCATGACCTACTTTTGGACACTAGTTAAAAACGGCAAACCTCTCAACACAGATAATAATCGAGGGTATCTGTTGTTTAATAACGGTGTATTGGATTGTTTCAATTGGAAGATGTTGCCGTTCAACCCGAAATATCATTTCACGAAGTGTATCAATCGCAACTTTGATATAGACAAGGATTACACGGAAGACATGGAGAAGGTTAAACAGAAGATATTTGAAACCGCTTACACAACCGGCGACGGAAACACTGAAAAGATGGACTACTTTATGGAGATACTTGCGATTGCATTGATGGAAGGTGGTGTGGATAAAAAGTATCTAACAATGCTGGGTCAGACGAATTCGGGGAAAGGAGTTTTAACAGCATTTCTACGCAATTCATTTGATGAATTCGTGAGTACATTTAACACATCTGTTCTCATGGTAGGACAAAACGCTAATTTGGAAGACGCTTCAAAATGGCGGTTCTTGACAAAGTGCTATGACAGTCGTATTATGATCGGTAATGAGATCGCAATTCAAAGCGACGATACAACGGACGCATTTGGACATCGCAAGAAAACAGAGCGTCCTTTGAACATTGATATGATTAAAACCCTTGTATCGGGCGGAGATGCTGTGGAAGCCCGACGTATGAGAGAAAATGAGATTACCATTGTAAATAAAGCCTTTGTGTTAATGTTGGCGAACGATATGCCGAAAACAAATGCGGATCCAGCGTTCGCTAACCGTTCATTAGTTATCAATGCGGAACGTTCTTCAACTACAGAAGACAATTATAACCCTAAACTCTACTTTAAGGCGGACACGGATATTAAACAATGGATTGAAACAGATGAAGCCTGTGATGGCTTGGTATCACTATTGTGCGATATTTACAAAAAGGTTAAATACAATAGAACACCTACACCTGAATTTGTGCTTCAAGCGGTAAGTGAATATGTGAAATGCGAGATTACATTTCAGTGGGTTCATGAGCATTACGACGTTTATAATGGAAATGTCGAGAAGGACTTTGATGCGGTGAAAACAAGCAAACAATATTATAGAGTGAATTGGAGCAAGGTGGGAGACAACTGCGTATCTGCCGATGAGTTGTATGGTTTATACAAAGATGGTGGAGGAACGGACTCAATGACGAAATTCGGGAAAATTCTAACGGATAATGGTATTATTTTGTGTCAAAAGAAGGTAGATGGATTTAATAAAACATTCCGTGTTGGTCTTTCAAAGATGAAAGACGATGAAGATGACAGCGACGATGAAGATGACAAAAATGACATAACAAAGAGATTTAACCTTCAAAGTTATGAAGATGATATTTATTAATTTTGAAATTCATATGAGATTCTTAAAAGATTAAAAAGTAAGTAGTAAGTGGTAGGTGGTTGTATTCTGTTCCCCATACAGTACAAACAAAAAAAACGAATAACCCGAGTAATTTGTTTTTTTTAGTACATGTGTGAGGGTATTGAAATACAACCACCTACCACTTACTACTTACCTCTCAATTCTATTTTTTTGCTTTGTTATAAATCTAGACTTATAATAAAGATGACAGACAAAGCCTCTATAGGTTCAGGACGTTCTATACGAACACCGTTTGAGTTCCCTTTTGAAACAAGTTCTATTCCAACAACACGTCAAACGGTAGGAGAAAAACAACTTCCTCAAATATTAGAACAGCAATCTTACAGAAACAAAGTATCGAATCGTGGAACTATAGGATACAGGAAATTTTCTCACAATAGTTTAAACAACACGATGACACAGGGATCTGTTCGTTATTTACATATCAACTCACGTCATCTGCCAAGACATCCGAATCAAGAGCAATTCAGTATTAACCTTTTAGATCCGATAAGAAAAGCGACGCACATGGAGATGACTGCCTTTAGTATCGCGAACGACTTTAGCAATGTTTTACCCGACAATAATAAAGTTCGTTTTCTGTTTAAACGATCTCCTGATTCGGGAACTTCACCATTAAACGATGTCTATATGATTGAGGTGGAACTTGAAAGCGGATTTTACACTCACGCTGAATTGATCGATGAAATTTTAGCACAAATTACATTAACCGCCAATGGTTATTATAACAGCGGTACCCAAACGCCCGATGGCGATGGTTTCTATACAGTCTATCCAAAAATTCTTGCGGTAGGAAACAGTACATTCGCAAATCAAACAACCTATGGTGTGCTATTTAGACCAACAGTAGAGTCAAATGGAAAAACTACGTTTGAATTCAAACATATAACTGCTACGGCGAATGGTTTAAAATATGCATTCCTATCGTTCCCTTACGAAAAATACGATGAATTCTACCATGATTCAATTTTCCATCGGCTAGGATACACGAAACAGCAGGTATATTTCAGCGATGAGGACATAACCTCTTCAACACAGGTTTTTGTATCCAACAGTGCTTCAACCAACCGACTTGTATTGACAAACCAGCGTATTGTGTTAGAGGGAATTATTGACGATACAATAGCAATGAGTTCGACGATTATATTAGCATACTCTAGACATTTTAGCGACAGCACAAAACAGAAATATACAAGTGCTAAACTTGCTTTCGAAACTCATTCTCATCTCAAACTGACATGCGATTTAATTCATGATATCCAAACGACGAGTTATAACTATAAATCGTTAGGAAAGACGGAAATGAGCGACGTTCTAGCGGAAATTCCTATAACTACAAATAGAGCATCCTGGGTACATTATCTGCCTCAACAATACAATCATATCCACAAAATAGATAACCCCTTAATCAAAAACTTTAAGATAGGTCTTAAGAATTCGCACAGTGATCGACATTTTAAAACAGATGAACACAAACAGTTCCAAATCACTTTAAAAATTTATCTAATGGATGACGAGAGTATCCCGAATCAACAGTTTTTTGATTCGATCAAATCCGGTGAGCAAAATTTCTCATACAGAAACTAAAAAAACTATTATGAAATTTAATATCTAAACTATAATAAAACATGTCTAGAGTGGTTCCGACTAAACTCACCTCTTATCAAGCAAAACCCATCGGCGTATCCAATAAGAATCTTCTTGTAGAATACGCCTCTATTATCCCTGCTAATTCGAGCGGAGGGGCTACTTTCCGTCCTGATGGAACCAGTAGAATCCTGTTTCGGGTACCTGCTTTTCAAAACTGCTTTTTAGACAATTCACGCAGTTCATTGAGTTTTACATTCAAAAGCGATAGTGATGGTGCAGACACATCTACCAGTGGAAACATTATGAACCCAAAACTGGGTACAACCTCAATTTTCAAAAGGATGCAGATTAAAAGTCCCAATGGTTTGGTAATCGAGGATATTCAGGATTTACATCTATTGAATCGCATTTTACACACAATGAATCCATCAGGAATTACCCGACACACTGAAGGAATATTGACTGGTGATAACTTCATGGAAACTGATCTCTCTGCCACACAGAAAGAGGGACTACTTGCCCTTCAAATCCAGGGCGAAAAATATCAATACTATTTTAACACAGGTATTTTAAACAAGCATCTACAAGCATATTTACCTTTACACTCGATGAATGGCGGAAACACAGGATTAGCATTTTCAATTGAGTTATGGCTCAACGATTCCTATAATGTTGTTCAACGGATCGGTTCAGGAACTGCGAATGTCAAAAAGTCATACGAACTGACAGATGTGAAATACAATATGACGCTTCTCAAGGCTGATTCATCTATCATTGAACGTTTCAATAACCTCGCAAATGATTCCAGCGAAATTACAATTCCATTCACGACTTACCGTAGTTATGTAAATTCCCTGAATACTGAAAAATCCTCAATTCAAATCACAGAAGCCTGTTCCGATCTTCGCCGTGTTCATAGCGTCCTATTGTCTTCTGCTGTATCCCCAACAGAACCAGTCGTAGATACTTATTCCCCGACAATGACATTCCTCGGTGGAATCGACAACTCAACACGTCAAGTTAAGTCGTATCAATTACAGGTGGGTTCTCATTTTATCTATACTGAATCGATACTTTCAGATCGCGACAATTCAGATCTTCTAGAACAAGTTGTAAATTCGTCTTTCTCTAAAACGCCTATTGTAGCGACTCGGCTGAAACAGGGTTCTTTTAAACCTCAATACCAAGACGAAGCCTTCACGTTGTCTAGCACATTTTGCTATGAGAACCCTCAACAATTCCAAAACGGAATCTCGCTAGGTTCTTTGCCACTGGTCATGCGCATTGATCTTGATGCTGCACCAACATCTCTCTTCTGTCAAACGTTCAGCGAACTCGGTTTTAATCTCGTTATCAAGGATGGCTACATGATGGTGAAAGATTCAAAAGATATAACCGATTTCGGGTATTAAACATAGATTCGTAAATGATTTAAAAAATATAATGTTTGTATATATAAAATGTGCGACATAATCAATCTGACTCCTGCGGACATCAAAATGCTTAAAAAAAACAACAATTCAAAATTTTATGACTGTGTGTGGGGACTTCAGCCAATTAGCACAGAATATCTCCACAAAGTAAAACCAAATAAAGAACGATTGTTGTATATACAGCGTGATATTCTCAAACTAGAAGATGAATCGCAACACGATTTTATAAACGACTTTTTTAACGATATTTTTTCACGTATGTGATTTTTTTATTTTTTTATTTTTCAAATTCAAAAAAAAATTGAAGTTTGTATAATCCTAGACAAAACAATAACAACAAACAACAAAACAACAGAATGACTACAACACGTATATGTTCTGTGTGTAAGAAAGTCGGCCATCGGTGTGATAACAAGTTCTTTCATCCCGATACAAAACCACGAAAGAACTCAAAAAAAAATATACCATCAACAACTTCTCATTATCCTCGACCACCAACAACTCCTCCGCCGACTGATCAACCTTACTATGATGATGTTATACAAGAAGAATTGATGTCGTTTCTGTTCCCATACCTAACACAATAAACTAAACAAAAACAAATTAATAAACAAAATATATGTATAACTTTTTTTATTTTTTTATTTTTCAAATTCAAAAAAAAATTGAAGTTTGTATAATCCAAAAAATCATTACATCAAACAGTAAGCAACAACACTATGAACAACCTTATGTCAAAAATCGATGATATTAAGACAAAAATCACCGACCAGGAATACAAACAACTCTGTGATGAGATGATGGAACTCAACAAGAAACATAAAGACTTGTATGAAATCACGTATATTTACCCGGTAGCGTGTAATGACCGTTATGATGATGGAGAAAGTAATGATATGATTGAATTAGAAGATGAGAAAATATTTTGTAATGTGAAAAACGCTTTCAAGTATATCCGTATGATTGAACGCAGTGGCTTCTGTAAAGCAACTGATGATTTTACATACAATACAACAAACATTTTCAGTGAAAGCATTCTCCCGAAAATCAACTTTGACTACTATGAAAAAGACGACAAAAAACACATTTTGATTAACACATATTCTATCACGATCGTAAAAATGACAAAAGTAGATCACATGTAAAACAATCCATTATCGCCACGTGTAAAGGTTAATTTAACAGGTTTATTTTCAATTATAATAGGTTCTTCTTTAACAACAACAGGTTTAGGTTTTTTAACATAAGTCTTTTTAACCTTTTTTTCTACGACAGGTTCTTCTTTCACATGCTCTACAGGTTCTTCTTTTACAAGTTCTTGTTTAACATGTTCTTCTTCTACAACATCCTCTTTATCAACCTTATCAACGCCATTAGCCGTTTCCTTTTCCACGTTTGAATCAGTTTCAACCACCTTCTCACCCACTTTTTCATCTTTACTTTTTTTAACAGATATTTTTTCTTTTTCTGCTCTCAATTCCATAATCTTCGCACGTGCTTTCGCCAAGTTCTCCAAACGTTTCTGTTTTCTCGCTTCGTCATCCATATTTGATTAATATATATTGACATTTTTTTAAACATATAAGTATTCATTCCAGCAACGACGAAACTGACTTTTAACTGTCTTCTTCGGGTTCAGATCAATCGTTAAAAAACCGTAAGGAACACTTGTTGCTTGTTCAAACACTTTAAAAAACGTTGTTTTATCGACCTCACCAGCAACTTCCTCTGCGATCAATTTCAACTCATTCTCGTTTTTATTTTTGAACAAGCATATAATATTACAATTTCCACGAATTGCTTTAGGAATGCCCTGACTATTTGTTGAGTAATTTTGTAATGCATACATTAAATTGACGCCTATTGCTTTGCCATCGCCGTATTGAATTGCCCCGACATGTCTGTGTTTGATCGTCATATAATTCAACATATTCTTTTTAGAAGGGCTGTAAGCATCTGTGCCTTGACAATCGTCATAGAAACAGACGACAATAGGTTTGTATGGTTTTCCGTTTCTCATATACTTGTATTTAGGTTTTTCGATATCTAAAAACTCTAACAGTAAATCTTCGTTAATCTCATTGACATTTTTACGTCTATCCCTAATTTCCTTTTGAAGTTCATTCCAGCGTTCTAGTTGTTCATGGTAAGCATCAAACGCCATCGCTTCGTCTTCAACCTTTTCCATGACTTCAGATGCGCTATTAATTGATGGCTCAATAACATCGTCTATATCTAACGGTAGCCCTTCAAAATAGTGTGAGTTCGTATGATATGTGGGGGATACTAAAATCAAGCGATCAAGACGATCCATTTTATGAAGTATATGTAAAAACCACGATAAACTGCACGTTTTTCCACTGTTTTTTTTTGCAATAGACATCAATGTGAAGGGAAACTGAAAAAAATCTTTCTCTGTTTCAGGATACACAGGGCTTCCACTCGGGATTTTGACTTTATACTTATCCATCATCAATTTTAATAATATATTATATTTTTAAAAGATGTTGCGAACAGCATCAAAAGCATTCACCGTAGCCAATGAACTCATCCCGAAATCCAAAACAGTATATGAGAGTATCGCACAACATAAATATAGTCGTTTCGCCAATAGTAGTTATTACTACAAACGTCAAAATTTCGTAAAGGCATTTTTAAATGAGATGCGTGAAACACGTGGATTTGTATTAGATCCCGAGTTATCAAACGACGAGGTTTCAACGTTTATTAATATTTCAACACAGGAGGTCGTTGTAGCCTATCGTGGGACTTCCTCAATAAAGGACGTAGGTACCGACTTGATGGTATTAACAAGCACGGAACGACTATCATTCAGGGTGCGTTCATCGTTAAAATTAATGGAAAAAGTATTACGCAAATATACAGGGTTCAAAGTCGTTTCAACTGGTCATTCGCTTGCTGGGTTTTTGTCAAGGATTGTATCAAACACATTTGGACTTGAAAGCCATAATTTTAATCCAGCCGAAAGTATTCACGGATCTTTCATAAAACAGTCTGAAAAAACATTCAATTACCGCACTCATTATGACGCCGTTTCAATCTTGGCGAAAGACAGCATACGTATTCAATCAAAATTAGGGAATGAATCAAACATCGAATCTGTACACAGATTAAACAATTTCTATAATAAACGTGCAAACAGGGTTGTTATTGATGGTGAAGAAATGCTTCAATCGGAAAAATCAACAAAGATTTACGAACACAGTGCTCATTTGGGTACAGCCCTTGACGTAGCCGTAGCAGGATATGATATTAAAACAGGAATTGAAAACAAAGAAAGACCTTTAGAAATAGCCGATAATGTCGTTAGAGACGTTTTACCTCCAAGTCCTTTACAACTCTACGAAGATAGTGAAGATGGAGTAGAGATAGACAGAATTATAAGAATGGTGGTAGATGAAGCCAGTTTTAAACATCACGATAAAAGCACCATACAAATGTTAATTGAAGACGCAGAACGTTATAATCAGCAGAAAACCACTGACATCGCATATAAACCACACAGCGTGGATACAACTGGATACCGTGAAGTGATGGGTCAAGATATGTCCCCTCAAATTGATAGAATTAATCCTCATCGCATAAACAGGTTCAGAGAATAATATATCATTGTAAATAAACACAATGCTTGAAGTGGGTCTAATCGTTGCTGGAGGCGTGATTTTGTCCTTTGGTATTTCTACAGCCTGTTACGAAATGCGTAGAAGCCGTTGCACGAAAATTGATTGTGGTTGTGTCAAAGTGGAAAGAAAACTCATGAGTGAAGAAAGTATGAAACTGGATAAGAAACCAGAATTAAATCTCCCTAAAATCTAAAGAATGTCTTTTAACAGTGCGTTGTTTAATCACTCAAATCCTGGGACAATGACAGCAGATGAACGATTTGGTA
>Ga0181400_1000818_pt1 | contig 13274 bp, 12 predicted proteins | sample 23SPOviralmetaG_FD_130129 | JGI IMG/M metagenome (GOLD analysis project Ga0181400, IMG submission 130129) | Marine viral communities from the oligotrophic San Pedro Time Series (SPOT) site, San Pedro Channel, CA, USA - 23 SPOT_SRF_2011-06-22 | ecosystem: Environmental > Aquatic > Marine > Strait...
TAATTGTGATGCAGTTAATGAAAACTCCGAAGCGTCGAGTAAGTGTCCTAGTCTATATACGAATGTAAAAGATGGGTCTACAGTCGAGATTGAAAATACTGTCTGCCCCTGAGTTGCAGTCAAAGTTTGTTGAGACGCTAATCCGCCACCTCCAGAGCCTCCTTCTAATGCAATATGTTTTGTAGTGTTACTCATATGTATTATTTATTATTATTTATCTTTTAAATATAAAAGGGATTTGTTGAAACCATACTCAAGACCCCGAAGTTTTAATGCCACGTCAACGCAAGGAGTATATTTGTCAGCAACGTGATTCAAAAAGTCATATAATAAAGCAGTAGAATGATCGTTTGTTTCCATTTCTTGTTTTAAATATATTCGCATATCCATAAGAGCCTTTGAAACATTTACTCCCATTTGCTCTAAATATTCTTGCTCACCCTTAGAAATAATGCCTCCCATAAAAGAACCAACAACATCTTCTTCTTGCGTTTTGGTAACTTGATATTGTCCGCTCTGCCTTAAATCTCTAAGACATTGGGCAAAACTTCTTTTTAAATGTGACTTAACTTCTTCTTCTTCAAATTTTGCTTCGTCAAAATCTTTGTTATTTTCCATAAGGGAATTATACGCAGATTGTAATGTTAACACGTCTTTTAAGGCACCTTCTATATATTTGATATTACCCAAATTATTGTGACGAATTTCTTCTATCTCAATTTGTAATAATTTTCTTTTAGCTGGAGATGTTTCCTTTTCTAATTCTTCTAATTTAATTTCTAACTCAGCTTCTTTTTTGAGAATATTGAATTTAGCATTATCTAAAGCAGATTTTTTTGACGTGATCTCAGCAGAAATCTGACGAATATTTTTCATATCAGAATGATGCGAAAGGTTCAATTGCTTCCACGTGAATTGAGAATGTGACCTATCAAAGACTTTATCTAATTCGTTGTTAATATTAGAAATCGCCAATTCAGCAGATTGCCAATTCTCTTTGAAAGAAACTTCGCCGAAAGAATCTTTTTCACTAATTGCTAATTGAGAGAAGTTTTTATCTATTATTTGTAATGAATTATCCATGTATAGATTTATCTTTTTATTTAGACACTTGAGTAGTATTTGAAGCAGCCCTACTTAATGTTCCAATAGTCCCTTCGCTTTCTCCACTAGACGCAAAATTGAATTGTCTTATTCTATCATATTCAACTGATGTGCCAGCATCTCCGCCAAATATGAATCCGGTTGTTTCGCTTTCACAACCTATCGAATCTTCCCAATTATTACCATCATCAGCTAGAGTAAGAGGATTTGCTTGAGTAGATTCATTTGCAAACTGAAATTTAGTTAAAGTTCTACCCCAATTAAAACCACCATGATAATACCCTTGACCATTTACAACATCAGAACTTGATCCATTTCTCTGAGTAGCACTTATCTGTGATACTGTTGCAATAGTATTTTCATTAGAAAATGTCATTTTCTGTAATCCACTTGCACCTGAATCCCAATACCATCCAGTAGTTTCATTTTGGACTGTCGCACCATAATTACCGCTAGCAGAATTTAATGTTGCTACTATATTTGCATCGGTTTCTGTTTGATAAAAATATTTGTTGATATATGAAGCGTATGAACTACCAGAACGGTTACCCATAGAATAAGCTTCATTTATCGTAACCCAACTATCACCCACTCCTACATTTTGATTAAGAGCGGTAAGTAATCCAGATAATGTTTCGTTAGAAAATTGCATTTTTTCCACCTGCGTCTGTACAGCACCAACTTGTCCACCGATTTTATATCCATGAGTTTCTGATTTACCACCATTGGATTCTGAAATCGTGTGCGATAGAGTTAAACCCAAATCTTGACTTGAAACGGATGCTAATGTTATCTTTTCAACTTTATCGGTATTACTAGCTTGACTTCCGAAAATGTAACTATAATCAATGCCGTAAATCTTCCAGTCTATTATTACTATAGTATTCCCTTGAGTCCCCTTCCATATATTATTATCAGTAGTCTTATCAATACAAATAAAGATTTCTCCAGTTGTAGTGTTTACCCAACTGTCGCCTATCTGAAGTGGATTTGTAGTAACTAAAGGATCACTAACATTTTCATAATCAAAGCTATGATCTATGGTCTGAGGTTGGCTTCCGAAATTTATATATGTTGTCATAAGAAATTAATAATATTTTTAAATTGATATTACTGCAGCAGAATTCATTGTAGTATATAGGTCACCAATATCCGAAGCGGTTGTATCAGAAGCATAATTCATCTCGTGAATCTGATTATGTCTATTAGGATCTCCTGCACCATTTGGACCACCTCCACCGATTTTAAGACCACTAACCGAGCCGTTTAATGCGCAATTATGTCTACCATAATTGGCATTTGAAAATAATGTGGATGACATATTATCCGATACAAAAGAATGTTTATAACAATTAGTACTAGACAGTCCTGCCCATATATAACCGTGAGTGTCACTTTGAGCACCTTGAGCAGTTGCTGCTGCATTATATACAATTTCAGGTACTACTGAAGTTAGAGCTGCAATTGTCTCATTTGATAACTGAAACTTATTCATTGATGTGGAGTTTCCACAATTTATAAACCCATGAGTTTCAGTAGTTGTTCCTGATCCACCCCAAGTATTACTTGACGATGTCGACAAAGTTGCGGAAATTATAGATTCAACCGCGTCACCAGAGGTTGACCATTTCGCGATTGCATTAGCATTACTACCATTACTATTATTTTCAACGTTTCCGCCTAGAGCGTATATATAATTCTCGACCGCTGTTACAGCACAAGCGTTAAATCCATTTGTTAATGCAGTTGCGTTCGTATATGATAGTTCAGGTGTAACTAAATTGAATTTCTGAACAGTTGATGCGACTTGTCCGTCACCTCCTCCTATATTTCCGAAAAACCCTTCAGTTGTACTTTTGGCGTGCCAAGGTTGAACGGTGGCTGCTGATAAATCGTTTATATTTGTGTTTATATTTTTGTTGGCGAAAGTGTATTCTTGAACCCTAGTCGTACCGCTCCCATTAGATATTTCTCCGCCTGAAATAATCGCTTCTAATTGTCCAGTAATTACCCAACCCCTTATAATTTTCCCTTGAGTGCCTTTCCAAACATTCTCGTCAGCAGTAGCATCAATACAAATAAAGATTTCTCCAGTTGTAGTATTAACCCACGAATCTCCGACTTGTGGCGGATTCGTAGTTACTAAAGGATTTGAATTACTTACTTCATAATCAAAACGAGATTCGTATTTTCTAATATTATTGATACTCATTTAAGTTACCTTCCAAACGGCTAAAGTTGAATTATATACAAATGTAAATCTTCCTGTAAAATTATCATCCACAGACCAATTTGTGGCATTAGTATTTATGTTATCGCTAATGTTTTTTGTTCCTCCATATACGGTGGCAGATGTAGCCGATAAATCACCAGAACCTTGACTTATTACAACTGAATCGTTATTACTTGGATTTGTAGGAAGATTTAATGTATCAGAAGGCGAGATAAAATAATTACCTCCAGCTACGGCTGTAGTTGTTCCAGAAATTATAGTCCAAGAATCAGTACCTATGGGTGATCCAGATACTCCCCTGACAATATTGACGTGAATATTGTTAATATCAAGTACAGAACCGATTGGTTTTGAAATTGAAGAACTTGCCGCCACATCTGATTCTGAAATTTGTCCAGAAGTTTCCGATAAAAATAAATCTGCACCTACAGAAAATCCGTGAGAAGATAGTGTCAATTTGCCATGAGTCACTATAGAAAAACTTGAAGTAGAAGCAGCAGTTACAACTCCTAATACTTCAGATTTAGTAGGATCACTTGCATCAGATAATTGCCAACTAGCACCATTTGCACATACAACATTTCCAATAGAAAAGGTATTTGCTGCAGTTATAGTTAGAACAGTAGCTTCCCCAGTTCCACTTGATCCACCAGAACCTCCAGTTGATCCAATATCAATAATAGTCTCGTCCGTAGAAGAAGAGTCTGTTATTGTAACATTGCCAACAAATTTCATATTACCTCTATTCGGTACAATAGTAACTCCGTCTTTTATTACTCTATTATACCCAAATAGATTACCATTAGAGTAATCGTATATATTAACATCATCGTCTTGCTCAATTGTATAATCAGAAGAAGAATATGTTAATGTTGTTGGTGTTAAACCATAATCAGTATTGTCTAATATATTACCATTGATACTTACTAAACAATGATCTGGATTTACATTTGGACTCAAATTAAAAACAGTTTGTGCTGCTGTAGCATCAAAATGTTGTATTGCTACCCCACCACCTGTAGCAAAATCATAAAAATTAATATCATCATTCTCTTGTAAAGTATAGTTGGAAGATGAATATGTAAAAGTGTCTGTAGTTAAAGTATAGTCTGTATTGTCTAATGTATTACCATTTACTGTTACTAACGTATAAGTTGGATTTACTTTAGTGTTTAAGAAGAATATTGTTTGTGCCGCAGTAGCATCATAATGTTGTTTTCTTACTCCTCTTGCTTGAGCAGCTATCTCTACATCTCTTAATTTTTTGTCTAAACAATTATGTTTACGTCTCCAATCATTAAAAGAATCTGCAGTGAAAACAAATGTCGGATCACAAATATATTCAGCATCTTGTGCTATTACTACATTAATATGATTTAATCCAACACCTACAAGATCTAATCTAAATTCTTTTGAACCAATAAATGCAGAATTTACCGTAAATGTAGTAGAAGCTGAATTGTTATTGACCGTGAAATTACCAGTTAAAGGTTCGGTAATATCGCTAGAATCTATGCCAGAAACAGAATAAGGAATAGTTGTGCCATCACTTACACCAGTTGTCGCTAATACGATATTAAATGTATCTTCAGGTGCTGCAGCATATTTAGATTTGTGTAGTGCGTAAGTAGCCATTATTGTTATTTATTATGCAATAAGGATTTAACTAAAGATTGTAATTCTGCAACTGAATTTTCTAATTGTTGAATTTTATCATTTTGTTGTTTCCTGTGTTCTCTTCTTTTTAGTGCAGCACGATAACCTGACCTATCAGAGGACACTATTGCTTTAGAATGAGTGTCCTTCTCTAGGTTCGGATAATCTTTGACCTGCTTACGCATTAAACTCTCTCAGGTTTATATCTTAACCAAATTATTGTTCCCTTGATTCTATTAACATCATCTTCATGAAAGACTCTTTGCCAATCTGTATCAATATCAGTGATTCCCCAGATTCCTCCATCAGGATCTTCAGCGTCATAAAGTTCTCCGGTAGTAATCAATTTATTCTTAACATAAATCTCTACTTCCTTTTCGCCTTTAATCTTTTCAAGATCTTTAGAGACTCTTGATTCGTTTAGAATCGAATACGCATGTTCTATAATGTTCATATTTATTATTTATTATTTAAATGGTTGCGATACTTCTAAATTCTTTCAGAAATCATATAACCTCTTCTTCAGCTATAATATCTTTTTTATTAACTCTAGCGTTTCCAGAAACTTCAGCATTATTGTATACTCTTGCGAATCCTCCAACTTTAGCTTTTCCAGAAACTTTAGCTTTTCCATAGATTGATGCGTTGCCGTAAACATCTGCATTATCATAAACTTCAGCATCATCAGAAACTTTAGCTTTTCCAGAAATTAATGCCTTACCATAAATTTTAGCTTTTCCAGAAACCCTGGCATCTCTAAAAACTTGAGCATTGCCAAATATTTCTGCCTTATCTGAGATTTCTGCATTATCTGCGGCTTGTCCTTTCCCATAAACTTTAGCCTCATCGTCAATATAACCACTAAAATTAGAAGCAACATTTTCTAATGATTCAACCCAACCACCCTTTAAACCATTCTTATATAAACGATATAGTTTGACACCCTTATGTTTAATTGAATCTGATTTATCTAATTCAAATGAAGAATTATATTGATGTTTTTCTCTGGTGTTTTCGTTTAATAAGTTTAAAGCATGTTCTATAATGTTCATATTCATTATTTATTATTTAAATGGTTGCGATACTTCTAAATTCTTTCACTGTAGCAACTTTAGCAGGATTACTACTTAAAAGAACAATTTTAATTTGAAAGCTTGAAAAAAGTTCTGTAGGATTAAAACGATAATGAACATCAGAATAAGTCCCATCTGCATTTATAATAGGTTCTTCAATAACATCTGCATTTTCTAATAATGTCCATGCGTTATCAGTAATGTCAGTGTCATCGCCAGACTTAGATCTATAATATGTTTTAATTGACGCTTCTTGTGAAGGTAAATTTGCTTTAAAATATACATCGACTCGATCAGCAGGATCGTTTAATTTGATTTCCCGAGTAATATATTTAGCTTCTGCATTACCATGACTGAATAATGTTTCATCTGTAACATCATTGTTAATTTCATTTTCAATGCATAACAGAGACAATCTATCAAGATCTACCATGGGGGAAACTTTTGATGTTCCAGATAAGGTGAGAGTAACACTGGCTCCGTTTGTGGAATTACCCGAATTATCAATAGTCTTTTCTGTTTCAAGATTTAAACTTTCTCCTGGTTCAATTGAATGAGCAGTCGGTCCTGCAATATTTCCAATATTTAACTCATAAGAAATTTCAGTACCTGGTACTTTAATTGATTGCTGTGCTATTTCAAATACTGAAGCATTAACACTTTCTCCTGTTTGGAATTTTGGTTTTAATGTATATTGTAATGAAGTACTTGAAAAATTTGCTCTGTTTAATTTGAATTTCAAATCTTTAGTTTGTTCAGCAGTCCAAGTAGAAGCATTAGCAGATTTGAATAAAACACCTCCATAAGGATTCTTACTAATCCTATTAGAAGTCGCTACATCTTGTCCGCCAATTTCACCATACCATACTTTATAATTAGGTGAATTTGAAATTAAAACTAAAGCATATTCAATACCTGGCTCAAGATATACAGGAGCATCAAAGCTGAAATTAGTAGCAGTTGTTCCGTTAGTAGTGTCAACATTTATTTCCCCTGGTAGTTTAGTAACTCTGGTAAAAGGAATAATATTCTGTGTTGGAACACCATTTTCAAGACTTACTATGTACGTTGATACTGAAGAGTTTTCATCTTTAGAATAAAAATAAAAATCAACAGATGTTAAAAATACGCCATTATCTTCATTACCAATTACAAATGATTGTGCAATTGGGTCTCTATAAGTCAATGAATCGGATAAACCTTCTTTAATGACATTTCTTTCTGTCTCAAGTCTTTCGCGATTCTTAACAATTTCTCTAGTAGATAAAATAGTAGTCTCTTTTGTTTGAAGCAAACCAATTGCCGAATACGTCATTTCGCAATAAGTATAAGTATTATTTTTGTCGTTAGTGCTTGAATCTACTAAACGAAATACTCTTTCTCCAGTTTTAAATCTTAGTGCATCATGATTAGGAATTATAAAGTAACCTTCAATATTTCCATCAGCGTCTGTAATTAAATCTTCTTGTTCTAATAAAGGAACAGGATCAGCATTATCTGTAAAATATTCAATTTCTGCATCTCTGTAATTTACAAAGGTAGAGGTAGTACAATAGCTAGTAACTTCTATTCCATCGAAAAAGGCATAAAGTTTAGTATTAGGTTTTAACATTTTAGCCTTAAAATACACCTTTCTTGATCTAATATAAGGAATAAAATTTAAATCTACTACTCTGTTACCAAGACCTTTTTCTATTGTTTTTACGTCAAAGGTTTTTCTTAAATCTTCTCTAATACTATCTGCAGGTGTAGTTCCTATTGAGGTAGTAGAAGAAGAAACCCTTGTTTTTCCATCTGCTGTAGTTACAGTCTTAGGTCTTTCTGTTTTGTTTATGACTGACTTAGAATCTTCACCCAACCAATTTTTTCTCCAGCAGTTCCATTTAGTACCAAAAGAATCATTTTCATCTGTGATAAATTTGACACCATCGAAATTACCATCGAGATTAACTAAAACATCAGGTCTTACACTTGTTTCAAACCAATCATCAGAACTAGGACTTAACTGAATTGTGCCGTTCCAAGATACTACATCATAAGGTGCAACAGATTCTACGCCAGAGGCAAATTCTTGATTAATCAATTCTGTTTCTGAATAAGGTAAAGAAAGAACATCTGTTGTAGGAGCATCTATACTTAAAGGTAAATTCTTTTGTTGGAATAGAGGTCTGAGTATGCCTGCATCACCATCAACTGATACCTTATAACTAGGATCAAATACGTCTCCAATACTATGACCATTAAATGTGTCAATAATCATACCATTTTTAAATCTAATAGAACCATCGCTGTCATTTACGAAAGTCTTTTCTGCAGCAGCCTTTTCTAATAGACTAAGACTTAAAAGATTTTCTACATTACTAACTCTTTTATCGAGTTTTGCAATGTCTGACATTGTATATACTTTATTATCTAAATATGTTTTTTGTATATCATCAGCATTAAATGTATATGCAGGAAAATACATATTATAGATGGCCATTGTCCCATCTGGTGTTTCAGGTATAATAGGTTCGATTTCTGGAATACCTTCTACGAAATAAACTTCTCCTAAAGTATCAACTACTAATTGATTATATTGAGGAAGGTAATATGTAACTTTAGCCTCAATAAGACTTCCAGGTTTAATAATTGTTACAGGATCGTTTTCTTTACTTCTGAAATCGAGAGTATCTGTTAATCTATTTTCCTTGTAAACTAGGTTTTCTTTAAACCCTTCATTGTCATAAGACTCTACAGAAAAATAATTTCCATCACCAGAATGTGCGAAATATTTGTAAAAAACTTTATAAACACCATCTGCAAGACCAAGTCTTTTAACAGAAGATAATTTATAAATTCCATCTCTTTGTCCTTTATCTAACTTTATGTATCTAAAAGGTTTTTGTGAGTTTAGAATGGATTCAAAACCAGAGCCTGCATCAAATTGTATGTCCGTGATTTCAAAAACATCAGATTGAGCTAATGTTACAGAATCACCAGGACCGAAAGTGACGTCTTCGCTAGTAGAATTAATTGTTTTATTTTCTGGTAAAGGTAAAATATTTTCGACTGGACCTAAAACACGTACATCATTATTTGCAACAGGAGAAGTCAAAGTTAATCTTACTACAGTAGAAGATTGAATCGCTACATTCGTAACAGCATATTGAGCATGAGTTGTTTCATCTACTACAATGTAATCGAAAAGATTTGTGCTCTCAAAATTAGCATTAACTAAAGAAACTGGAACTTGAATATCACAATAAGCTCCGCCGCTATCGACAGTAGAATCAAAAGAAAGAACTTCTGTTACTTCAATATTTGTGATTCCTCCAACTGTATCATAAGGTAAAGAATAAACACTCTGAGTATTACTTGCATCGACTAAACCTCCAGTGTAATCAAATTGAAAATTAGTTGTAGTAATACTTGCAGCATCTGGAATTTCATCTGCTAAATCGAAAAGATATAATCTATAAACAGTCGATGTCATTTGCTGAATATGACGAATACGACATGTTAGTGGACCTCCGTCGATATTATAAACAACAGAGTTGTCGTGAATATCTGGTAAACCAGAAGAAAGTGTTCCCTCGACATATGCACCTAAAGATGCTGTGATTCCTACATCGATTTCTTTTGTAGTTCTAGCTTTCTCTACAGGAACTTTTAGTTTATCTCTTAATTCGACTCTAAAACCTTCTACATATGCAATTGCAGGTTCAACCTCAATAACAATTCTTTTTTCTCCGTATTCTTCGCCTTCTGTTAAAGTAGTAATAGAATCGCCTAAATCAGCATCAACAATTTCTTGAGAAGTATATATTCCGTTATTTCCTACTTCGTCGTTTAGATATTCAGAAACTGGAGCAACAAATGGTTTTACGATATAATTACCGCTTTCTTCATATGTTCTTTTTGCAAGAATTCTACCTAATCCTGATAATTCAGTTCTAGCAGGATAAACGTTTTTTCCGTCAATAATTGATATTAACTTCATGTAAGAAGAATTAACGCTTAAATTACTCTTATCATATACATTATTATGTGAAGCAATAAATGTATTATCATTTGTACTCAAATTCTGCGAAAGAAATACAGGAGTTAAAGCAATAGAATATCTATCTGCTCCTGGTGCATTATAATTAGGTGTTACAGTAGCGTTATCTAATAAAGATTGATCTTCAGAATATGTTACAAAATTTTCTTTTACGAAAAAAGCAAAGTCACCATCAATCGTATAATCTTTTGAAGGTTTAGTAAAGAATGATGTAATTTTTTCTGTAACTACAAAACAACCCTTAACATAAAATACTCCAGCATCTACGGTAAAACTTGATGCATATCCTATTCCTGCAACTGAACCAATTGTGTCACCATTGACGATAACTGAATCTCCGGCAGTATTATTAATATCTGCAGAAGTGATAATGTTATCTCCTACATTATTAACTTTGGGTGTATATTGAATTACATTTTCTCCATCAACTTGAAGTGATGATTTGTATTTAATAAAAAATCTATATTGATTTGTAACTGTACCCTGTTCGTAACCTATAACTTCAGCAGTCAACCCTCCTGCAACAGATTGACCTTCTACTCTATTTTCGATATTAATAATCTGTTCTAAATATTCAGTTACAACAACACCAGAATCAGTATTAATTAAAGCAGTATTTTCTACAAGAATGTCTACGTAAAATAATGCATTATTATATGAAGATAAACCATCAATTATAGGTGTACCTTCTTTAAAGACACTAGAACCAAATTTGTCTATCTGATTTTGTAAAATGCTTTGAATTTGGTTGAGTTCACGTACTTGAACTGACCGCGATGGTTTAAAAAGAATACGTAAATAATTTTTATCTACTGCAGTCTTTTCGTTAAAATTTACATCAGGTGACTGATAATCGTCGTTATATGGGGACTGTGCAAAAGTAGTAATCATATTATTATTTATAAAAAAAGGACAAACTTTAGAATGTCCTTAAATATTGAGGTGTTAATATTGAGGTAATAATTTTTTAACCTTTTCCAAATTCGTGTCCTGCAACTCTGCGCATTTGTTTTTTAAATTCAGAAAAAGAAGGTGGTTCTTTATATAACTTAATACTAATTTCGTCTCTTTCTTTTCCTTTAATTCTCCAATTATAACCTTGCTCTTTATGTTCAGGCTTAGTTGTTTTAACAACTCGTCTTTTAAAACCATCTTCCCAAGTTTCAGATTTTTTACCAGGTCCTTCGTTTATTATCTCTAATGCTATTTCGCGGCTGGTCATTCGGGTTTTTCGTGAGTATAACCCATTTTCTTCATACGAATATGATCTTCTTCTTTCTCTGCCTTATAAGCCTTTCCAGTTTCTGGGTCATACATCATATGAGGTTCAAATTTTTCGGAAAATTGTTTAAATGTTTTCATATTTTTTTAGGTTTATTTTATTTCTTTTTCTAATTTAATTTTTAGGCTAGAAATATTTATAATACAGCCAGACGGAACGTCCCAAACTGAAGACCAATTATACTTTTTTATCCATCTTTCATTCACTCGACGAATTTCTACTCCGTCATATTTCTTCGCAAATTTATCCCAATCCACCATATCATATTCATACGGGAATTCTTCTACTAAGAAATCAAGATCTGACTCAGAGTTGATTTCATAAATCTTTGCCCTTCCATAGTCTATAGAGTAAACGAATCCTTTAGTACTTCCACCCATTACCTTTTGAAGGTCTAACCAAGAATCTCCAAATGCATACCAAAAGCCATTAGGTTTTCCTGTCTTAGAATGAGCAGAACCATCATATTGACTATATCTATTTGTTTTGAGTTTTTCAGGCTGAAATGCTGCGAATTTACCTTTATGCAACTTCTTTAAAGATAAATGATACCTAACGTCCATGTCATAAATCGACTCGGAAAGAATTTGAATTGAACGTTCTATTATATTCATAGCAGTCTAAATATTGATCTATTTTTCTATTTAACTTGAGCCGCTAAGTCTTTATCTGCTCCGCCCCAAGTTCCTTTCGATTTAGTTGCAAAACTATTTATTCTAGCAAAGGCCCATTGTTGAGGAGTAGTACCTGGTCTGTGTCCACTTTTCCATGCAGCCATACCTCTGTCATAAACTTTTTTCAAAATAGAATAAGGAATTCCTGTTTTCTCAGCTTTGTTTACTATGCCTTCTATCTTTTTTTCACCTAAAGAATCTTCACCATACATTTGTTTGAACTTTTTAGTATGTTTAGAAGGTTTAGTTTTTGCTCTAGCATCTCCTGGTGCAGGTTTATAAGCGTCAGGATTATCGTCGTCCATTTCTGCCTGTTTATTGAATTGACTAGACCGTTTTGAATTAGTAGACTTAGCAAGACCTTTCCCATATTTAGTGGGAAGGTCTTCGTTTAGAACTTTTAAGGCTAAATCTACTATATTCATTTAATATTTATTCAAAAACTTTGGCGTTTCCAAAAGCTTGAGCATTTCCAGAAATTTCATCGTCTCCAGAAACTACAGCAGTTCCAGAAACTACAGCATTTCCAGAAACTTGAGCTTTTTCATAAACTTGAGCATCTCCAGAAACTTTAGCACTACCAGAAACCCAAGCAAATCCATAAACTTCAGCATTATCAGAAACTCTAGCATCTTCAAAAACTTGAGCATCATCATAAATTCTAGCATTTCCAGAAACTTCAGCACTTCCAGAAACTTCAGCATCTCCACCAATTTCAGCATATCCAGTAACTTGAGAAATTCCAGAAACTAAAGCAGCTCCAGAAACTGCAGCATTTTCATAAACTTCAGCAGCTCCAGAAACTTCAGCATTTCCAGAAACTTTAGCATCATCATAAATTCTAGCATTTTGAGAAATTCTAGCATTTCCAAAAACTACAGCTTTTCCAAAAACTATCGTATCTCCAGAAACTTTAGCACTTCCATAAACTTCAGCATATTCAGTAACTCGAGCATCATCATAAACTTGAGCATCTCCAGAAACTTTAGCATTTCCAAAAACTTCAGCATTTCCAAAAACCTTAGCATTTTCAGTAACTACAGCAGCTCCAGATGCAACTAAAGCAGTTCCAGAAACTACAGCATTTCCATAAACTTCAGCAGCTCCAGAAACTTCAGCATTTCCAGAAACTTTAGCACTTCCAGAAACTTTAGCACTTCCAGAAACTTCAGCATATTCAGTAACTCGAGCATCATTAGAAACTTTAGCA
>Ga0181400_1000819_pt1 | contig 13260 bp, 24 predicted proteins | sample 23SPOviralmetaG_FD_130129 | JGI IMG/M metagenome (GOLD analysis project Ga0181400, IMG submission 130129) | Marine viral communities from the oligotrophic San Pedro Time Series (SPOT) site, San Pedro Channel, CA, USA - 23 SPOT_SRF_2011-06-22 | ecosystem: Environmental > Aquatic > Marine > Strait...
AGGGATTAATTAGCTCTTGCAGTAAAGCTAAATCATATATTTTGTGTAAGTTAAGGGTTACAGTCCCATCCTCGCTTTTACTCCTAACAGAATTTAGCCAGTCTCGTATGTAAATCTCACCCTGCCTTTTCCTAGCCTCTGTAGTGTGCATACCATATTGGCGTTTTACAGTTCTAGATCTTAGCTCCTTTTTATCAAGCATTTCAAACTCTTCTTGTAACCTGTGGAGCTTCCTGTGTTGCTTCGCGTACTGTATTACGGCACCCCGGTCATTCTCAAACCCAATCTTAGCGTTGTAATAGTCAGACAGCATAAACAAGTTACGGTTATACTCGTCTTGTGTTTGCGGCCTCTCAACATAGCTGGCCACAATCATATCATCCGGTTGTGATATAATGTTTGTCCTTTTTATGACATAGGCAGCCCCTAAAGATGTAGAATCTGCACTTTGATTTTGCCCATAGGGGTCATGACAGAGCACATACAAATTGTGAGGCACTTGCCCCTCTTGATTTTTGTACGGGCCTTCGTAAACTACAACTGCCCCAGAAAGATTGTCTTCTTTCCTGTGTGGAAACCTAGATATAGGTCTTAAATCCCCGTCCATTTTAAATTCTACGGTGTTACCTTTTGCATAATAAAGTCTGCCGGCAGTTCCTATGCTTTGTAGGTTGTTTACCTTAACTCTGTTGTACTGCTCTTGCAAAGATGCAATATCAAAGAGGTTAGATGACACTTGCAATGTAGCTTCCCTAGGATTATTAGGATGCTCAGCTATGTATTGGTCAAATGCCTTAGGATCATTAGTCCCCTTTTTCTTATTCCTGTTTTCTGCCTCAAAAGCTAACGCAGCCTTCTCGTCAGAATTCCCATCTTCATCAATAAACCCATCCAAGTTTTTGTAGATAGGTACAAAGTAGCCACATTGCGTACCTACAGCCCCGTCATCCCAGATATTGTCAAAATCCATACAATCGTAAGATGCAGGATTGTAAAACAGCTCCTCCATACCTTCAAAGTCAGCACCTTCTGTACCACCGGTACCAAACGCTACCATTGTACCAAGAGTTTTACTACCCTGACGCATTGTAGGCATAGCAACCTCCCACGCTTTTAACAATCCTGGAAAAGCACCGGCCTCTTCAAAGAAAATAAGCTCACCTGCTTTACCCCTTACTTTATCGGGTGCATCTTTCAACGATACGCCCATAATCATAGACTTCATGCCCAATTCTACATCTGAACCGTTAACGTTCTTTTTGTAGCCGGACATTTTGTTCATTTCTCGATCCTTTAGCCTTGGCTGGGTCCAGGCTGTGTTATCATCAACAAAAGATAAGATTTCCCAAGCCTTTGACAGAAGCCCATCCCCAATCAAGTATTCTTTTTGGCCGGCAAATACGTAATTCTTGCTATTGCGTATGTGGAAATAGTTCCTAGCAAGCATTGCAGCAGCCTTATACGAATACCCTTTACGTCTTGCCTTTAGCACAGTCATGTGCATGTTTGTTTTCCGGCAAGTATCTATAGCTGTAAAGTATTCGTGGTCACCGTCGTAAAATGCAGGGAATGTACGCTCGCGTTTTGCTATTACGGTGCCGTCAGGCAGTTCCTCATCAATAGATCGGTCAATTGGGCAATAGTTTAGGTAGAAATAGTGATTACCTGTGATAGCAATTTCTGTATCGGTGCCTTCTCCAACAGTGTAGCCATACAAGCATCTATGTTGCTCCTGATCCCAGAATTCATAGAAGTCTTTTGTCCCTGGAAGAGCGTTAGTGTAATATCCATGCTCTATAAAGTGCAAAGCTGCCGGTCGTAGTCTATTGGTATCCTTAAACATTAATGGCTATACTTATTTGTTTCCACACCCCCTCGATTAGAAGACTGCACTTGCTTTTCTTTCTTCACAAGATCTTCAAGCTTGCTAATACCGTTGATAACATCCCCCATCTTAGATAGATTTGCAACTAAGTCCTTGGCTGCAAAGATTGGGCGGCCATTGTCGTCTGCCAGAGTAAGGTCAATGTCTTTGAAGTAGTTCTCAAGCTTGACAACAGATTCTTTAGCTGCAATAAGCAGTCTCACTGCTGAAGTCTCCTTAAGTTTTTTGTATTTCTCGCATGCAGCTTGTATAACTGAGTCTGGTTCCCACTTTGTTTCCCCAAACACACTAAGCTTTACCTCATCACTTCTTACGTCTTCCCCGTACACAGAGAATGGGGATGCATGGTCGCAGAAAAAGTAAATATATGCAAGCTCTTTAGTAGACCGGTCTTTTGATTTGGTTTTGTCTCTATTTACTATCTTTGCAAACTCCTCAATAGTTAAAACGTACGGAGATGGTATAGCAACGTTATCCTTTATCGTCAGTAAGTCCATTTTTCTTGTTTACATTTTTTAACCTATTAGCATTTACAGAAAACTTACCAAAATACGGAAGTCTAATTGTATCAAAGCTACCATCACTCATAACTTTTGCCACATACTTAAACTGAGCTTCTACAATATCTGATACAGCTTTCAGTGGTAGGTTATGTTTACTCGCTAGTTCCTGTATCAGTGCTTTCTTCGACTTTGCCATATTTACCTATTTGCGGTGCCCATTTTTTCTTGGGACAGGTAGAAGTTTTCCATTTTGCTTTGTGTTCCAATAAACATCCACAAGCTCCGCACCGTGCCTTATCAACTAAATAAAACTCGCAGCTTGCACAGACGTTTAATCTGCGTTTGTATTCTTCTTCTGTAACATTAGGCATGCCCTCAGCTACATACTTAGTAACTTCTTTACTAAAATTCTTAGTCATCTGCCATATACTCGGCAAATCGTTCTCCTGGCTCATATTCTAATTCAATAATTTCTACATCTAGTAAGTTTCCGTAACCGTCTTGCACAATCCCAACATATACATCGTCTACAAGGTACTGTGTTATTACAGGCCTAAGTTTCCCTTTGAATGTTGACTTTAACTCCAGTGGTTTTGACATTTAACAGCTGATTTAAAACGTAGTTCTTGCCTACTTTGCGGATTGCTCCTTTATCCTTAAACTTTTTAACGTAATTGTTTAAGGTATTAAAATCGCTGATATTTAGAGCCCTTGCAGCCTTCTTTTTATTGTCAGATGTGCAAAGATTCTTTTCCCCGGTCTCTATTTGCAGGTCTACTAAGGTAGATAGAACTTTGATTTCCATATCAGTAAGATTGAAAATACCGTTCCAAAGCTGCAAGTACTTATTGGTAGAATTTACTTTAATCGTTATCTTCTGTTCCATTCAAAGTTTCTTTTATCTCTGCCTCTACTTCTTCTGCTAGCGGTAATTGCATGCAATATTTATATAGCAGTTCTTCCATCTCGGATCTGTCTCCTTCTTTCTTGATATAGACCTCCATGTAGTTATAGAGTGCTAGAGTATGGTTAGTAATGCGACTTTCTAGCTGGTAGATTAAGTCGTGTATTGGCTTTTCCACTTTGTACGTGGTGCCGTCTATGGTAAGCTTACGCTTATTTGGTTTCTTGATCTTCATCGTCTTCTACAGTAACTTCAATTATGTATTCTCCTTCTCCTATAAAAACAGTAACTTCCCAGGTTGTGCTCACATTCTTTTCTGCCCAAAGTTCAAGCTTCTCTTCAAACTCAATCATTAGATAAACAAGTTCATCTAAATCCTTTGTAACAAATCTGGTTCTAATCATCGTTAAACTTCACTCTTGCCCGGCCATCCTCTACAATAATCTTTGATGTAGTAGATTGCCGGTTAAATTCTTGCACATGCGGTTCAATGTCCTTCCTAGTAGCCATAAAAGTTAAGAATACTGCTAATTCCTTAGCTGCTCTCCGCGTAGCCGTGCTTATCTCGTCTGCTTTTTCTTTTGTTTCAAGCAAATCGTGATAATCTTTCAACGATATGGTTACTGTGCCGGTAATCACTAGAATTTACCTAGAATTTGGAACTCATTTACAAATAAGTACGATACCTCATTGATATGTACAATCATTGCCTCTGAAGACGGATCTACCATAACAGTATCCCCAACTTGCGTCTGTCTACAGTCTGGACCTACGGCCAATACCTCTAAAACGTTAGTACGTAACTTGTTTGCTACGTCGTCTTCTAAGATAATACCTGATTCTCGCTTTTGTGCTGCTGGATTAGGTAGTATTACCCATCCTCCGTACGGTTGAAAGTCTAATTTAGCGTCTGCCATTGCCTATAAATTTAGTTATAAGCAAAGTTATAATAATATATTTTACACTTACAAGAAAAATATAAGATTTCTAAACGCTTTTCTTTATTCTAGATAAAATACTCTCTTTAGGAGTTTCTTTTAGGGCCTTGTTATTGTCCCTGTAAAGTATAAACGCAAATATGATTAGAGTTGCCATAATAGCAAAAAATGTAGGTACCATCCAATACTGCCAATTTGTTGCAGCTAAGCTATCCTGACTGTCAGTGTTTCTTTTCCAGCTATCCGCATGGTCTTTGTGTACATAGATATTTTCAAACCCAGTCTTATTGTCGTAGTGCATATCTACTATCACACTATCCTTGTATCCACTTGCCCAAGTTCTAACGCTATCTCCCCAACTACTTACCTTCTCCTGTGGCATACTTCACTCCCATTATTGTTCCTATGATGCTGAAGCTATTGGTAAGGAGAATACCAAATAGGTTGCTCCACGCATTACCAAGTAATGTGGTGTCTTTTCCCATCATTATTGCCATAGTATATAGTATAGTGGTGGTTATTCCCACCATAACTATAACTATCAATGCCACCCTTACAATGAGTCCTATGAGCTCAAACTGGGTGCGCTTTTGTAAGGTATCTAGATCCTCTACAGCTTTATCTCTTAGTTTCTCCGCTTCATCCTTTTCATTCTGAAGCTCTATAACAAGAGCCTTATTTACTGTGGCCGCTTCTTCAAGCTCTTTGTTCTGAGCCTGTACTTGCTTAGTAACATCAAGCCTTTTTCTCCGGGCATTCTTATCCCTAGCTTTGCACTCTTCAACATACTCCTTGACATCGGCAGGTAAAGTTTTTGAAAGTATCTTTACGAAGTTCCCCTCCAAGTAAACCTTCTTAGCTTTTGCTTTACGCAATGCTTCCTCTACCGTGTCTTTAGAAGTTATCATTTGTACACTTTGAACGGATTTTCTTTGTTCTTATAACCTTCGTAGTCCTTAACAAAGTCCTCAAGGCGGGGCTCTATCTCATCACTCTTGATGATCCAAAACTGGGCACCTACTCCCTTCGCTTTATCAATTTCTTGGTTATCATCAGAGCTAGAAATAATACCAATAACCACTCCGTTTCCATAATCTGTATTTATTTTTCTGATAAGCTCAATGCCGTCAAAGCTTGAACCAATGATGTTGAGGTCCACGAATACACACTCTGGTCTTTCGTCGATAGGGCCCTCAACAAACCATTTCTTAAATAATTTATCTGCTTCATCTGAACTGTCTAGGGCTTGTAAGCTTAATGTCATATCAAGGAGGCTGCACGCATCCTCAAAAACTAAGTGGAAAAGATCCTCATCATCAACTAGTAGTATACTATCTATCATTTCAATTTTATTATCATCATTGTACCATTCTCTAGTCTCTCAGCCCTCATTGTAAACCCATGCTCCTTAATAATAGCTACACAGATATTTAATCCTAATCCGGTGCCTTTATGTTTAGTGTTGCCGCGGGTATACGGCTGAGAAAGTCTTAAAAAATCCTCTTGACTTATACCAGTCCCATTGTCCTGGATAGCAATAGTATTTTCAACTCTAAAGATCGTTACTTTTTTCGTACCGCTATTATTATACTTTAATCCATTTCGAATCAAGTTATCCACAGCAGTACAGAAGAGTGCAGGGTTAATTTCTAACTCTCCCAAGTCCTTGATTACAACCTGCTTACTGTAAGATGTTGAAGATAGATAGTTTTTAAGAATATCCTTTACATTTACAAGCTGCATATCAAGTTGTGCATCTTCCTTTACTAGGTTAGTGAATTCTTTTACGCCAGTGTATACTTTTTGTGTGTGGTTTAGTCCCTCCTGTATCATTCTCAAGGGGGCTGTAATTTTTAGATCTTCTATTTGCTTTTCTGTCAGTCTACGCTTTAGGCTTCTTAGTCCTCTTGGTATATACGTATTAATACCAGAATGCATATCGTGCCTTAGGATCTTAGCAGCGTGCTCCAAGTATCCATTCTTCTTATGCATCTCTTCCTCAATCTCTTTTGACTCAGTAATATCAGATGCAATCTTCAGAATCCTGTACACCTCTCCATAGGGATTCATAATAGGATTGTAGTTACCATAAATCCAAATATCATTACCATCCTTATCCACTCGTAGGAACTCACCGCTCTTTACCTTGCCTTTACTCAAGTCATACCAAAAAGAACTGTAGGCTGCCTTATCAATATGCTTAGGCATAAATATCCTGTGGGACATACCAATAATCTCCTCCTCTTGGTACCCGGTCAATTTACAAAACACCTCATTACAAGAAATAATAACCCCGGCCTTGTCAAACTCAACAAGTGCATTGGACTTATCAATAGCCGCTAGGGTATCATCAATACTCTGAAGCTTATACCTAACTCTCCTGACAAACTCTACAACAGTGTAGAAAAAAAATGGCATAAAAAGTACTACAGCCGCCCATCCTATGACCACGCTCTGCCTTGTTAATTCTGCATAGCCGATCATAAGAGCCGTCTGGTAACTAAAAAACGCTAGCATAATTGCAACTGCAATACCTAGCGTTATACGCGATACAATAGATAATTTCATCTCTACCCGTTTAGATACACCTTCCCCTTAGGGAATTTGTATTTCGATTGGAATTTTACCTCTTAGCAGTGCTACCATTTCTGGTTACCTAGGGACACTAAAACTAGTGTTAATTCACCGCACCTACCTGTGTGCAATGTGCCCCAACTACAGGCTATATCCTCTCTTTTCGAAGCTATTGGAGAAAACTCTGTCCCTTATTTAGGGACTACAATCCAACGTCTGACCCCATAACTACCTTGTGGCCCTCTGGGGTGATACACATTTCTGTGTGCTTCTGGTGGTAAAGATATAAAAATTTACAAACTCCTAGCTGCCGCAGTTTTCACAATCTGGATTATCAATGGAGCATTGAGCGTTATCGTTCTTCTCGTCACTTGTAAGTTCGTCAACAAAGTCTTGGAAGTCATCTGGTAAGTCAAAATCGTTAGTCATAAGTCTACAAAGATACCCTTCTATTTACCCTTGGGAAATATTTTTGGTAGGAAAAATTTTTTTATTTGGGGATTTGTGAACGTGTAGTCCTACACACACAACGACCCCCACTAAGTGCAGGCGACCAAACGGTCCCCGGCATTGCCATAAATGCCGTTGTTCAACTACCAAATACTTTGTCCGTGGAAGCAACTCGCATTTACAACAAGTACACACTACATCAGTCTGGCGACGATTTAGTGTTAGTATCACCTGACGGGGTCACGATGATACTACTTGCTGAACTCGATGAAATCATCGAGCTTGGCGAGGAATGGAAATCCCATATCCGTATTAAAAATAACGGAAATGGCAATTTCGCATACCTCAACACCGAACACGCACTCGTGCGTATCGATGTTAAAGAACTTCTTGCTCCTAAGCCTGCCAAGGCTAAGGCTAAGGCCAAGAAGTCCTAAGGATACGGGCGCTGACGCGCCCTATCCTATTTCCCCGGCGGGGTGGGTGGACATTGATTACGGTGAGAGACTGTGTGGGTAACACTATCTCTCGCCGTGGAATTGTCCCTTTTCCCAAGCCAATGATTTTTCTTTAATCTGATAGTATAACACAACTACTATCACTAACTCAAGAGTGCAAGAGGATAACACCGCACGCCAAGACCAATGGAAGGTATTATAGATAACCTTAAAAATGAGTTGAAAGAATGCAGAAGCATTATTGAAACTCAAGCTAGCACTATCGAGAGCTTGCAAAGTTTAAGTAGAACTTTAACGAGCTCTATGAATGATTTGACGAAACAAATGTCGTTCTCTAAAATGTCTATGAGTTATCAGACAAGAAGAACAATGAGAGACCGTCATAGTGACCTTATAAGTAGTGCTGTTGAAGCTAATACGCATAATGTCAAGTACGTTAAAACATTGCAAAGTGAGTTAGCATCTGATAAAACAGATTTAGCATCATGATAATGTTTGTATTCAAATGCGCAGCCAGGTATGTATGCCTGGTTGCTTTGTTCTTAGCTAGCTTTCTAGCTATTCATGCAATGGCATCTCTTGTTGTTGCATTACTATCATACGTAGACTTTGTAGACATACTTCGAAGTGGATTTGTGGTGTTCTCAGGTTTTGTGACCATTGGCTTAGCTATAGCTGTGTGGTCATCGTATGACGACCATGTAGAACACAAGAAGTATAATCTTGAAACCACAGGTGTTATGATACGTAGGTAATCTGAATCGGCTTTTGTGCTACACTCCGATTAATAAATTGTAAGCACTATCCAGTAAGTTGCTGGCGTGGGTTGGTCCAGTATAGTTACAAGACCAATAGGCTGACATACCTGAATGTATGTCCAAGGATTTGAGCACTGCAGTTGCTCTCTTCCTTGATAAGTACACATTGTTATTGCCCTCAGCATTGAAATATGCATGGCGTGTACGTTAAGCCATTTTTATGGTTACTGAAATAACAGGTCAGCCTTCGTGACCACAGGATAAAACCGGAATGGGATAAAGTCTACAGCCTAAATGTAAGCTGTAGGCCGTGTGAAATACGCACGCCACTGAAAGGTAACTTTGCATTTATATCTTGGAATGGCTCTACAGAGTAAAAGAGATATAAACACCAGATGGAAATGGTGTTGAGTGAGAAATCACAATAAGAGCAGAGTTAGATAACAGTAGTACTGGTTGCCAACCAGGGATCTGTTATTAGTAATTGATACAGAATGCTAACAGAAATGTTGTGTTTGAGTTCAATTGCAGTAAGTAGACTTGGCAGTCAAAAGCAGAACGGAGTTGACAACTAAACTACCCAAAAGGTAGCATGTTGTACAATCTCTTCGCACTTCGTTCATCCTTCCAGCATTTTATGAACTATAAAAAGCAAAAGAGAAGATAACTATGGGAACACAATGTTCTTATTGTGCTGTAATATGCACATGCTTAAAGCTCGCAAGGCTTAAAGTAAATCGAATGATTACATTCATACCAATAGACGGCAGTCTGTTAACCTGGGCACAGGGGTTGGATGGAAAAGGAGGTTATAACTCTCATAGTAGTGGTGGCAAGCACCTTAACTTGTGAACATCCTGTGTACTTGTAGAAATACAAGTGTGTATTTGTGTAGGAAACTACATAGAATCACAGGGATAAAGGTCATAATACTCAGCCTTATTTATTAATCTGTTTGTAGGTGTCATCAAACCTTCCACAACGCTGAAGCAGTGCAGGCAATGTGTAACTTAAACAAGACGTTGCAGAATACATAACGTGCCGCGGGGGCAGTGTTCTTGAAGAAGAATGCAAGACTTTACTTGAGTTGATAGTTGTGTATTATTTTATTTTATGTTAATGCGAGCATTGCTTGGTCACAACCCCAAGATGAGAAACGCAGAGTGGCATACCAATAATAATTAACCAATGTTAGCCACGTTAAATCGTGCAACAGTTTTATGACAATTTTATCAGCAGTTCCTAAAATACCTGCTACTAATGGGTTTATAATATTCTTTGAACCTAAGTATGGTGGTGGAGGCAGTGTCGTAGAAGCAGAAGTCATTATGGATAAATATCTGTTTGAGTCAGAATTTGATGTATCTATTTTTGATACTTATGTAGAAGCACATAAACATGCTCATGTTCAAGTATATGGTCGAATGATATATGAGCTTGAATTTGAAACATTTAAACTACCTGAGTAAATGGAAATAGTATCAGCATATTTAGTACAGAAAGGTTCTGATAGATTTAATACTTATATAGTATTCTTTGCGCCTGCGTACGGAGGAGCTAACATAGCTTCGGCAGAACTTGAAATGCATGAATGGCTTTTTGAAGATTACAAAGTGCCTATTTTTGGTACTTATAATGAAGCGCGTAAACACGCTCACGTTCAAGCGTTTGGATTAGAGGATTATTATTACTGTTTTCCTAACGAAAAAAACACTGCCTGAGCACGCAGTTCAAATACTGCTCGTTTTATTGGTTTGGCGAGGGAGGCTGTGGTGGCTTCCCTCAACCAATATGTTTAATTAAAACCAATTACTAATGAAATACTATTGGACAACTAAAGATGGTACAAAGGTGGATGTTGATGAGATGTCTACTAACCACCTAAGAAATACATTGAAGATGATTCTTCGCAACTTAGATACTGCTAAGTCTAAACCTAAGCCTAAACCAATGGGTAACATTGAATCTTGTTTCCAAGAAGAGGAATACAAGGAATGGGAAGAAGAGCATTACTATCTTGCTATGGAAGATGCATTTATAAACATTTAGAAAGGACGTGATATTCGTCGTATACCTGAGCATGTAGACAAACTGCTCTTTTATCGAACATTAATAAACATCAATAGCTTATGAAATCAGAAACATTAGAACGAATTACTACTACTGCTCAGTATGACAGAGTAATGGAAACAGACAAATGGTCTGGATCTATTCCAGCAATTACATTTCCTAGTGATTGGCAAATACATATGGTGCCACCATTTGCAGGTGCTGTTGTTAGATTTGCAGTAGTAAAGGGAAATCAATATGTCAGTGTATACTTAGATGGGTACGACACACTTGGACTTTTTGGAGAGCCTTATTGGGAAATATTTACTCCTAATAACGACGAATTTCCTCAAAGATGTCCAATGAACGACACTGAATCTCTACTACGTAAAATTAGTTACGCGTTAGAAGAAGAATAGTATGCCGGTTCCATTTTACATCAAGAATTTCAATGGTCTTGAACAACGAGTTACAATAGTAATTCGTGATGTCCTTGGTCACAAACACGAACTAACCGTTGACGCAGAAGGATTAGCTGCTTGGCAACTTGGTAAACATATCCAAGAAGCCTTGCCTAATTTAACAGCAGCTCAACGTGAACTACTGATAACAGGTATCCCCGAATCAATGTGGGATGACATGTTCTCAGAAGAATAACAGCAAACACCCAATCGTAGCTATGTAAAGAACGGTTGGGTGCTTTATCAATTTTTATTAATTCCATTAAAACATTAAACAACATGGAAAACAAATTGGACAGTGGCAAACTAGAGTCACTAAAGCATGGTCAAACATTATTGACCCAATTCCGTAAGGTTTCTAACGGATTCATCGAAGTAGAACTTGCAGAAGTCAAGGACGCAAGAGGTCCATCGGCTGCATTTATCTTTAACAAATCTGACAGCAGATTTAGTCGTAACAGTGCACGTCGTGCATGGCAGAATGGTCAGCCATCTGATCTTGAAGAGGCACTTGGTGTTGATTTGACTGACAAAGCTGATTGGACTATAAATGATAGCGGAGACGAAGTTCTCATTGCTAACATTCTAAATCCAAGATTGGCGTTTGAAGGCAAGCAATATCCAATGCGCGTCCAGGTAGTAGAAACTATCGAGCCAACTGATTGGCAAGCAGCAAACATTGAGAAAGCTGCTAAGCGTAAAGGTAAAGACGGAGAGTTTGTGATGCATAAAGGCAACTTTATCTTCTCTAACTCGACTATTACGTTTACCAAGCCTGTAGATGTATATCTCGAAGCTGATACGGTAGCAATACCTGTAAAAGCAGGAGATCCTAGCTCTATGCTTGTTAACGTAGAGAGTGGTGAAATCTACGACTAATAATCGTATGTAAATAATTTAGGTATGGCACTTGTGTGTCGTACCTATTTTATTTATATTTGTTCACAAATGTAATTCAATTATTAACATTTTATCTAATTATCTGATTATGAGTAATCTCGTTATCAACACAGGCAAGACGTCTGTAACAATTAACACTTGTCACAATGTGACAGTAACTGAATCTTCTATTATTGTTGACTTAGTAACAACCTCAACCACAACCACAAAGACTGCGACTCCTCGCAAGAAGATGGGTCGTCCTGTAGGTTCCAAGACTAAGAAAACTGCAAAGAAGACAGTAAAGAAATAGTCTTCACGGGACTATGTATTTGGTGATAGATAGGTTAGGGTGCTTCGGCACCCTTTCCTTTCTTGAAAAAAAAGGAACACATGATAACATTCGTTAGTAACACAACGTCCATCAGTGATTCATTTCGACAAGGTACAATACAAGACGTTGTTGATTATTGCAAGACCAAGACAGTTCTTGGTGTGGACACAGAGACTGAAGGCTTTGACTTCACCTGTAAGAAAATGATTATGTTCCAAATTGGTGATGAAAATCAACAGTTTGTAATAGACACGAGAGGTATTAGCATTGAACCTCTACGTGATGTGCTTGAGTCAAAAGACATCATCAAGATATTTCACAATGCTAAATTCGACTACAAGTTTATCAAGATGTGGGCACACATAGAATGTGCTAATGTCTACGACACTTTCTTAGTAGAGAAAGTAATTACTTGTGGCCAAGAACTACGCTATGGTCTAGCACATTTGTGTGATAGATATTTGGGCGTAGAATTAAATAAGGAAGTAAGAAATCAATTCATAGGGTTGACAGGCCAAGCATTTCGTGACGATCAAATCGTATACGGTGCTAAAGATGTCGAGTATTTGTGTAAGATTAGACAAAAGCAATTGCCTAATATCGAGCACTTCAAGCTGCAAAATGTAGTTGAACTTGAGAACGAGGCTGTGCTTGCATTTGCAGACATTGAATTCAATGGTCTACAGATAGACAGAGGCTCCTGGGAAACCATAGCCAAGCACAGTGAACAGGAAGCTATCACAATGCGTGATAAGCTAGACGATATGCTACAACGTGACCCTTTGTTCGAAGAGTTCATACCTGATACTGTACAGGGAGACCTGTTCATGCCTGTAGAAGAGATTCGCAAGGTTGACATCAAGTGGACATCACCAACACAAGTGTTGAAGGTGTTCCAAAAGTATGTACCTGACCTTGAGAATGTCAATGGCAAGCAAATGTTCAAGTACAGACGTCAGTATCCTATGATTGATTTGTATGTCAAGTACAAAGAAAAGATGAAACTCGCTACCTCATACGGTAGTGACTTCTTCAAATTTGTATCGTGTGACAACAAAATACATACT
>Ga0181400_1000822_pt1 | contig 13239 bp, 13 predicted proteins | sample 23SPOviralmetaG_FD_130129 | JGI IMG/M metagenome (GOLD analysis project Ga0181400, IMG submission 130129) | Marine viral communities from the oligotrophic San Pedro Time Series (SPOT) site, San Pedro Channel, CA, USA - 23 SPOT_SRF_2011-06-22 | ecosystem: Environmental > Aquatic > Marine > Strait...
GGAGGTCTTTATGGACAAGGAAGATATGGATATTCTATCAACACAACAGCTTCAGCTTTTGCTGTAACAACAGCTTCAGCTGATAGATCTGATGTTAATTTTAATTCATTATTTACAGCTTCTTTAGCTGATGGTGAACTTGATGTTGCTTTAGTACCAGTTGCTTCCATTGATGGTAATTATGACACAGAAGCAATCAGAAGTTTCTATTTTGAAGGTGCAAATGCTCCTGCAGTATCTGACCAATTCCCACAATTTACTAAAATTGTAGGTACAAATATTCAATTTGTAGTAAAATCTGGATCTTTTGATGTTGATGCTAATACTAACCTTGAGTATTCACTACAAACATTAGATTATGAAAGAGGTGATTTTGAAGATGGAAATGATAACCTAAATGGTAATAATTCTCCAATTTCAATTCCTGAAATCAATGTACAGATGCAATCATCTGCTATTGTAGCTAAAACTCGTAAGTTAAAAGCTGTATGGACTCCTGAGTTCGCACAAGACTTGAATGCTTACCACGCTTTAGATGCTGAAGCAGAATTGACTTCTATCTTAAGTGAGTACATTTCATTAGAAATTGACATGGAAATCTTAGACATGCTACAAGAATCTGCTGCTGCAGGTACTGAAGTATGGTCAGCTGTAAATAACCAAGCTATTGTAGATAATGGCGCTAATGGTACATTCTCAGATCTAGGATTTTACAACAGCCAAGGACAATGGTTCCAAACACTTGGAACTAAAATCCAAAAATTAAGTAACGCTATCCACCAGAAAACTCTACGTGGTGGTGCTAACTTTATGGTAATTTCTCCAACAATTGGTACTATCTTGGAATCAATTCCTGGATACGCTGCTGATGCTGATGGAGACGTGTCTAAATCTACTTATGCCTTTGGTGTACAAAAAGTAGGTGCATTTAACGGAAGAATGAAAGTATACAAAAATCCTTACCAAACTGAAAACCAAATCCTATTAGGGTTTAGAGGTGCTCAGTTCTTGGAAACAGGTGCTGTATTTGCTCCATACATTCCATTAATCATGACTCCACTTATCTACGATCCATCTACCTTCACACCACGTAAAGGATTGATGACTCGTTACGCTAAGAAAATGGTACGTCCTGAATTCTACGGATTGATTAAAGTATCTGGTTTAGAGACTCTATAGTAAGAGCTTAATCAATATCCAATAAATTAACCCGGTCTTTGACCGGGTTTTTTTTATTTTTCATATGTATAATAAAATGCGTTATATCAAAACTATATTTATCTCATTATATAGCTATATTAAAATTCCCACGTATATTAACGTATTTACTCCGGTTTTATTCAATTTATGTATAATCCCTAATTTCAAGAATTTATGGCAAGTAAACCCCATACGGATGATGTATATCGTCCTAAGAGAATTCCTAAAAACCCAATTAAGTTCAAACTCCAACTTAATGAAGAACAAAAAGACGCTAAAAAACACATCCTGGAAAATACAATCACTCTCTTGGGAGGGGGTGCAGGTAGTGGAAAAACATTACTTGCATGTAATGTTGCCCTAGATGGTCTGTTACGAAGACAATATGATAAAATTATAATAACTAGGCCTACTGTATCAAAAGAAGAAATAGGATTTTTACCTGGTGATTTAAGAGAAAAAATGGATCCTTGGGTTCAACCTATTTATCAAAATTTTTACCAATTATATGATAAAACTAAAGTAGAAAAACTTATTGAAGATGGTAAAATAGAAATTGTACCTGTATCCTTTATGAGAGGTAGAACATTTTTAGATTCAATGATTATAGTTGATGAAGCCCAAAATGTTACTCACGAACAAATGGAAATGATTACTTCACGTATTGGTTTAAGAAGTAAAATGATGGTATGTGGAGATGCTCATCAAACTGATTTAAAGAAAAAATCAGACTCTGGATTTAAATTTTTATATTCTGCAGCAAGAAAAATAAAAAACTTAGAAGCCATTACATTAACCACTAATCATAGAAATGAAATAGTTGAAGATTTATTAGATTATTATAACGAAGCTATAGATAAAGGGGCAAGCATTACTGTTTCTGGTTCATATATTTATAATAATAAAAATTAATAACATATTTATAATAAAATTATAAAATGGCAAAATGTGTAACTAGTGGATCTTTAAAAGTCCTTATACAAGAAAGTATAACTTTACCTAATAAAAACGAAGAAGTTTGTATTAATGAAGTTACAATACCTGGCATAAACCAAACTGTAAGAAGAGTAGATACAATTTCAACTACATTTAGTAGCAGTGGAATTGAAATCTTAAGGTTTGTAGATTCCGAAGAACAACAAACAGCAGGATCTTTTGTAAGAGATACAGTTAAATATATGAGGTTTACTAATTTATGTACAAAACATTATTGTTCCCTTTATTTGATACAAGATAGTCCGGATGCTCAAAACCCAAATACAACTGATTTTGGTTCGGGTGATGATGGTTTATTTAAACTAGATCCAGGTAAATCAATGGTGTTTTCTAATGGGCAATTTGATAGTAACAATTACTATGATTATGTTGTAGAAGGATATGTTGATGAGCAATACATTGGTGGTTTTGCTTCTTTATCTTTAATAAAAGCAAAGGCAGATACTGAAGATGTTCAAATAGAATATTTTGTAGCTTCTTCTTAATATTTATAATAAAATTAAATTAAAATAAAAAATGGCATTAACTTATAGATCAGTAAAAGGTTCAGCATTAACAATAACTGAATTAGATGATAATTTTAGACACTTTACTTCATCCCATTCCATAACGGCCTCTGCGGAACCTGTTATAATTTCAGGTTCTAGTGTTAATAACATAGTCTTAGAAACAACTGGTTCAGTAGGGATAACTGGAAGTTTAATAGTAGATGGTAATTTATTAATTACTGGAAGCATTATACCATCAGGTTCAGGAGTATTTAATTTAGGTAATCCTGATAATTACTTTGGAGAAATATTTGTTGGGCAAAATTCAATTGTATTTGTAAGTGGTTCAACTACCAGTTCATTTGGTATCGACCCTTCAGGATCTTTATCAGGTTCATTCGATGGTGTTCTTACTGGTTCAATATCTGGTTCATTTACAGGATCTGCTGATGTAACAGGCTCATTATCTGGTTCATTTTCTGGATCAATTGATGGAACAGATTTTTATTTATATAATCTCCCAACTTCAGAACCAGCAGAACCTGGAAGGTTATGGTTAAGTGGTAGTGCCGCAGGCAATTCTAAATATTTAGTGGTAAGAAATTAAATTAATACTTTACATAAAAAATTTAAGGGCTCATATTGAGTCCTTTTTTTTCATATTTATAACAAAACATAAATTATGAATGTACCTATTTGGCCTGGTTCAAGTTCATTCGCACCCGGAGAAACACCTTTTGGCTTTTATGATAACGATCCTGAATTTAGAAGGGACGCAGATAAAGTAGCTGTTTTTTGTGCTAATAGAATGGGTTACCCCTTAGTTGATATTGAATTACAATCTGGATCTTTCTATACAGCATTTGAAGAAGCGGTAACTATTTATGGTAATGAAATTTGGGCATATATAGTTAGAGATAATTTCTTAGATTTAGAAGGAATTTCTATATTTGATGAGTTAAATGAAACTATCATAACTCCTAGTATGAAAACCATAGTTAAATTAACCCAACAGTATGCAGATGAAGCAGGTGTAGGAGGTACAATCCCATGGTATTCAGGTTCATTTGATCTTGTAGCAAACCAACAAAATTACAGCTTTGAAAATTTTATGACAGCTAGTGGATTTACCGGTTCTGCTTATTCAGAAGGTATTGAAGTAAAAAGAGTATTTTTTCAAGAACCTGTTCCTGCTTCCGCTCAATATTTAGATCCTTATACCGGATTTGGATTTGGTGGTTCTATTGCAGCTGGGTTAGTTGGTGTTGGAGGATTTGGTGGTGATATGGGTTATTTAATGATGCCTCTTAGCTATGATATGCAAGTAATTCAATCTATCGAAATGAATGAAATGGTTAGATGGGCAGATTATAGTTTTGAAATTCATGCTAATGAACTTAAAGTATTCCCTAGACCTAAAAAAACAGAAGGCAAAATATGGTTTCAGTATATTTTTGAAAAAGATAGAGGGGGAGTAAAATGTGCTGCTGATCAAGTTAATAATGTTGGTAATGCTAATTTTAAAAACCCTAATTATTCATTAATTAATTCAATTGGTAGACAATGGATATTTGAAATGACTTTAGCTATCGCTAAAGAAATGTTGGGGTATGTTAGAGGTAAATATTCAAGTATACCAATTCCAAATGCTGAAGTTAATTTAAATCAACAAGATTTATTAGCAGCGGCAACAGCAGAAAAAACAGCATTAATAGAAAGATTAAGAGCTTATCTTGATGAAACTTCTAGAAAAGCCCTATTAGAAAGAAAAGCACAAGAAGCAGAATCTAAAATGGTAGAATTACAACAAGTCCCTTGGACAATTTTTATAGGATAATATGGCAATGTTTACAGGACAGAGAGATGTCTCTCTGGTAAGAAAATTAAATAGAGAATTGATGGGTAATATTATTACCCAACAATGTGCTTTATACCAATTTAAATTAGAAGAAACTAAAGTTAATATATATGGTGAAGCTGCTGGTGCTAAATTTTATAATGGTCCTTTCTTATTTAATGTATTAATAAATAGATCAAATGAGGTGTTTGGTGAAGACGAAGAAGGAATTCAGTTTAATCAACCAATTGATTTTTATTTCTTTAGAGACGATTTAGTAGATGCCGATGTGGTACCTGAAGTTGGTGATATAATTTTATACCAAGAAGGATATTATGGAGTACAAAGTACAGTAGCAAACCAATATTTTGGAGGCAAAAACCCAGATTACCCAAATAATATAAATCCATTAAATCCTGGGTTAGAATATTTTGGAAATAATTTATCAATATTAGTATCAACATATTATATACCAGCGGATAAAGTAGCAATTTCTCCATATCAAGAAAGAATGTAATGAGTAAAATTAGAAAACCAATTCCCAAAACCCAAAGACAATTAAGTGTTGAACAACAAAAGGCGTTTGATACTGAAAGAGGTAATCCTAATGCTCGTATTAACCCTAATGAATCGGAAACCGGAATTGATTTTAATAGATCAACTAAATTAAGTTTTAAAGATGATAGCACTAAACCCTTTTCTATTGGTCTTCAAGATTTAGATGAGGCTGTATTTTATTATTTTAAAGAAGTTATTAAACCCTTTGTATATCAAAATGGGGGAAGAAGAAATGTACCTATAATTTATGGGTCCCCTGAAAGATGGAAATCATTCCAAAGAGATGGCTATTACAGGGATAAAAAAGGTGCTATAATGTTACCCATTATAGTTGTAAAAAGGAACACAATATCAAAAGATAGATCTGTTTATAATAAATTAGATGCTAATGGAGTAAACTTATATAGCTCATTCCAGAAAAAATATAGCCCTAATAACTTTTATAATAATTTTTCAGTTTTAAATAATAAAAAACCAGTAAAAGAACATTATGCTGTAGCTGTTCCTGATTTTGTTACCCTAGAATATAGTTGTATCATTCAAACATATTACATGGAACAGTTAAATAAAATTATTGAAGCTTGTGAATATGCCTCTGATGCTTATTGGGGTAACCCTGAAAGATTTAAATTTAGGGCTTTCATAGATCAGTTTACAACAGCAACCGAATTAACATCTGGTAAAGATAGATTAGTAAAAGGTACCTTTAATATACAATTAAGAGGTTATATTATACCTGATACTATTCAGAAAGAAATGAATTCAATTAACAAATGGAATAGCAAATCTAAGGTTACAATTAATTTTGAAACCACTAGTAATGTTGATACATTTAAACCGGGAATTAAAACTTTTCCTGGTGGGCAAACTAGAGAAGAATAGTTTGGATTAGTTAAATTGGTTACATACATTATGGTTACAAAAATAACGTTATATGATATATTGGTTTACAGGTCAGCCTTGCTCTGGGAAGACTGTTTTAGCAAACATGCTTAAAGAAAAGTATCTCCCTCATGCGTACCGCATTGATGGAGATGAAATGAGAGAATTATTTACAAATAAAGATTATTCTATAAAAGGTAGAATAACTAATGTAGATGCTGCTCAAAAAATTGCCCATTATTTACACAATCAAGGTAAAGATGTAATTGTATCTTTAGTATCTCCTTATTTAGACCAAAGAGAAGAATTTAAGGATATAATGAAGTGGCAATTACATGAAATTTTTGTACATTATGACCTAGATAAAGGACTTAGGGGTAGAGAAAATTATCATGTTGCACAATTTCAAAAACCAGATTTAGATTATGTTGATATAGATACAACAACACATACTCCAGAAGAATCTTTAGAAATAATAGCTAAACAAATAGGTTTACATGCAAAAATTTAATACATACTTTTGTGATATAGATGGTACGATTTTAAAATATCGCAAATTTGAAACGTACGAATCTTCTAAAGCTGAAGGGATAAAATCTACTATAGAATATCTAGACAAAGCTTCAGTTGAGGGACATATGATAATTTTAACTACAGCACGTCCTGAATATCTTAGGATGCATACTGAAATAGAATTATATGAAAATGAAGTACCATATCACAGATTAATTATGGGTATCGAAAGAGGACCTCGTTATTTAATCAATGATATGGATCCAAATAAACCTGGAGAACGGGCTATTGCAATAAATTTAGAAAGAGATAAAGGTATATGAAAAAGTATTTAGCACAAGCAGCATTTCAGTCATCATTTAATAAGAATAAGTACTCAATGTATATTGGTAGATGGCAACCATGGCACGCAGGACATCGATGGTTAATAGATCAGCGATTAAATGAAGGTAAAAACGTATGGATAGCAATTAGAGACATCCCACCAGATGAGAAAAATCCATGGACAGCCCAAGAGGTATTAGTTAACTTGGGGCATGAATTAAAAGATCTTCTTAATGAAGGTAGAGTAAAAATTACAATAGTACCAGATATTGAATCAATTAATATAGGTAGAGGGGTAGGATATGATGTTATAGAACACTGCCCACCTGAGGAAGTAAAAAATATCTCTGCTACTAAAATTAGAGAACAAATGAAAAAAGATGGTAAGTTATAAAAGACACATTGCTAAAACAATTTCCTGGAGGATTATAGGTACTCTAGATACCATAATCCTTTCAGGTTTAATAACAGGTTCATGGGAAATGGGACTAGCCATTGGAGGTGTAGAAGTTATTACTAAAATGGTTCTATATTTTTTACATGAAAGAGCTTGGTATAAATTAAGTAAATTTGGGGTAAATGGAAAATCAAAAACCTAAAATTTTTGCACATGGTAGTTATATAGGAACAACAGGATATAATAACCATACAAGAGCAATTTACAGGGAACTTTCTAATCTTTATGATTTAAAGGTTAGGAATTATACTGTAGGTAAATCATGGGAAGGACATAATGAAGAACCCCATAATGGAGAAGATTATATTGATAGTTTAGATAAAAAATTATTAGTTGAACAATCTCTTTGGGAAGGAGATAAATTAATTCATAAATCTTTTTATAATAATTACCCTAATAGTTTTGATCATAATGTAAATATAGTTTTAAATGAAACAAATCATCATTTCTTTTATCAAAATTACGATGGTCCTAAGATAGCATATAATGTTTGGGAGTCTACAAGACAACCAGAAGAGTTTTTTAACCAATTAAAAACATTTGACCAGGTTTGGGTTGCCTCAAAATGGCAAAGGGATTGCACAATTGAGCAAGGTATTGATCCTACTAAAGTAAAAGTAGTACCCGAAGCTGTAGATGGACTTACATTTAGACCAAATTCACAAGTTACTTTACCTGAATATAGTGATAAAAGATTTAAATTTGTTTTATTTGGTAGATGGGACTATAGAAAAGCAACAAAAGAAGTAATAGAATCTTTCCTACAGGAGTTTAATGAAGATGAACCCATTGATTTAATAGTATCAATTGATAACCCATATGCTAAAGATAAATTTAAATCAACCGAAGATAGATTAAAACATTACAAATTAAATGACCCCAGGGTCAAAATAAAACATTTCCCTACCAGAGAAGAATATATAAATTATTTACAAAAAGGTCATGTATTTTTATCCTGTGCCAGAGCTGAGGGATGGAATTTACCCCTAATTGAAGCTATGGCATGTGGTACCCCATCAATATATTCTAACTGTAGCGCCCAATTAGAATTTGCAGAGGGACTAGGGTTACCTGTAAATATAAAATCTACATCAGAAGCAAAACTAGGGGAATATAGTAGTTTCTCTCAATCTTTATTAGCGGGGGAATTTTATGAACCTGATTTTGACCATTTAAAAAAGGTAATGAGAGATGCTTATGAAAATTATAAACACCATAAACAAAAAGCATTAGAAGAATCTAAAATAATTAGAGAAAAGTTTACTTGGGAAAATGCTGCTAAAATAGCAGGTAAAGAAATAGAAAATTTATTAGATAATTTACCTAAAAATAAGGTAGAAGTAAGTTTTGATTTAGGACCTAAAGTAGAAGTATTAGGACACCATAAGAATAAATATTTTGTTGAGTTTATAGATGGTAATACTAATGAAGTTATACATAGTGATACCATAAGTAATAATATGTGGACTAAATGTAGTAAAAGTTATCACATTCCTTGGGTTATAAAAGTAAACGGAAAAACAATTCATGTTTTTTCCCTTAAAGATAAAACTGTTAAAATATCTTTAGAGTCAAGGTCTATAGGAGATACTTTAGCATGGTCTCCCCAAGTAATAGAATTTGCAAAACACTATAAATGTAAAGTTATACTTAGTACTTTCCATAATGATTGGTTTGAATCTCTAGAAGAATACAAGGATATTACTTTTATAAAACCAGGAGAAGACTGTTCATATTATGCTAGTTTTCAAATAGGATGGTTTAGAGATGAAAATAATGGGTGGAAAAATTTTAATGACCACCCAACTCAAGTAAATACAATTCCCCTTATTCAAGCGGCTACTGATATTTTAAGAATACCCTATAAAGAATTACATTATGGTATTAATTTTACACCGAAAAAAAGACCTATAAAAGGTAAATATATTTGTATAGGGCCTAGATCAACCTCTGGGTTAAAAGAATGGCCTTATGAACATTGGAAAAATTTAGCAAAAAAACTCCATAGTAAAGGGTATAAAATAGTTAATTTATCTAGAGAAGGATTTAAAGGAGTAAATATAATAGATAAAAAGAATTTAAAATGGGAAGATACATTAAATCATCTTTACCATGCAGATTTATTTATTGGTCTAGGGTCAGGTTTATCTTGGTTGAATTGGGTTTTAGATAAACATACTGTAATGATAAATAATTTTATCCCTTATGGTTATGAATTTACTAATCATTTAACTAAAATTGAAAATAATTCTGTTTGTAATAATTGTTGGGTAAGTAAAACCCATGTATTTGATAGTGGAGATTGGGATTGGTGTCCAGAACACCAAAATACTAAACTACAACATATTTGCCAAAAATCAATATTAACGGAGCAAGTATATAATAAAGTTTTAAACCTTCTAGAACCAAAAAAAAAAGATAATTTTATATGGATAACAGGAGGTGATGAATCTTATCTTCCTATGATAGAGGTATTAGCTAAAAGTTTATTAAAATATTCTAAATATAAGTTAATTGTGTATGGGTTCAATTGTGATTCAAATATAGAATTACCTAATGTAATTAATAAAAGGATAGATTACAGACCAAAACCTCCAACTTCTAGTAAGTATGAGTCTGATCTATTTAATAAAGATTACTCTATTTATTTTGCTAAATATTTAGCTAGTTTAGATTCATTAAATGAAAACTATGATAATTTTGCTTGGATTGATGGTGATGCTTTTGCAACTGAAAACATTGATACTTCATTACACCATTTAAATAATTTAGAAGATTATCCTTTATTTATGAGATACTTCCATGAAGATATTAACCAATGGAGGTATCATAATAATATAAAATTAGAAGGAAACTATGGGGGTGAATTAGCTTTTATTAAAAATTTAACTAGAAACCCTAATCAAAGAATTATAGCTACTGGTTTTTACTTTTATAATAAAAATAGTAAAGTATTTTTTGAAAAATGTTTAAAATGGAACCGGGAATTAAATAATTATAGTGTAAAAGTATATGCTGATGATAATGCCTTTTCTGAAGAAAGAGTAGCAAATAATGTTTTATGGGAAGAAAATAAACAGAATTATCTCCCAGTTACTTGGAATAACTATTATAGTAGTATTGAAGAAAGAAAGACAAATAATTATTTTTTAAACCAAGGATTTGATGTTATGTATGATGAATATACTTTAAAACCTTATTTTATTCATGGACCCGATCCTTCTGTTAGAAGTAAAGATGCTAATACCTTATTAAAAGCATTTAAAGACTACCAAATAAACAAATTAATGATAGTAGCACATCCTGATGATGAATTAATATTTGGGGGAGCAGAATTAATACAACATGGTCCAGAATACAAAGTAATTTGTCTTACCAATAAATCTAATAAAACACGAAGTAAAGAATTTGAACAAGTAATGGGAAAATTAAATGTTGGTTCTTGGGAAATGTTAGATTATGAAGATAAGTTAGATTCTACTGAAGAATTTAATTTAAATGATATTTTAAGTTATAAAGATTGGAAAAAAATTGTTACCCATAACCCAATAGGAGAATATGGTCACCCACAACATAAATTAATTTTTGAATCTGTAAAGAGATTTACTACTAATTTTTATGTTTTTGGGAAATCCAATGTAAAATTATCTCAAGATATTTTAAATAATAAATTAGAAACCCTAAAATTATATAAATCAGAACAATCTATTATAAACCAAATTCAAACTAAAAAGGGTGATTGGTTTAAAAGTAATTCTGATACAAATTATATAGAATATGAGTCTATTACTAAGTATAATAAAAATAAAGATATAACCCCTTATATAGCATGTTATGACAAATAAAAACCTAGTAATTATCTTAAGTCATTGTGATACTGAAGAAAAGTTAAAAGTATTAGAGAACAATATTCAACAATTAAAAACTAATAATTTTGATATATTACTTACATCACACATCCCATTACCTGGAAACATTCAATCTCAAGTAGAATATTTTATATATGACAAAAGTAACCCTATTTTACATTGGCCTAAAAGAGGTATGACCTACTGGAAAATCCTTCCAACCGATACCGAAAATTTAAAACTAGTAAATATTCTCTCAGATTATGGGTGGACAGCTTTTAATCAACTTTTAACTTCAAGTCATTTAGGGTTATCTTTAGAATATGATCATTATAGTTTTATTAATTATGATATAATATTTACCCCACAAATTATTGAAACAATGAAATTACCTCATAATTTTCTTTGTAGTAAAGTTTATGAAAGTAAAAATCAAGAAGGGTTTAGGTTTCCTAGTTTCATGTTTAGTATAATAAATAAAGATAATTTAAAAAAGTTACTTCCTTTAATTTCCAAACAACAATACATACGTGGTGATTTTAAAGATGCTGAAAATTATTTAGGTTATTTACTTTCTGTGTTTGATTATGAAATCCATCCTGAAATTATTAAGGATCAAATTGAATATGGAGATAAAGATCCTTTTAATTATAACAAAGATAATGATTTATTTAAGATTTTTTACCAAAGTGTGGTAGACCCTAAAATTTACGAAACACCTCCTTCTATTTTATTTTATGATATTCAAGAAGAATTTGAATTAAATATAAACGAAGAAAAAATTATAATCCACCCTACATCTCATAGAATAGAATACTCAGATATAAAAAAACTTGGATATTATTTAAAGGATTCATATATTGATCTAATGTACATTTTTCAAGAAAACCACCAAACATCTATAGATATCAATGATTAAAAATAAAAAAATATTCATAACTGGGGGAGCAGGATTTTTAGGTAAAAATTTAGTTAGACGTTATTACAATGATAATGAAATTACAGTTTATAGTAGAGATGAAGCCAAACATTACTATTTAAAAAAAGAATTTCCTAATATAAATTGTATTATTGGGGATGTACGTAATTTTGATTTATTAAAAAGAGCATCCGTAGGGCACAATATCGGTATATTTGCTGCTTCATTAAAGCAAATAGGAGCAGTAGATCAAAATGTAGAAGAAAGTGTTAAAGTATTAGTAGATGGAGCTCTTAATTCAAGAAGAGTAGCTGAAGAAAACAATTTTGAAGCAGCATGTTTTATATCCTCAGATAAATCCAGAGCAGCTACTACATTATATGGTGCAATGAAATTTGTAGCAGGAGAATCATTTATAGTAAATGCTGAAAAATCAAATGTTAAATTATCCACAGCAGTATACGGAAATGTATTAAATTCAACTGGTAGTATAATTCCACTAATATGGGATTCCATTAATAAAAACTACCCACTTACTTTATACTCAGAAGAAATGACTCGTTTTATGATTGATATAGAGGAAGCAATGGACTTGATTGAATTAGGACTCCAAACTAGTGGGTATAATATTATCCCTAATTTAAAATCATTTAGAGTAAAAGATTTATTTAAAATATATCAAGAGAAATTTAATCTTAAATACACAACTGGTAAACCTAGAATTTCAGAAAAACTCCATGAAATGATGATTTCAAAAGAAGAAACCCCTAGAACTTATTATGAATTTGATGAAAATACATTTTATATGCATTACAAAGACACTGTATCTATAGCTGATCGTTGTATGGATGAAGAATTTACAAGTGATAAAGTATGTGTATCTAAAGAAGAATTAGTTAAAATTTTAAATCATTATAATTTTTTTAAACCATGAAAGTATTAATATTAGGACATAAAGGAATGTTAGGACATATGGTCCATAAATTTTTTGAAAGTAAAGGAATTGAATGTGTTACCACAAGTTGTAGATGGCCTTCATCTTGTTTTAAAAATTTTGTACAAAAATTTGAAGGTGATTTTATTATAAATTGTATAGGGGCTATTCACCAACGAACAGATCAGTTTAATATTAATTGGGAATTACCGCAATGGTTAGATGAAAACCTTTCTACTAAAATAATCCACCCAGGTACTGACTGTGAAATGGATGATGATGA
>Ga0181400_1000825_pt1 | contig 13219 bp, 10 predicted proteins | sample 23SPOviralmetaG_FD_130129 | JGI IMG/M metagenome (GOLD analysis project Ga0181400, IMG submission 130129) | Marine viral communities from the oligotrophic San Pedro Time Series (SPOT) site, San Pedro Channel, CA, USA - 23 SPOT_SRF_2011-06-22 | ecosystem: Environmental > Aquatic > Marine > Strait...
CGGAACATCCTCTCCTTCTACTAAACCACCTGTAACAAACTGTGCTCTATATTCATAAGGTTGTCCAGTAAAAGGGTCAACACGTACAGAGCCACCGGTAGCTCTAAAAAGTCTTTTAGGTTCGTCTTCTTTACCTGCGATAGTCTCCGCTACGTCCCTAGTAGCTCCTCTAATGCTTTTAGTAGCTTCTTTAGCTGCTTTTTGCATAGGAGTATAAGGGTCTCTAAAACCTGTGTATTCTTCCATAATATCTCCGACAGTTCTATCAAAGATGTTTTTTGTTCCTATTAGTGGAGCCTTACGAGCTGCTGTTTCTAATAAACCTCTATTGTAGAATGCAAGACCTATAATGTCATTTATTACGGGACCACCGACTCCGGCAGAGGCTAGTAAAGGATTTTGACCATACGCCATACCTTCTGCAACTCGTACACCATATTCTATTGGTCCAAGCAAGCCAACTCTTTGATAAGCTTTTAATGTATCTCGCCAGTCTTCACCATCACGTTCAATACGCTCTCTATTTTCTTCTGAAGTTCTCCAATAGTTTGTAGCTTTTGCTACGTTAGTAGCCATTACTGCAAAAGCAGCTATCTTTGGAGCGTTTACAGTTGGGTCAGTAATAATATCTCTAGCAAAGTTTTTAAGAACAGTATTACCAAACACTGTAGGATATCTTAAAAACTGTGTAAAGATATCTACTTTAGGATTGGTCATATAGGTTGGCACTGTGCCGAACTCTCTAGAGGTTTGTAAGATTATGGAGTTTGTGAATCTACCTGCACCTTTAACAATATTTCTATAAAAAAGATTTTTTCTATCTGCTCCTTTTTCTAACCACTTAATACCTTGTTCAACATTAATACCTAAATCAAACAGCTCTCCTTTTAGTTTCTGTACTTCAACCGAAGGTGTCGCACTAATTCTTTCTTCTCTACTAATCTTGCTAAGTTTTTTTAAGTTTTCTGTAATTAAATCTTTACCTGTAGAAAACGAAGCAAGCTGTACAGTTTTTGTCCAAGGAACCAACAAGTTAAATCTATAAAATCTTCTGGCTTGTTTTTTTAGGAACTCATTCTGTAATCCTTCTCCTGCTAACCGATTAGTTACATCTCCCATAGCTTCATCAACAGCAATAAAAACACTATTCATTTCTCTACGAATTTCATCATTCGTTAAATTATGTTTTTCCTTTAATATCTGACTTACTTCATCTGTAAAAATTTTATGCCCTCTTGTAACTCCTTCTTGTACTCCTGTAACTGCGGAGCTTACTGGAGCTTTTGCAAAAGGAATTAAAGCCTCTGTAACAGATGAAATAGTTGCAAGGGGTAAGTAAGCCATAGCATTAGCTAACTTAGTTGTATCATAAATACCTTGCATTAAGCCACTATCAAAATAATCTACTTGACCTGTTATAGATTTATAAACATTAATAATGTCTTTTTTATCTTTAGAAGTAAGTGTAATATTTTTTTCTGCTAGTTCTTCTTCAATAGGTTGAATAAATCTGTCAACAAATTGTTGTTCATTACTTTCTTTAAAAAGTATTAAATTTTTTGATTCGGTTGTTCCAATAACTCTAGTATCTTTGCCAAGACTTAAAAAATGTTTTCTATGCTCAATAGTTTTTGCAGCATTCATGTAATAATTTGTAGTAACTGGAACTAAATCATTTGTTAAAAACTTTGCAAACTCATTATCATTTAGATTTTCAAATATACGGGCTTGTGTTAATAAATTTGAATGAGAACTATAAAGTTCGTTTTGTTTGTTAAGCATGCCATCTACAACTTTTTTAACTTTCTTTTCAGGGATAATGTTTTTAGAAACTAATAAAGCTTCAAATTCTTCACGTCCTTTTTTAGAAGCAATAACTTCTCTGTTCCATTGTCTCGGAAAATAGTTAGCTATATCTTGTACATTTAAACCAACTTCAAGAGCATCTTCTCTAATATTTTTAAAAAAACCTCGTAAGTCTTCTGCAACCTTCTGTACGTTTTTACTGTACTGTGCTACGTTTTTTTCACCCCTTAAAATCTTTATAACAGCAGCTTCATCTTCAGGAAGTATCTGTCCTGATTTTCTAATAGGAGCTACAATAGCATCAAAGTCTAATAGGTAGTTTCCTCTTCTATCCCCTAAGTCTTCAGCGTAACTAAAACCAAGTTTTCTGGTAGACCTTTGTGTTATTTCTTTACCAAACTCGTGGGTAAATTTTTGTCCTAACATTCGAGCAGTAGAAGAAAACTCTGCCATAGTTTTTAAAATTCTTGCAGGACTACCAATACTTTTACCTAATATTTTATCTTTAGCTTTTCTAAGTTTGTATTTTGTTTCTTCGATACCTGTAACACTGCTTCTGTAGTCGTCATTCGAATATAGTCTACTAAGCCTATCATTAAACAAAGAATTACGTTGTACTAAATTACCTACAAGTCCACCAGTTAAAGCACCAATAGCAGCAGAACCGGCAAGCTCTGTGTTAGAATAAAGTCTTCGAATATCTGTATTAAGTTCAGTATTTTGTCTAAAGTGATTATCTAAACCTGTCCATGTACCTACTTCAGCTCCTGTAATTAAAGAAGCTTTGCGTATTTGACTTTTACCTAAGTCTTGAAGATTATTTTTAGCTATTGCTTTAGCACCTTTGAGTCCGGCAGTTGCTAATCCTTGTCTAGCTGCAAGTGAAGTGCCTCCTGTAATTGGTGTTAAAAAAGCTGCTGCAATAGCAGTAGGGTCGGTAGCAATGTCAATAGTTGCATCTTTAATTAACTCTGCATATTGTTTGAAGCTACCCATGTCTGCGTTATCAAAACGACTACGTAAATAACGATAGTCTTTTTTTTGTTGCTCCGTAAATTTACCGCTATCTGTGGCACGTTGCATGCCTTGAAACAAATTAAAATCAGAGTCTCTTAAATACTCAAAAACATCATCAGAGTTTTCACCAATAGATTCTAAAAATCTTTCAGAAATTTTTTGGAACTCATCATTTTCTTCGAGGTTATCTAAGGTATAACCTCTCATTAAACGAGAATTTTTACTTCCTCCAAAAGAAATTTTAGCCATAATTAATTTTTATTTTCGTCTTCAGAACTATCAAACTCGTAAAGACTTTTACCTATTGCAAGGGCTGAACCACCATATAAAATTTTATTATTACCAACAGTGCCTTTAAACGCAACTCCCGGAATTTTTAATAATTCAGTAGCAAGTTTGTCAATATCTAAAGACTTACCACTTTTACTTAATGAATTATACATAGCTTTTTCTGTCTTAGTTAAATTATCTGGATTAAAGTTTTTCATTTTAAGTTTATTAAAAAATCTTTGTCCAAGTTTGCTTGAAGTTAAAGCTTGTGCAACTCTAGGCATCATAGCTTTACCGGCTATTCGAAGTCCACCGCCTACAAGTCCTGCTCCCGGTATTAACCATAAAGCATCTGTAACGTCTAGCTCTTCACCCAACATAAACTCAGCGACAGAACCAATATATGCGTAGTCTTTTACATTATCATAAAAAGTTTTTTCAGGCGACCCGGTAGCGTATAAATTGTTTTCCATCTCCATAAGTTGTTTTAAAGTTGGGAGGTCATTGACTTTTAAAACTCTTTCAAGACTAATAGTTTCTTGTAGTTTTTTATCTGGATTTTTTTCTTCTGCAAGACCTGCACCTGAACCAACAATAAGTTCATTTAATTTTAATTGTTGTAGTGTAGGGTCTTTAATTTCTTTTTTAATACTATCAATATATTGTTGCATTCTTTCAGTCTCAAAATCTCCAAGAACAGAATCAATTTCATGTAAGGTAATAACACCACCTGTCGAGTCTCCTCTAGATTCCATATTTAAAATATGGTCAGTAGCTATTTGTAAAGATTTTTCAGGAGTGTAGTCTCTACCAGATTTTAATACTTTTTGCTGTAAAGTTAATACTCTATCTGCTAATCCCGGAAGTGTATTTTCATTATAATTTTTAGTTAAGTAATCTGCATTTACAGTATTTTCTACTTGCTTTAAAATTTTACTTGTAGCAACACCAAGTTCGGCATTACTAAATTTTGGAATGGTTTGTTCTTGTCGTTGTGAATTAACACGCTCTCGTCCAACTGGTCTGTATACTCCATCGACTAATCCTGAGGTTATTGCAAAAGTCTCAATAGTATTCGTTTCTTCATTAGGAACATCAATATAATCTAATTTAACAGTATCTTGATTATACTTTTGAACTGTTTCTGGGTTATCTTTAATATATTTTGCAAGAGCTGAAATAGGACTTCCTGTTGCTCCATATTCTCTTAAGGCATCTCTAGCAGCTCTAAACTGTTCGCCAACTAAACTACCTGCAATTTTTTCTTTAGCATTTTTATCCTCTTGAGCTAAAGTTTCTGGAGTATGTGATTTATAAGTTTTATAAATTTTATTACCAAATAAAGCTCCTAAACTTCTTGGAGCTTTACCTCCTTCTAGTTTTGTAGCAGCAAGAGCATCTTCTTTAGAAAGGTTAGGAACATTTAATTGTCTGTCAATCATTTTTTCCCAAGCTGCAAAACTAACTTGATTATTTTTAAATTCTTCCACAACTTGCTCAATACCATCTTGGATATTCGTATAAACAAAGCCTTCATCCGCTTGTAGATAATTATCAAGCTGTCCTCGAATATCTGCCTCGTACATTTGTTGACGACTTAAACCTTGAGCTTCATAATCTGAAATCCGTTTTTGTGCAACTCTTGCAGTTTCTAATTGATTTTGCCACCAACTGTTTTCTACAACTCGAGAGTTTTCTAAAGCATCTGCTTTTTGATTAAGAACAAAATTAACACCAGACACAGCAAGATTAGCCATCTGTAACTTTTTAGCAAACTTTTCTTGTTTTTTAGCTTGCTCTTCTCTATAGTCACGAGCTTTACTAAATTGCTGTTGTGCAAACTCTATACCATCATCTTCATATCTTGCCATTTTTTACTCCGGTTTAGCTAGTAAGCTACCTTGTGATTCTTCTTGTAGGGGTTGTTGGGGCTGTGCTAATAAACTTTCAGGAACTTCTAAGGTCTCTATTTCTTCTAAAACTTCGTCAGGTAAAACACCAGAAGGAGCTTTAGGCATGTCACCTACTTTTTCTTGAGTAAGTTTAGCTAAGTTTTTTGCTTTCATTTTAGCAACATCTTCTTCATCTTCAGGGTCTAAATCTTCTTCTTCATCCCCATAGAGTCTAGGTTCAATTTCTGCTTTTTCTGCTAAAGCCATTAACAAATACATTGTAGGCTCTATAAGCATCATAAACATATCCGGATTCCACTTACCTTCTTGAAAACCTCTTTGAAGTAACTGTAGTGTAATATCAGATATAGGAACACCTTGACCCATTGCAACCATTAAAGGCACATAAATTTCTTCTTCTAATAATTCTTCTGCTAAATAGTTAAAAGCTTTATTAAAATTAGTATACTCAGGAGGACTTTCCCAAGGATAAGACTGGTCCGGGTTATCTGTAAGTGATTGTCCCGGTATAGGTCTGCTTGAGTTTACTAAGGCATCTATGCCTTCTTGATTATATTCTTCTGCCATTATTTATCCTTAATTAAAAAAACTTGGGGTTGCAGGTCTAGATGGAGTTGGAGGAGGTACTAACGCATTAAGTGTATTATCATCTAATCCTGCTAATGCTGCAAAATAAGGAGTTGCTGCATCACCTGAAGCTGCTCCTCCATAAGCACCGGCTTGTTGATATTGATTAGATATCCCTTGCCATGTTGTTGAGTCTAACAACCTACTTGGAGTTGTCGCCATCATAAATGGAGTCATATCTAAATGCATTTGAGTTGGGGGGTCTCCGGCAATTTCCATAGCTGTTTTAGTGCTAATACCTTGTGTAACTCCTCCCATTAAAGCCTTACCCGCAGCTTTACCGGGACTAGACAAAGCTTCTTTAAACTCTTCATAGTTTTGTTGTACAAATTCGGTTCCTGCATCAATTCCTTTTTCCAATAAAGATTTTTTTTCAGGAGTAAAATCAAAAGGTTTACTAACTTTTTGTTCAGCTAAAATATCTTCTGGTTTTAAAGATACTTCAGTTTTAATATCTGTATCTACTATTTGTTGTAATGTATCGTCTAATGGAGCCTGTTGAGCAAAAATAGAAGTACGTCCTTCGCTTAAAGTTAATCCTTTACCTTTTGTAAAATTCATTACTCTATCTACTCCATTGCTAATACCTTCGGTAATAGAACTCCATGCACCAGACCCTGCTGCTTTAATACTTGTCCATGCTCCTTTAATAGCTTCAGGAATAAAATTACCGGCAAAGTTAGCTACACCACTAAAAAAGTTTCCAAGCACCGGAGGAACTCCTAAAAACATTAAACCAAGCTGTCCGATTGGTCCAAGTTTACCTATAACTCCAAAAACTTTTTTGCTTATTTTTTTAATGCCTTTACCAATGCTTTTGACAACTTTTTTTATACTTTTACCTATTTTCTTTAAAAATCCCATACTATCTCCTTATCCTGTTCCAAATATTTTATCTACTGTATCTGCTACATTGTTATAATTACTAGACCAATTTTTAGCTGCATCACCTTCTGAACTAGCAGCAGCTATCATCGCATTGTTTTTTCTTGTTGCTGTATTATCAGCAAACTGAAAGTCAAATGATGCTTGGTCCCTTAACTCTTGCCACAAAAATGATTGAGCAGCCGAAGTCATTCCAAAAGCATTCTGTACATTCTGTTGATTAATTGCATTAGCTGCAGCAGTATCTGCTAAGTTAGCTTTTCTTCTCCAATTAACATTTGACTGCTGTACTGCTTGTTTATTAGCAGCATTCCATTGGTCTTTTTGAAAATCTAATTGAGCATTAAATTGTTTTGTTTGATTTACAATTGCAGCATTAGCTTTATTAATATCTGCTTCTATACCAACTCTTCTAGCCTCTGCAGCATTTGTTTGTTGTGTATTAAACTGAGCAGTAGCATTAGTTTGAGCCACATTAAACTGATTAACCTGAGCATTTAAACTTGCCATAAACTGTTGTGTTTGATTTTCACTTGCTGCATTAAACTGCCTTGAAGCATTCTCAGCCGACTGATTACTAAGCAGTCTTTGTTGTTCTTGTTGAGCTTTTAAAACATTTACTTGCTGCTGATTATTTAAATTAGCCATGTCTGTCTGTAAGAAAGCTTGAGCATTTTGTATCTGAGACTTTTGATAAAAATCTGCTTCAGCTAAATTAGCCTGTGACATTAATACTGCATTTTGTACTGCAGCTTGTTGGTCATTGTTAGCTTCTGTTAAACCAATAGTCTGCATAAATTTACTATTAGATAATGAAGTCTGTTGGTCAGCAGAAAACTGAGCCATGTCCATTTGAAAAACATTATTAGCATTAGTCAGGGCTGTTTGCTGTTGTCTTTGAGCATTAGATTCATTAGCAGCAGCTTCTATATTTTTTTGTTGACTAACACTAGCTTGAATTGCTTGAGCATTACTCTGAGCAATTGGCATAGCTGATTGTATAATAGAATTAAAAAGATTATCTCTACCAACACTAGAGGCACTTAACCCTCTTGCAGCTAACATTTGCTCTACTTGGGCAACAGCCGGAGCAGCCCAAGGTGGTATCTGTCCATTTTCCATGCCTTCAAGAAGCCCATTAAGCTGTGTAGATACTAAAGCTTCTTCTGGTAATCCTTCTATAAGTCCTCTTTCTTCTTCACTAAAGTCAGCTAATTTATCTTCGAGTAAAGCCGGGTCGTTACCTATGTCTTCTATTTGTTCGTCTGTTAAACCTGCTTTAGTTAATTGTTTTTTAGCTCTTGTAATTCTTGATAGACTTGTGCCAACATTAATAGCTGCTGTCGCTTTAGCACCTTCACTAATAGTTCCAACAACTCTTTCTGCTAATGCTCCTTCTGGAATCTCTACGTCAGCACCTTCAATAGGAGAAACTCTATCAACATTAGCAGCTTTAGCTAATGATTCTTTTCTTACTTCTCCTTCGGCTGCTTGAACTTCTGGAGACTCTGTAACTTTTACAGCTTGCATTTTAGCTGCTTCAATAACCTCTGGACGTTCTGCTTGAGAAGCCTCCATTTGTGCTACTTGTTCAGGAGTTACATTTTTAACTTTTTCTGCTTCTATTGCAGTAAGCTCTCCCATCTGCACAGCTTCATCAATATATTCTTCGCCCTTTGCAACCTTTACAAGTTCTTGTTTAGGAACTATCCCTTCAGGTATTTCACCAGAAGCAATCTGTTCTGCAGTTTGACCTGTACGAATAATTCTTTTTCCACGTTCTTTTTCAAATTGTTCTTGTGGGTCAGGAAGTCCACTTGTTACTTCATCGTCTCCGTCTTTCATATCATCACCTTTCTGCCAATTAAAATAATCAGATGATTTACTATTGGCTTCGCCTTGCGTTAAAAATACTTGGTTTCTAAATTCTTTGGGTACTCTACTCCATCCTTTATTTGTTGAACCAACTGTACCATCTGGTTGTACCCAATAAAAATTCATGGAGTCTATGTCTTCTCCACCTGCAATTCTTTGCCCTAAATCTGATTGCCCTGCTAATGGATTGCCCGGATTATCTTGATAATAATCTTTTAAAGCAATTTCATTTTCTACTTTTGCTCTAAGATTTGTTAAGAGACTATTTCCTGATTTCATTTTAGGAGGAAGAGGTCGCTCTTTAACTGGTGCCGGTGTAGGAGCAGGAGTTGGAGCAGGAGTTGGAGCAGGAGTAACTGATACTGGTGCAGTTTCTACTTTTTCTTCAGGAGTAATAATATCGACATCTTTTTCAATTGGAGCTTTTCGAGCAACAGGTTCACCTGTAATGGTTGGAGTTGTTGCTTGTAACATACCTTCTGGATTAGTTTGTAAATTGGGTACTGGTGTAGGTGCAGGTGTAACTACCGGAGCTTCCTTTTCTTTACCAACTGTTGTTTGTTCTATTGGAGGTTTAGCTTTAGCCATAGAAGCATTAACAGACTTTTGAATGTCTTCTTGCGAAGGCATTTTAAAGTTATCAGGTAATTTAATATTTCCTATATTACCAAAACCTCCACCACCAAAAGCTGTTACACGTCCACCTTTTCGATAGTCTTGTCTTTTTTGTTTTTGTTTTCTATATCTAGCCATTATTTAGCCTCGAAAAGCTTGTCAAGTTTTTCTTCAATTTTATCCAACGTATCAAACACACGAGCCATATCATCTTTAACTTCTTGTTTAGTTACGTATTCCTTTGCCATTTCTTCTCTCGTTTTATTTAAAAGTATGTCGAGTCTTTTAATCTCTGCTGTATTCTCACGAATGCTGTAAAGTATTGGAGCAACTACTAAGGTAAGAATTATATTCCATAACCAATGTGCAGTAAACTCCATAGTCTTTTATTTCTTTTTAAGTTTTGATTTAATAAATTCAATCCACTCTGGTCTTTGTGAAGAGATTACAAAGTATGCCAAGCCTGTTAAGATTATTAATATTAATAATGTTTCCATGTTTTACTCCTTAATTAGTTTGCTGCGATATAAGCTTTACCAGTTGTAACTGCACCTGTGTAAGCTGTTTTGCTATCACTAGAGCCTTTAACATCTGGAGTATCATCATCTGAATCAACAGGTTCGTAAGCTAGTATAGTTTCTAAGTGGTCAACATTACGTTGTACACATGCATTTATATCAGCTTGTGACATATCTGTATCAGCTTCTGCTGAACCACCAACATACTTTGATTTTTTACCATTTGTATTAATGTCGTTGATAAGCGTTACGCTATCTGTTGCTGCTGTTAAGCATTCTGCTACTGTTTGAGCCATATTTATTCTCCTATCCTTCTAAGGTTGTTATACGAGCCGTAAGTGACTCAATTAAAGTTTGTTGTTCTTGAATTGCTTTTACCAATACTGGTATTAATGCTGCTTCTGCTACTTCTTGCGAACCATCTTCTCTGTCATCCCAGAGTCTAAAGCCATCTTTAATACTGTTATCAGCATCAATAGCTGCTTTAACTTCTTGAGCTATAAAGCCGTGATTGGTGTTAGAGTTTTTAAAAACTTCGGTTGAGCCAGCTTTATAGGCATTAAAGGTTTCAGGTAGTTCGCCAAGGGTCTTGTACTTAAAGGTGCGAGGCTGTAAAGCATTGATAAAGCTTAGACCTGCTGTAGAGTCTGCAATGTCTTTCTTGTATCGTTGGTCAGAGACTGTTGCCCATGTTGCTACACCATGTTGCGCTCTTATATCACTTGAAGCATTACCTAGAGTTGTATAACCGCTAGCACAATTTAAATTGTATCCAAACCCATGTTGACTATCAGATGTACCATCATTAGCATCTGTTCCGTAACCAAATAATACATTCGCACCACCAGTACTAATATTATCACCAGAAAGTCCTCCTACTAGTGTGTTTTGTATGCCTGTGGTTATTGCTGTTCCCGCTTGATACCCAACTCCCACATTATAGGCATTAGTTGCTGTGGTAAAATTCTGTGTATCAAGGGCACCTGTTCCTACTGCTACACTTCTGCTGCCTTTTGTATCTGAAGTCAAAGCAAGATAGCCTACTGCTGTATTGTTGTGTCCTTCGGTTAAAGCATCAGCAGCTAAAGCACCAAGTGCTGAGTTTTGTGTCCCTGTAGTGTTTGCATATAGAGCATAATAACCAACGCCAGTATTATTTGAAGCTGTTGCCGTACTTAAAACAGCGTGTCCGAGAGCAGTATTAGAATCCCCTGTCGTATTAGCATCTAAAGCCACCATCCCAAGAGCCACGTTCCCGTCACCAGTTGTGTTGGCAGCTAAAGCACTTTTACCTACGGCTACGTTTTCTGTTCCTGTAGTGTTGGCAGCTAAAGCATTTAAACCAACTGCTGTGTTATTGGATGCTGTTGTATTGGATGCTAGTGCTTGATAACCAACTGCTACGTTTGAGCCACCTGTGGTATTTGCCCCTAAAGAATGTACACCATAAGCAGCATTATACGAACCAGTAGTATTAGCGTCTAAACTCAAACCACCAACAGCAGTATTAGATGTACCTGTTGTTGTAGCATATCCCGCATTATAACCAATAGCTACGTTATATGTGTCAGCATCAGAAGATGGATTCATTAAGGCTAATGATTGATAACCAACTGCAACATTTCTATCACCTTCTGTATTAGTCACCAATGCACTACCACCAATAGCTACGTTTGTATTTCCTGTAGTGTTTGCTTGCAACGCACTTGTGCCAACTGCTACGTTATTGGATGAAGTGTTTGCATTCAAAGCAGCATAACCAACTGCTACGTTATTATCCGAAGTTTGATTTGCACTTAAAGAGGCATAGCCAATAGCTACATTTTGGTCACCTGTTGTTACAGCATCTCCAGATAATGAACCTACACCTACATTAGAATGACCTGTTGTAGCACTTACAAAAGAATTATATCCAACTGCTGTGTTGTTATCTGCTGTGGTAGCTGCTGCTAAAGCTGATTTACCAAGTGCTACATTTTGAGTACCTGTAGTGTTTGCTGTTAAAGCACTTGTTCCGACTGCTGTGTTGTTAGAAGCTGTGGTATTATTTTCTAAAGCACTAGCACCTACTGCTACGTTACTTGCGCCTGTTGTATTGTCGTGTAAAGAACCTCTACCAAAAGATGAATTGTAATTTCCTGTTGTATTAGTATCTAATGAAATATTTCCAACTGCTGTATTACCTGTGCCTGTAGTGTTTGCGCTTAAAGCATCTGTTCCGATTGCTGTATTATTGTCTGCTGTTGTATTAGCATCTAAAGCTGCTCTACCTATGGCTACGTTATTAGCACCCGTAGTATTCTGTTCTAATGCACTTGAACCTATTGCTACGTTATAGTTAGCTGTTGTAGTTTCTGAACCTGCATAATAACCAAGAAAAGTATTTTCTATTCCTGAAGTAACTGAATGACCTGCTGAATAACCAACTGCAACACTATCAGAACCTGACGTTGCTTCATCAAAAGCTTGATAACCAATAACTACGTTTCTTTGTCCAGTTGTTAAATCATTAGCTGCACTAAATCCCATAACTGTATTACCATCACCTGTAGTCAAAGCTGCAAAGACATCTACACCTACACCAGTATTATAATTAGCAGCATCTATAGTACCAGTCGCATCATCACCAATCATTATTGATGAAGTACCAAACGCTTTTGAGGTTAGTGCTGTCGAGTTTAATAATGCACTCGTTACTTTAGTTATTGCCATGTCTTTGTCTCTCTATAATTTTTTTTAACCGATTGTTTTAGTGACGCTTGTTGGTGTTATCTTTGCAGCTATCTGTCCATCTAAGCCTGCTTTCATCGTTGTAACAGTATCTGCAGTTAAAGCAGCCTCTACCCAACCTTGTACTTTAGAAGCGTTAAGACTTCCAAAGGCTGTGAAGCTAGAGATACTATCTGTATCTAGTCCTTGGCTTCCGTAGATTCCTGCTGTCCAGTTGTTACCATCTGAGTCTTTGTTAGTGCCATCAGTTGCTGTTAGTCTCCAATGTACGTTATAAACGACATCACTATTGCTGTCTTTTGTTGGGTAAGTGTCAACTGTACTTACATCCCATGCATATGAAATTGCCATTTTTTATTCTCCAAGTTTATGATAAAGCCGCTTCATTAGCAGTCTTTTTCGCAGCCTTAACAGAATCTGTCCATACTGCTGTTGCTATACCTTGTACTTCGGAAGACTCACCAGATACATCTGTGTCTGTATGTGTCCATGAATCATCAGCATTTTTGACCGAACTTACACATTCAAGTGTGTGTCTACCAAAAGACCTAGTAAGTTCTACACCATCTTCTTTAATAACTGAAGCAGTACGAACTTGTATGGTTTTATGTTCACCTACTATTTCTATTTTATCTTCTTCTAATGTTTTTGTTATTGCCATTTTTTTTCTCCTTGCCTAGAATCCACTAGACATAATTAATGTTAAGCTACTATTCCTACAATAGTTCCAATTATTCTTTTGCCTGATACGCCCGCATAAGTCAAAGCTGCATTAGTTGCAGAATTATACAAATTAGCTGTTGTACCTGCTGTATGCAAAGCTACACCAGAGCCCGTATTTTGCCAGTTAGTAAATCCACCATTGTAAGTAGTTAGACTAAAGGGTAAACTTAAAAGTTGTGGCTGACTACCGCTTGTGCTTGATGCAAATGAAACATCGAATGTTAGTGTTATATGTTTACC
>Ga0181400_1000829_pt1 | contig 13177 bp, 13 predicted proteins | sample 23SPOviralmetaG_FD_130129 | JGI IMG/M metagenome (GOLD analysis project Ga0181400, IMG submission 130129) | Marine viral communities from the oligotrophic San Pedro Time Series (SPOT) site, San Pedro Channel, CA, USA - 23 SPOT_SRF_2011-06-22 | ecosystem: Environmental > Aquatic > Marine > Strait...
GAAATTATCGAAATTAAGGAGACACAAATGTCTGACATCGATATCAATGTTGTTGCCGAAGAAGCACGTTCTTCGCGTAACAAAGAAGTCGCCACAATTATTGAATTGGGCGCAAAGCACGAACGTAGCGACATGGCTGCTAAAGCTGTTGCCGAAGACAAAACTCTTGACCAGTTCCGTGGTGAACTGCTCGAAGTTATCGGCGACAAGCCTCTCGAAACTGCTGAAGTTGGTCTGACCAAAACAGAAGTTCGTGAGTTCAGCGTAATGCGCGCTATCCGTGCAATGGCTAACCCATCCGACCGTCAAGCCCAAGAAGATGCTCGCTTCGAAATGGAAGTTTCCGAAGCCGCACAACGCGCAACTGGCCGTAACGCCCGTGGCGTAATGCTTCCTACCGAAGTTCTTCGTTCGTGGACACGCGATGTAAACACATCTGACGATGCAGCCCTGATTGCGGAAGACTTCCGTGGCGGCGACTTCATCGACGTGCTTCGCAACGCTTCGAGCGTAATGGCTGCTGGTGCAACCGTTCTTAACGGTCTGCAAGGTTCTGTTGCCATTCCTAAGAAATCGGCTGCTTCGTCTGCTGGTTGGATTGCCACCGAAGGTGCTGCCTCTGCTGAGAGCGAGCCTACCTTTGGTCAGGTAACAATGGCTCCAAAAGTAGTCGGCGCGCACACTCAGATTACACGTCTGATGATGCAGCAGTCTTCTTTGGACATCGAGAACCTCATCCGTAACGACCTTGCTCAAGGCATCGCCTTAGCAATCGACAACGGTGCGCTTCAAGGTTCTGGTTCGTCGGGTCAGCCTACAGGCATCAAGAACACTTCGGGCATCAATGCTCCGACTGATTTTGCTGCTGCCAACCCAACCTTCGCAGAAGTTGTTGCAATGGAAACTGCCGTTGCTGCTGACAATGCTCTGCTCGGTAACTTGGCTTACATCCTGCCAGCCTCCATGTTCGGTGCGCTGAAAACAACTACAAAAGATAGTGGCTCTGGCCAGTTCGTAGTTGGTGCAGATGGTCAAATCAATGGTTACAACGCCATTGTTTCGAACCAAGTAACTGCTGGCGACCTGTTCTTTGGTAACTTCTCCGACGCCCTGATCGGCCTTTATGGCGGTCTGGACATCGTTGTGGATCCATACAGCAACAGCACAAGCGGCACAGTAAACGTAACTGCATTGCAAACTTGCGATGTAGCTGTTCGTCACGCTGTCAGCTTCGCTGTCAACAACGACGGTTCGTAAGCACTAACGATAAGAACTGGGAGAGGGGCTTCGGCCTCTCTCCTACCCTTTTTTAGATATAGGTGGAAATATGTTTTATTTGGTATTGAAGAACACAGTCGTGAGCGGCCTTCGGGTAAAAGCTGGTGACGTGGTAGAGATTAAAGACGCGAACGAAAGCACTTCGCTTGTCGCAATGGGTCGCGTAGAAGCAACATCCGCTCCGCAGCCCAAGAAAGTAAAAGCACCTAAGAAGGTCGCTAACCGAGCCGTAACAGACTTTGACACGCCAGAGGCTGACTAATGGCAATTGAGACCGCAACCGAAAGAGCAATCTTTTTCGACACAGGCGACTTTGGCGATGCGGCCTCTTATACACCCGCAGGCGGCTCTGCCTCGACAGTTAACGGCATCTTTGATCATGCTGCTGCTGAGGCTGATGCAGGCGGGTCGGTTAGTGTGATTGTAGAGCAGCCTCGTTTTGTTTGCGCCACTTCCTCCCTGCCATCTGCGGCTGAGGGAGATGCCATCGTAATTAAGACTATTTCCTATGTGGTAAGAGTTGTCTTTGATGACGGAACAGGCACAACCGAACTGTTCTTGGAGAAAGTGTAATGGCTCACGTTCGCACAAGCATTCGCAATAATATTGCTACCACCGTAACTGGCCTGACGACAACCGGGGCGAGCGTGTTCAAGACACGGCTATTTCCACTGGGGTCTGCTAAGTTACCTGCTCTGTGCATCTACACAAAGAGCGAGGTCATAACGGCCAACACTATGAAGCCACCACGTCAGCAGGTTCGAAGCCTAGACGTTATGATCGAGGCTTATGTAAAGGGAACGTCTGCTGTCGATGACACGCTGGACACCATCGCCGTTGAGATAGAGGAAGCCTTGGCTACTGACATCACTCGCGGAGGTTATGCGCGCGATACGAAAGTTACTAACTTCGAAGTCGATTACGATGGAGAAGGCGATCAATCAATCGGTGTTGCGCGTTTCACAATTGCAGTGGACTATGTTACATTAGAAAACGATATTGAAACTGCTGTTTAGGATGATATGATGGCAAAGCGAATTACAGTTTACAAAGGTTCTGACACAATGGAAGTCTGGGAAGACAAAGTTGAGAGCCTTGTGAAGAAGGGGTGGTCTACTGAAAAGGCCAAACCCAAAGCCAAGGTGAAGGCTAGTTCACCGAAACCCGAAGCACCAGAAACTAACGAGGCATAATCATGGCAACTCACACAGGTAGCGAAGGCACGGTAAAAATTGGCTCAGATGTTTTGGGTTCAATCCGTTCTTACACAATTGAAAGCACTGGCGAAACAATCGAGAACAGCACAATGGGTCTATCGGCTCGCACATACGTTGCTGGCTTGACGACTTTCACTGGTTCATTCGAAGTCTATTTCGACGAAACAGACACAGCACAAGGCGCAGTTGACGCTGGCGCGTCTATCACATTCTCGGTATTCCCAGAAGGTGATGCGTCTGGCGACACTTACTACACAGGCTCAGGCATTGTAACTGGCCGTTCGATCACAGCATCTTTCGATGGTATGGTTGAAATGTCCCTATCAATCCAAGGCTCTGGTGCGCTGACAGAAACAACCGTTTAACATCTAACAGACAAGGGGTGGCACTATGTCTAAATTAAGCGAACGTATCTCTGCGAACCGCGCAGCACGAGAGCGTAAACATATAGAGGTAGAGGAGTGGGGCGATGGCGACACTCCTCTACTAATCTATTACGGCGCGGTAACCGGGCGTGATATTGATAAGGTTCAGCGCAAGCATCCTGACTTCTTAGCCCAGCCGACGATTGCGGCAATGGTTGAGACTATTATCATCAAGGCGGAAGATGCTGATGGCGAAAAGCTGTTCACCATCGAGGACAAGCAAACGCTGCTTGCCGAGCCTATGGGATTAGTTGCTAGGATTTTTGGTGCTGTCTTTAATGCAGATAGCATTGAGGAACAGACAAAAAACTAAGACGCGACCCGTTCAGGTTCAATCTTATTTCCCTCGCAGAGAAGTTGGGAAAGACGATTGAGGAGATTGAACAAATCACATTAAGCGAATATAATGAATGGGTCGCTTATTATGCAATCTTAAAGGAACTGGACGATGGCTGACTTAAATATCGTAATTGCCGCCCAGACGGGTGCTGCACAGTCAGAGATTGCTAGGCTCCAATCCAAGCTAAAAGGTTTAGATGGAACTATGGCTAAAGGCCGTAGGGGCGTTAACCAGTATGGCGAAGCCGTAAGCGAGGGAACTCGTGGTCTAAGCAAGTTCGCAAAGTCTGGTTTACAGCAAACTGGTTACCAAGTTGGTGACTTTGCCGTGCAGGTTGGTGGCGGCACAAGTGCGCTTCAAGCATTCGGTCAACAAGGCTCTCAGCTTTTCGGTATCTTCGGCGCGACTGGTGCGTTGCTAGGTGCTGGTGTCGCTATCGTGGCCGCTCTTGGCAATGCTTATTTAAAGTCAGGTGCAATGGCCAAGGGCTTTAAGGAGGAGATGGAAGACTTAAACGGGCTTGTATCTGAGAGCCACGCTCTTGGTCGAACATCCGCAGAGCAGTTCGCATTCTTAGCCACGAAATATGGCGAAGTAACAGAAAGCGTAAAGGGCTTGTTCCTCGCAGAGAAATCACTGTTGCAGCTAAAGCTCGCAGAAACATACGCCAAGGCAAAGCAAGGTCTCACACCGTTTGTAAACGAACTCGAAAGGGCTGGTCTAGTTAATGAAAAAGCTGGCCAGCAAGGTCTTATTTTTGGCGGAACTATGGCCGCCATGAGGGGCGGGTTTAAAGACCTAAAAAAAAGCACTGGTCTCACCGTAGACCAGTTAGAAGCGTTTGCAGCCGCGATGCCTAAGCTCATGGAAATGACGGACGCAAAAGAGAGCATAGACTTCGTTAATAAACTGCTATTTACTACGGGTCTTCAAGGTGTTGAAGCCATGAGCAAGCTGACAAAAGCTGGCAAAGAGAATGTTCAGATGTTAATTGAGTATGGCCAAGCTGGGCGAATTGTAGACATTACTCTTGAGGGGCTGAAACAAACGGTATCCGAAGTAGAAATGGCTACAACTGGTTTAGGCAAAGTATTCGGCACGACACTGACTGATGGCAACAAGATGGCGTCAGGCATAGCCACCTCTATGGGCGCGTCCTTCAAGAGCATTATCGATGGAACCAAAAGCACTTCTGAGGCATTCAAGAGCATGGCCGCATCCATCATAGACCAGCTAATACAGGTTCTAATCATCCAGCAATTAGTTGGGGGTGTCGGCAAAGGCGGCAAGAATAGTGGCGGCACAGGTCTTGCAGGGTTCTTCTCAGGCACGGGGAAAGCGATTGGTGGCTCGGTTCAAGGTAACTCGACCTACTTGGTCGGAGAGCGCGGCCCGGAGCTGTTTATGCCTAACTCGTCTGGCTCTATCGTCCCAAACAACAAAATGGGCGGCGGCGGCGGCACAACAGTCGTGCAGAATATCAACATTTCCACTGGAGTGTCTCAGACGGTTCGCGCTGAGATTACACAACTTATGCCGCAAATAGCAGAAGCATCGAAAGCAGCCGTATTAGATGCTCGCCGCCGTGGCGGTTCATTTAGTAAGGCTTTCTAATGTCTATTGCTTATCCACTAACTCTACCGACTGTCTCAGGTATTCGCTCGATTAACCTACGCGCTAGAAATGCCGTTGGTCTGTCACGCTCACCATTCACGTTCAAGGAGCAGGTCTTTTCCCACGGTGGCCAAATGCTTGAGGCGGAGATTAGTCTTCCCCCAATGACCCGCGCTGAAGGTGAGCAGTGGGTGTCTTTCTTGATTAAGCTAAAGGGTATGGAAGGAACATTCCTGCTAGGCGACCCATCTGCCGCAACGCCACGAGGCTCTGCTGGCACGACACCCGGCACACCCGTTGTGAGCGGCGCAGGGCAGACGGGCGATGACTTGACTGTTTCTGGCCTTCCAGCAGATGTTGATGGCTACCTTTTGGCGGGTGATTATATTCAGCTAGGCACAAGCGTCTCAGCAACGCTGCATAAGGTTCTCAACGATGTTGACACTAACGCAAGTGGCATCGGCGTGATTGACCTATATCCCTCTATCAGAACAGCCCCATCTAATGAGGCTCCGGGGAATGTGGTTGTCGTATCTAACGCCAAAGGTGTATTTCGTCTGGCGACTAATGAAACAAACTGGTCAATCAATGAGGTCACGCATTACGGTTTAACCTTTGCTGCGGTTGAGGCGATAGCATGAGCCGCGATATTCCTGTCGGGTTTAGCGATGCGGTTGAAGCCCCGACAGTTGATGTTTTCTTCGCCATTGAACTGTTTTTTGATACATCAACACTTCGTTTTTGGTCTGGACTTGGCGAGGTCGAACTCAACGAGAAGAAATATGTAGGAAGTGGACAGATGATACAGATTTCGTCCGTCGATGAGACGCTAGACGTTTCCGCCAAAGGCGCAACTCTGACGCTTTCTGGTTTACCATCTGACCTTCTTAGCCTTGCGATACGAGAGCCATACCAAGGGCGGAAGTGCAAAATATATTTCGGTATCAAGGACAATGCGTCTCAGTTTCTGCAACAAGAAAATGACGATTACATTTTGACGGAGACGGGTGCATATATTGACACCAATACCGTCTCACCAGTAAATGTAATGGCTGAAATCTTCTCAGGTTACATCGACCAAATGAACATCGACGAGGGCGCGGAAAGCAGTTCAATCGCCGTTTATGTCGAAAGCCGACTGATTGATTTACAGCGTCCGCGCGAGCGAAGGTATACGAGCCAGAACCAACGCTCGCGGTTTCCGAACGACCGTGGGTTTGATTTCGTCGAAGACTTACAAGCCAAGAAATTTCAGTGGGGTCGGTGATGAGACACGAGGACTGGGAAGCTAGACTAAACGAGATGATTGAGAACCTCCGCGACGAGCCTATGGTTTGGAGCGTCAATGATTGCTTTACCTTTATCAATGCCTGTCATCACGCTTTAAAGGGTGAGTTCTTGGCGGATGAGTGGTTCGGCAAATATGCGACAGCCTATGAAGCAAAGATGCACTATGGCAGACTGCTTAAAGAGACAGGCCACGCCAGCATCATTGAGGCGATTGACAGCAAGCTAGCCAGAGGCGCTAGTATGTCGAGAGGCAGTATTGCGGCAAGACACCTAGAAGGCGACACCGTTCTTGGGCATGCTTTTGGCGTAGTTGTCTCTGACAAGATTGCTTTTCTCACACTACAGGGTTTAGACTTTGTGCAGCCATTGGAAACAGATATTTTTTGGAGTGTTCATTGATGTTGAAATACCTTGTTCCCATGCTGCTCACAACCACTTCGGCTTTTGCCGACCCGATTAGCGCGACTGTTGCGTTAATTAGCACATTGACCACTGCGTCCGCTGCTTACTTATTCGGCTACGCATCCTTCCACTTCGCCGCCGTCTATGCCTTGTCCGAACTTGGCAAAGCACTTGCCCCGGATACCCCATCAATGGACAAGGGCGTGCGCGGCTATCAAGTTTCGGGTGTCAGCCCGGCTGCGCCTCACGCTGTAATCTACGGCAAAACAAAAGTTGGCGGTGTGATTGTCTATAAACAGACAACGGATGACGATAAATATCTCCACATGATCATTGCCATTGCTGGGCATGAGGTTTTTGCGATTGATGAGGTTTATTTTGACGACGTAGAGCTTGGTTTTACGAGCAAATTCGCAGAACTTAACGAGGTCACATCACCGTCGCAATATTCTGGTAAGGCATTTGTCTATCGTCACGTTGGGACTGACGACCAGTTAGCTGACCCGCAGTTGATGGCGGCCTCATCGGGGAAGTGGACGGGATCACATACGCTGTCTGGCGTTGCCTATGTTTATGTCAAGTTAGAGTTTGACGCCGACGCCTACCCTAACGGTGAGCCTTCCATCAGCTTTGTTGTCAGTGGCAAAAAACTATACAACCCCACAACACAGGCGACTACATTCTCAAGCAATCCCGCGCTTGCTTTGCGTGACTATCTGACATCTGATTACGGTCTAAATGCAGACGCAGATGAGATTGATGACGTTTCGTTTGCTGCTGCCGCCGCTATATGTGATGAGACTGTTAGCTTGATTGCAGGAGGCACGGAGACGCGATATACGGTCAATGGTTCGTTTATCACGGACGTTACGCCTCAAAGAGTCATTGATGACCTGACACGCGCAATGGCTGGCTCAATGTGGTATGCGCAAGGCAAGTTCCGTGTAAAGGCTGGCGCATACACGTCGCCAGTTCTAGCCTTAGATGAGAACGACAACCGCTCAAACATTCAGATTAAGACACGCAATAGCCGTCGCGACGGGTTCAACGCAGTGACGGGTAAATACAGTGGAGCGGAAACAGAGTGGCAAATGACTGATTTCCGAAAAGTCACTAGCTCTGAGTTCCTTGAAGTAGACAACAATCAAGAATTAGTCGCTGACATCTCGCTGCCATTCACATCGACAACAACTATGGCGCAACGGCTTGCCAAGATTATGCTTTACCGAAACCGTGAGCAGATTTCGCTTTCGGGTAACTTTGGCATCCGCGCCTTCAAGCTACAAGTCGGCGACATTGTTACTTACAGCAACACCCACTTGCGCTTTAGCAATAAGACATTTGAGGTTACTGGCTGGAAGTTTGTTCCCACGGGGGATGGCGCAGTCGAGGTCACACTCGGTCTGAGTGAGGTAAATTCTAGCGTTTATGATGCCTACGCCGACGAGAAAATCTTTGAGTCGAACAACACTATTCTCGCTGATGCCTTTACAGTTCCCTCGGTGGGTCTGACGGTGGCGCAAGATACTCGCGTCATAAATGAACATGTCGTCAGCCTTATCAGGGCTACCGTTAGCGCAACGGAGGCCAGTCGGATTGACTATGTTGAGGTCGAATACAAACTTGCCAGCGCAACGACTTACAACCAGCTTGGCGTCGGTGAGTTAGGTATTTTTGAAGCCATTGATTTGGAGAATGGCTTATATGATGTTCGAGCGAGGGCAATCAACACTATTGGCAGAAAAGGCACTTACACGACCACGCAGTTCAATCTGCAAGCAGGACTTGAAGCTCCGCAAGATGTCGCCTCTATTTCCGCGACAGTTAACGGAGCCATGACAATTCTTGAGTGGGAAGCAATCACCAATCTTGACTTGAGCTTCTACAGGATACGCCATTCCATCGCTACAACTAACGCTAAATTTGCTGATGCTACCACTAGCTTTGAGAAAGTGCCTCGCCCATCAACGAGTGTCAGTGTTCCCGCCCGTGCTGGAACTTACATGATACAAGCATACGATAAACTAGGCATACCGAGTGAAAACTTTACCAGTGTTGTCGTCCCTCAAGCGTCTATTAATCAATACACGACAACAAACACAGCAACAGAAAATCCATCGTTCTCAGGCACAAAAATCGGATGTTCTGTAGCAGATAATAAGTTGCTAATTACCAATCCAGATACCGCGCCAACAAGCGCGACTTATACATTCTCGAACGACATCGACACTGGCGGTGTCCGCCAAGTTTATGCCACTGGATTTGCAAGCAATGACCGCCTAAACACGGGGTCGGGGCTTTGGGATGATTTGACTGGAAATATAGACACGCTCCCCGGCTTGTGGGACAATTTAACGGCAGACCCTCAATTTCCTGACACAAATATTGTGTTTTATATATCCTCGACCGATGACAACCCATCGGGTTCACCAACTTGGTCGTCATATATGCCGTTCAAGTCAGGACAATTCAGTGGCAGAGCTTTTCGTTTTAAGGTAGAATTGACAAGCACATCGGACGAGATTACACCAAATATAGACCAACTATATGCGAAAGTAGAGTATTAGAGATGGCAACCCACGACTATCAAATTCTAAATGACACAGCTTTTGCTGTCAGAACAGACATAAACAATGCGCTGGCGGCTATCCGCAGCAGCAATCTTGATCCGAACCCACCCGCCAGTTTATACGCAGGATTATTTTGGTTCGATTCAGCTCTTAACGAATTAAAGCTGCGGAACAAAGACAACGACGGCTGGATTGTTATGGGCAAGTTCTCTGGCAACGCAAACACCAGCGACACGCCGTCTGGTGCTATTTTGCAATTCGCTGGCTCGTCGGCACCCGCAAACTGGCTTCTGTGCGACGGCGCACTCGTAAGCCGCACAACTTATTCGGCACTGTTTGGCGTCATCGGCACTAACTACGGCGCAGGCGATGGCAGCACAACATTCAAGCTGCCCGACATGCGTGGGCGTGTGCCTATTGGTGCTGGTCAAGGGACAAGCTTGACCAACCGCGTTATCGCGGCAACTGGCGGCGCAGAGACGCACACGCTGTCAGAGAATGAAATGCCTAGCCACACGCACACCATTGACGTTGGCACTAACACAGCATTCGACAATCAATCGGTTTTTCCAGCAATTAACACGGTTCTGGGGACAGACGCAACAAACTCAACGGGTGGCGACGCTCCGCACAACAATATGCAGCCATTCATCGTCGTTAATCACATCATTAAGGTATAGACAATGGCTGATAAGAAAATATCTGAACTCACCGCAATCACTGGCTCGAACACAGCCGCGACTGATGTGTTTGTCGTTGTTGACACCAGCACTGGGCAGACCAAGAAAATCACACGCGAAGAACTGAACAACGCGATCGAGCAAGATGTTCTGAGCAGCATTGATATTGATACCATCAATGGCGACTTCAGCGTCAACGGCAATATCAATCTGGGCGACAACAACAAAGCCGTCTTCGGTGCTGGGTCTGATTTAGAGATATACCACGATGGGTCAAACAGCATTGTTAAAGATGCGGGGACAGGGAGCTTAGAGCTTCAAGGTTCTTCTTGGGTTATTCTTAAAGGTGCAACATCAGGAAACTGGGGACTTGCATCTTTAGATGGCGCACAAACAAATTTATATCACAACGGTAGTCTCAAGCTAGGCACCACCGCCACAGGCATTGATGTCACTGGCACGGTCACGGCTGATAATTATCTTTATTTAGGAAGTCCTACTGGGAGTGCATTTGAAGCTCGCTCTGAAGATAGTTATGTAACTTTAAGTGCGCAAGCTAGAACTCTAAACTATCTCGGCACTAGACACATATTCTTAGGCAGTGACTTTTCAGAACGCATGCGCATCACCAACACGGGTCGCGTAGGAATTGGCGTGAGTTCGCCTAGTGGAACTCTACACGCAGCAGGTGGAAACACTAATCAACTTATCATTGGTCAGAATACACTTGTCTCTGGTGGCACAAGTCGGTTGCAACTTGTAAATACATCAGATACAAGCGGCACGGCTGGAACTGCTCAAGGCTTCCAAATCATTAATAATGGTAATGATGGCGTTGTAAATATACTGAACTATAAAAGCACTCCTATGGCTTTTTGGACTGCTGGCTCAGAACGCATGAGGCTGGATGCGTCAGGAAATCTGCTGGTGGGTAAAACTGCTATAGAATACACATCAGAGGGTTTTGCGTTTAGAGAGAGGGGGGAAGCATACATTACCTCTGATGGACGTGCGCCTTTATTGGTCAACAGATTAACATCGGATGGCGATATTGTATCGTTCCGCAAAAACGGTATTAATGCTGGTAGTATCGGCGTTAAAGACCAAGACCTGACTATAGGCACTGATGACACTGGAATAAGATTTACAGATGCAACAGATGAAATACGACCGTGGAACACAGCCACTAATTCTCTTCGAGACAACGCAATCAGCATAGGTTTTTCAACTGGACGCTTCAAAGACCTCCACCTCGGCGGCACTGCTTATGCTGGTGGGCTGAGTGTCTCTGCTGCTTCTGGTGCTGCAATTAGCGCGGCAAACACTGGAACAGTTGCAAGTCTTCTGATGTCGGTAGATAGTTCGGTAAACAGTATTTACAGTCGCGGAGTAAATTCAAGCACTGCTCGTGACCTTCGATTTATGATGGGTTCGACAGAACGCGCAAGGCTGACCAGTGATGGGCATTTAGGTATTGGCGTTAGTAACAACATTATTGGTGACATAACACTACCCAATGACGGTATTATTGCTTTTCACGATGCGAGTGGTAATTCAAGAAATAGCCTTCAGTTCCTTAGCGGTGAGCTGCGTCACGGCGGTGCTGGTGGTGGTCTGACATCGCAAACATTTTACACCAATGGGCAACAGCGTGTCCGCATTGATAGCGCAGGTCTGGTAGGCATCGGAGTAACTTCACCAGCAGCCAAGATTGATTCCCAAGAAGCATACGACACCGTTTCAAATATTCTAACCAACGGAACTTATGCTGCAAAGTTTGGTGGAAACACAGCAGTCGGAGCGGCTGGTCGCGCGCAAGGAATTATGATTTCAGGCCGCAGTGGCAATACACGCGGCGCAGCTATCATTGCTGAAAATCAAGGCTCTGGTAATGGACATGATTTATTATTTGCCACAAGTGCTGACGCATCAGTGCCAGCCGAACGCCTCCGCATTTCGAGTGCTGGGGACGTGCTTATTTCTACCACTAGCAATATTGTTGCTAACTCATCTACTTCCGTTGGCACTTCGATTGGTTCAGGATTACTTGAATCTGCAAGGGCTGGTGTAGTTGCACAGTTTAACAGACAAACTTCTGACGGTTCTGTTATTGACATTCAAAAGTCAGGCACAACTGTCGGGTCGATTGGGACTGTTGCTGGTGATATTGTAATAGGCACTGGCGCTGCTGGTTTAAGGTTTTGGGATAGTGGCCCTGCGATTCAACCTAGAAACTCAGACGGTAGTGCTAACAATGATGCCATTGATTTGGGTATATCTACTAGCCGCTTCAAAGACCTCCACCTCGGCGGCACTGCTTATGCTGGTGGTGTTGCGGTAACCACAACAGTGGAAAACGGGGGTGTTGCGGTAACCACAACAGTGGAAAACGGGACAGCTCAGTTTAAAACCTTAAACGCTAATGTTGCAACTCCTGCTGAACAGTTCTACGTCGGTAACAATCTAGGTGATGTAGACTTGGGCAATAAGCGAGGCGCTTTAAAGTTCTTTACAGGCACTACAGAGAAGCTACGCCTCGATACGTCAGGAAATCTGCTGGTGGGGACGACATCTACAACCCCACAAACTGGCGACCACGGTTTTGTAGCAAGAGCCAATGGCTACACCATTGCTTCTGTTGATAATGCGAGAGTTATGCTTCTTAACAGAGACACTTCAGATGGCGAAATTCTTAAATTTAGCAAAGACGACGCGGCTGTCGGGTCGATTGGTAACACTGCGGCAAACTTATACATAGTTGACAATCTTGAGACAGGATTGAGGTTTGATGGAACTGGCACAGATAATGTATTGCCTTGCGGTAGCGGTGGGGCGATTAGAGACAATGCTATTGATTTAGGAACATCAGGTGGTCGCTTCGACGACATCTTCGCCACCAACGGCACTATCCAAACATCTGACCGAAACGAAAAGCAAGACATTGAAGCACTGTCAGAAGCAGAGCAGCGTGTCGCTGTAGCCGCTAAAGGCTTGCTGCGTAAGTTCCGTTGGATTGACAGCGTAGACGAAAAAGGTGATGACGCTCGTATTCACTTTGGTATTATCGCACAAGATTTGCAGGCGGCATTTGAAGCCGAAGGTTTGGACGCTGGCCGCTATGCAATGTTCATCAACTCCACTTGGGCTGATGAGGAAACTGGTGAGGAACGCTCTCGTATGGGTGTTCGTTACAATCAACTACTGGCATTTATTATTGCCGCTATTTAACGGAGCTGATTATGGCAAACTGGACTATCGCAAACTTAGAACGCAACACTGATGACGGCGGCGTAACAGTCGCACATTGGCGTGTAACTGAAACAGAAGTAGTTGGGGAAGGCGATGATGCCGTAACCTATTC
>Ga0181400_1000833_pt1 | contig 13119 bp, 20 predicted proteins | sample 23SPOviralmetaG_FD_130129 | JGI IMG/M metagenome (GOLD analysis project Ga0181400, IMG submission 130129) | Marine viral communities from the oligotrophic San Pedro Time Series (SPOT) site, San Pedro Channel, CA, USA - 23 SPOT_SRF_2011-06-22 | ecosystem: Environmental > Aquatic > Marine > Strait...
ATGGTCGATAACGTGGGTCGACCTCGGTTCATGACGTTCACGGAGGAACATCTCGCCCGGACGTGCATCAGATACATGGCACGGTACAAGGCGAGAAACGGACATTGGCCGAACATGGATCTCGAGCGCCGCGTCAATGTCAGGGCGAGGGAAGTTGGCGTGAAAATACGCCACCCGGGGTCGATCGCGAACACGCTAGATGTCGTCGAGCTAGACGAAGAAGATATATTTTCGATGGGTAGGCGTGCGAACGCATCGCTCGTGTGGGTTCACAACTTCCAAGTCCTACCACAAAAATACGAAGGCCAGGTGGAGCAGGTCGCGTTTCAGGGGCGAGAGGGCGACGCCACCGTCGACGAGGAGGAATACGTGCGCGTGCTCTCGACGCTCATCAACGTGTAAAATAAAAATGTAACAATGACTTTATGGGCATCACCAAGAGGCAGTTGGATAACGCCGCTCGATGGTACCTCGGTGCCGGTATGGCGATCGTCACGGTCCTCGATTCGATGAACAATATCGAGCAATTGTTCACGGGGAAAGGCGTCACGGAAGGAGCGACCGATCGCGAACATCTCAAACGCATCTTGGATGAAGTTACGAAGGTCCGGGAGATGCTTCAGGATGTTGAGATCGGGTTAAAGAAGAAGATCACAATCCCGACATAAGAAGATGTCGCTCAGTACGTCGTACACAGATTTTGTGCAAAAGTTTAACCCGCGCGACGAAAGTCACGTCATGTGGTTAAAAGCCATGGGCACCGCGATGGGCACGGCGACGTCTGGTGGGCGAGTAAATCTCGACACCATCGTCAATGCCAACCCTCTCGGATGCAAGATGACAAACATGTTGGACATGGCTGAGATGCACTTCGGAATCTCGATGAAGTACGCCAACGCCGTTTTAAACTGCGACGCGTTCGTGCCCACGAAGGAATGATCTGTATTCCTCGAGCGTGAATGGCTGGTGCTCTGAGTTCTCGTCCATGCGCACGAGCAAGATGTTTCCATGGACGACGATGTGATCGAAAGGTGGTGGGAGTCTGTTCTCGTTTTTTAGCTCGCGCGCATCGATCGATCTTATAATGACCACGTCCAACTCCGGCCACTGTCCGATGAACGTAGCCCCGCCCTGTAAATATTTCGCGACCTCGTTTTTCTCTGGGGCGATGTCGAGATCGATCTGTGTGATGGCATCGAGCGCAGGTTCGATGAGAATAGCGTGCATTACAAGTGTCGCTCATTATTTTTACGTGCACCGTCGAACGCGTATCGGGCGAACGAGTCGCGGGGGCTCCGTACACTGAGGAATGTTCGGGACAGGGGATCCTGGAGGCGAAAACATTTTTGCGCGCGCGTCGAATTATGACGCTTGCGAAACATCCATCTTCTCGATTCGGAACATCACGTGAAATTTCATGAGATTGGTTTAAAAAAATAACGCGGACGCTAGGCAAGAAGATGAACGCCACGCGAGAGTATGCGATTCGAGAATTAGCGGCGTCGTTGGACCTCGACGAGAGCGATAGTCGAGTCATAAATCTCGAGAAGCTTCTGTTGAACCACGCCATCGAGAATGTTCCGAAGAAGCGGGGTCCGCCGGCGTGGGATAACTACTTCTTCACCGACGTCTACAAACACAAATTCTTGGAGATCAGAGGCTATTTCCGACGATCGGAAGATATCAGGAACAAGATCAGAGATAAGGTCATGAAACCGACCGCTCTGTTCGAGATGAAGCCCTGGCAACTTTTACCAGATGGACCGGCAAACAAGGCACTCGAGAAGAAAATTCACGAAGGCATCCGCAAAGAGTATTTTGCACAGGAGCAAAGGAACCAGGAAGGGTTCTTCACGTGTCCGCGGTGCAAGTCCAAGAAGACGACGTACTACCAACTCCAGACGAGAAGCGCGGACGAACCGATGACGACATTTTGCAGTTGTCTCGCGTGTGACAAGAACTGGAAGTGCTGATGATGTAATTTTAGTCGTAAGAATATCGCGAATTTTCATAGAATATGCCGTCGTACGCACCACCCATCGCACACTATAGCCAGATGGACGTCTCCGACGTCGCTACAAGTGACATGTACGCCTTCATCGGGAAACGCGGGGGGCGTTTCTATTGGCTCACGAGATTTCTCCAGCTCGATTATCTCTGGTTCGATTCCAAGCGGCGCGTGCTCGAAATTTGGGGCGCACCGCGAGTGCACGCGAATAGACAATCTGAAAATGTCATAAGATGTGAGTTGGACAACTACTTAAAAGACAGAGGCGACCATAATGTATAAGGGGGAGAGAGATGACGTTCAAATTATCTGACATCACCGATCCACCACCGACGACATCTAACGAGTCGGGCAAGCGACTTCGACAGCCGGTGTACCAGCACGAGGTCTATCTCGCAGCGCTGGAGAAGAATTACAAGGAATGCGGAGTCCCGTTCGATCGCGCGGATTTCGAGCCGATCACTCAATCGCGCGCACCGAGCCCGGAACGAACAGATGTCTTCGAGTCCCCGCCGATGGACCGAATATATCTCAAGCTCAGGTGCACGAAGAATCGCGTTCACGTGAAGATCGATAGCTCGCTCTACGATCTATACGAGAAGTACTACGCGCGGGGTAAGCCGCCACCGTTTCGTTCTCTCGCGGCGGCTTACAAATCGATGGGATTCCCCAAGAGTTACATCGAAAGTCTGGAACGAGACAGACATCGTGCGAAAGAAATCTTTCAAAACCCTAAGCTGCTGAAACTTCTCGAGACGCCGACAAAGAAGAAAAAACCCTCGAAGAAAGCGAAGAAAGAGGTCGAGGTCGTCACAACACACCACGAAGACGAAGACGCGGTCGTCTCGGGATCAGAGGCCAGTGATTCCGAAACACCGTCGGACCACGAAGACGACGAAGGCTACGACGTCACTCGAGGCGACGAAGAAACATTGGATGTCGATGACCCCACAGACAACGATGAACCTGTCGAGTACGACGCCATGGACTCTGGAGACGACGCCGTGTGATCTATGCTTGAGGTTCGACTGTGACACTTGCAGGATATTCAAGAACAGAGACTACGTCTACGCCATGGCGAAAAACGGGCGCGCACCCGAACTCTGGACTGTCGCGATGGCTCGCAAAGTTAGATTCGATATAAAATTGTAAAAAAAAGATTTGTTTCTTCATTTTCCCGCGCGCCGAGATGCGACCAGCCCCGTTCTTCGACTGGTTCACCAGCGCGTCGTCCGGTCGCGTCGCGCCGCGCGCCGCGAACAATAAACGCGAACGACCACGGACCACGCGGTTCATGGTACCCGTGACCGAAAGCGATATCCCCGCCCTGCGCGACATCATGGGGCACACGCTCGGATACGCGGACACGCGCCACGGGAACTGGAACGCAACAAAAGTCGTCGACGTCAAGCTATACGACCCCTCTGGGGGGTACAAGTACGGACAGATGTTCGCGGTGATCACGGTCAACGGTTTCGTGCCACGAGCGGTCTTCGAAGGGTACTTTCCGGACCCGAAGTCGGTTCCGATGCAGTGCAAGAAGATGGATGCGTTCTCGTTCCGGATGTTCTCCGAAGTTAAGTTGTAATACAATCGGCGCGCTAAATGATACTAAAAATCCGCTTTTTACACGTGGAACTCACGCGTAAAAAGAGGGTCTCTCTCGCTGAGAATCGAACTCAGATTTCCCGATTAACAGTCGGGCTTCCTAACCGTTGGAAGACGAGAGATAATACGGTAGTATATGGCCTGATAATTTTATTCGTGATTTAACGCGGTTTTCATTACAAGAAACGGTCGACAACGGGGGTTTTCCGTTTTCGACCGCGGCGCGGTTCCGCGCGTACCCATCGCGAACTGGTTTCCCGGCGCGGCGATTTGGTTCGCGGTGCTGCGACCTTTACCGTGATCGACTCGGCTTCTTCCTCGGCTTTGCGTTTGGCCTCGGCTTCTTCCTCGACTTTGCGTTTGGCCTCGGCTTCTTCCTCGGCTTTGCGTTTGGCCTTGGCTTCTTCCTCGGCTTTGCGTTTGGCCTCGGCTTCTTCCTCGGCTTTGCGCTTGGCCTCTTCTTCGGAGAATCTCTCGTTGCGCTCGATAATATCGATAAAATTGTACGGTGTACGTTTGTACTGGCGTTTGTCCCGCTGTTGGGGTTGGATCTGACGAACCCAGCGATCCATGAGATCGTCTTGGTTTCTGAATCCGCCTTCGTCGCAGATTGTCGAAGTAGGAGAGGGCAGGATTGACGGCTTCCAACGCGCACCCTGCGCCACGGACGGTTTCGTAGTCGGCGATTGATCGTTCGTGGCGGTAGATGCGTTCGAATCAACACGTGGAACTGCTTTCTTCTTGAGTTCTTCTTCTTGTGCACGGTGCCACGGATACCTGCACGTCAGAAAACCATCCTCGGCCTGGAAGGTACAGGGCTTGCCAGTTTTGCATAATATCGCCATGCATTTAGCGCCCTCTGTCGTCAACTTCGGTGTGCACACAACAAGAGGTTGTGCCTTCTTTTTCTTCGTAGGGCACTCGGAAGCCCTTTTGTTCTTCTTGTGTGTCGTCAACGAGGTGAGATCAATTCTCTCGATATCGCTCACTCGTTTCTCGGCCTCCTCGAGGCGTTTGATGTGGCGCTCAAATTCACGACGGTCCGTCGACGAAAGGCCCTCGGCTTTGAGATGTACCTGACGACATCGGGACGTCAGATGCGCGTTCGCCTCATCTATCACTTCCAGGGCCTCTAAATGCTCGTTTTCAAGTTTTTCTAATTCGTTTTTCGCATTCGTGAACAAGTCGGCGTTCCGTTTCTGTCTTTTCGCGGCGCGTTCGCGCTCGTCGTCGTCGTTCGTCATCGCGCGCGCGTTTGTGACGATGAGGGGGCACGCGCCCACGAATCTTTTCGAAGGGGTGGGTATCCGTAGATTAGGGTTTAGGATTAAAAATGGTGTCGTAATAACGATCGTTTCTAGAGTGTCTCATATCAGACGCATAATACTTGATGGCCAGTCGAACGAGCTCGGGCGTCGGGTACCCGTCGTCGCCGATGTACTCGTCGGCGAAGTTGTCCCGCGGTGATAAAAACTTGGCGCGGATTCTTTCGACGTCCCGTGGCAGTTCGCGCTTCACGAGCGCGCGGTAAATCCCGTGGTACCACCCACCGTAAGCATCGATGAGTCTATCTGAGATGTTATTTCTAGATAGATCTTCTCGCGCGCAGGGTGTGTCGTCGTCGTCACTCGCTTGCGCGTGGGAAAATCGTCTTCTTTTCACCAGGGTCGGCGAACACCGCGCGGAATCATCGCTGAACGTCACGCGCTTCATCTTGTGTCGTCGACGCGGTCGATCTAGTTCCACGGGATGTTGTGTGGCTCGTGTCGGATAGATCGTTTGAGGTACTCGCGAAACGCGATAAGTTCTTCCTCGGTTTTAATACGCTCTAATATGCTAGAAACGTACGCATTGTATCGTTTGTGTCCACACCCGTGTGTCAATCTATCTTTTCTAACTTTCATGAGGATCTTTCCCAGGGGGGTCGGCATCATCATGATGTTCTTTGAAGAGTCCATGTCGAGCCCATGTTTGCGCACGACGGGGTGATTTCGAAACTGACGCGGTATGACATGGTGATCTTGTGTCAGACCGGGTAAGACCTTCCGAGCCTTGAAGTTGCGGCGAAGAACGCTACCGTACCGCATCTCTGTAATATCTATCTAGATATTTTTACACCTGTTCGTCGACGCTGCGGCGATTCGAGAGCGCACCTCGATTAAAGAAGGCTCGCACGATCGACCAATTCCGCTCGATCCGTCGATCACGATCTAGCACGTCGTCCGTTATTATGGATAGGCCGTTACAAATGTCCGGTCGCGCCATACCCTTTTCCTCCTTGAATCTCTCGTTGAACGCCGCTATGCTCACCGCGGGGATTTGTGGGGCGTCGTCCAAAAGCTTGTCGTAATTATCGCGCATCTTCTTCACGTATTCGAGCATTGGTGGGCGGTTCCCGCGATCGATCGATAACTCCATATCGATGGCTCTGTAAAACTTGCTGTAATTGTTTGCAAAGAGCGCGTGCTGCTCTGCTAGGTAAGAGCTTTGGCTAAATTTGGCGATAGAATTGAGAATACCGCCCACGACGTTGAGAAACGCAAAAAAGTACTGTAATATCACAATCTTCTGTTGAGTTTCTGGGTCGCGCTCGTGGTCTGTAGGTCCCAGGACAGCGAAACCACCAACGCCGGTGATCGATGATATGATGATGGACGGGTAACTCAGGCGGTCGTTCTGTCGTTTGAAGTGCAGACGCGCGTGATTGTGGAGCCAGCGATAACCCGCAGCCTTTTCGCCCCATCGCTGAAGCAACTTCTCCTGCTTGGGGCACCAACCCGACTCACACTGACCGGCGCCGGCAACATCTGGGGAGCTCATATTTTACGCGCAGGAGTTTTTTAGTCGCGTCGCCTCGTCCCGCGCCAATTTGTCGACGGCTTCGTTCTGGGGATGACCGTTGTGAGCTTTTACCCACCGCCATTCAATTTTTTTGAATTTCGGCACGAGCGCGTCGATCGCAACCCAGAGTTCTTTGTTCTTCACCGGTGCACCGGCAGATGTTTTCCATCCGTTGCGCTTCCAACCGTGTATCCAGGAAGAAATGCCATTCTTACAGTAAAACGAATCGGTGATAATGCACACGTCGTAGACACGCTCGGCGAGACACGCCTCGAGAGCGCGAAGCACGGCGGTCAATTCCATGATGTTGTTCGTCGTCTTCTCGGCACCGCCCACGATCTCAAACTCATCGCACTTTGCGGCCCATCCTCCAAACCCTGGATTGCCCAGGCAACTTCCGTCGGTGTACACCTCCATCTTTTTTCTATCAGGAAATCTTCTCTTTAACTGACCCACCAAATTTTTCTCAGTGTAAGATAACTAGCCATGGGCACTTGCGGATGCTCAGGCAAAAAGAAAAGCATGTTTTTCAGTGACTGTGGGTGTGGGTGCGCCGGCAAGAAACAAGAAAAGAAGTTTCTGATCTCGGTCGTGAGCGCGCTCATCTTTTTTATTATCGCAAATCCATCGACGTACAGACTCATGCGTCGGGTCCTCGGATCGCGGATCGCGACGCCCAACGGGAATCCGACGACGCTCGGTCTAACTGTACACAGCGTCGTCTATCTATTGATCGTGTGGAAGATGATGAACGTCCGCAGAGTCGAGGAGTACACGATGGGTGAGGACGCGCCACCGATGCCGCCAGTCGAAGAAGAGGCCACCGAACCCAGCCCAGAAGAAGACATCACCGTCGAGGACGAATTTGTCCCCGAGGTCCCCGAAATCGGTGGCGGTGACGCCTCGGACGACGAGTTCGAGGAAGATGTGGCTGAACTGCCGGTGATTGAAGACATCTCTCCGGCACCGGTCGTCGTTCCAGAGGCCACCGTTGCAGAGTACCCAGTGCTCTACGATCCTAAAATGATCAATATGGCGATCGATTTCGACGGTGATCTCGAGTCTGACGATCTCGACATCCCGGTGACCGAAGGTTTCGCCCCGATGGCGCCGGTGGAGCTCCCTAACAAGATGCGCCAGGCGGGTCGACTCGAATTCAAAGCGTTGAGCTCCTTCGATTTCGACACGACTGACGTCACGCCCGAGGTAAGTGTGTCGCAGTCGGTCGACGTCGACATGGACGCCGTCGGCCCGGCCGACATGGAGGCGAGCATTGAGATGGAGTCGTCTGTGCCGGTGGACATCATGTGATCCAATTGATGCCCGTGACACCGTCTATGCGCCAGCAGTAGTAATAACACTCGAAACAATTAGAGCTCGCGTTGCGCTTATTCCTAAAGTTGATTCGTTTCCGTGGGATTACAATCCCGAGATGTTCGTCCTGTAAAAACATCTCGCGAAAGTACCCCGTGTTCATAGTTGGCACCGGCAGGATGAGAATGAACGGTTTACCGAGCTCACGCAGGCGCCTGAGCACGTCGCGTTTACGCGTGAAAGGCGGGTTCGATACGACGATATCACCGTGGTCAGAGGCGAAGAAATCATTGGCGCCAGTTTCCGGATCGTATGGCATCGCCACGACATCGAACCCCAATGTGCGAAGATGTTCTGAAGATTCGAGCGATCGCGGATCCGCGGTCGTGTTGAACGGCTCCCATATCTTCTTGTCGCGCGGGATATAGCGTGCTATGTCTGTCCAGGCGTCTGGTGGCGTATAGTACTCGTCGTTGGCGACTAGATTAGTAGTTGACATCTCGATTACAAATGACAGATGTAAAAATTACGCGAGACGTACGCGCGCCGCTTCGAACCACGACGCGAAATCGAACCCGTCGGGTAATGTATCGCTTTTGCTCAGGTTCGTCGGTTTGTCGAGATACTGTAAGTTTGTGTAATGGAAGCACACGCGCTGGTGCTCGGGAATAGAGAAATCGAAGGCCGCGCACGGAATTATGTGATCGACGACGATTTCGACTTCGTCGTCGCGGAGCGCGCGCACTTCGGGCGACATCGTGCGTTCGAGGTGCTCGAGAAGTTCATCGGGCGTACATCCGATGAGTTCGAGCGTTTTTGCCACCTTCAATTCGCCTTTGAGTGCTTTGGTGAGACGTGCGCGACAATTACCCAATAATCGAAAAGCATCGTCCGTCTGACGACGGTTCCGTCTGTACTCGACACTCGCCGCGTTTCTCTTATCTCTGTGTTTTTCTCGATATTCCTTTACTTTGTCTGGGTGTTGTTCTCGCCATTTCTTATGTTGTGCGAGTACTTCGTCTTTATGTTTTTCATAGCGTGCCTTGCAATGTGCGCTATGTGTATCTTTGTGTTGTTCATAATATCTCTTGTTAGATGCACGTGTTTTGTCTTTATTTGCAACCTTATAGGCCTTATGACAGTGAACACATTTTGTGCTTAGACCATCGCGCGCACTTTTACATTTGTAGTGCTTTTCGCACTGGCTACATTTTGAACACGTCTTGTGGTCAGGTGGCGGTGCCGCAATGTAGAGAACCATTGCAAGCTAATCGATGCCCTGATAAAATTTCATTAAAATGAACGCGCTCTAAAACTCCTCGTCGAAGCCGATCTCGTTCCAACTGTCATCCATCTTCCCATAATCGCCGACTCGTACCTCGAAGAAGGATGCTTTTCCATCGAGACTTTGATTTACCATAAACGTATAGGGGTTCTTGGCGTTAAATATTGGTTTCTCGCCAATACTTTTCAGGAGTCTATCCGCAACATACTCAATGTAGGTGGACATCGAATCAGAATTCATGCCGATCAGCGGGCACGGAATAGCGTCGCAAATGAAAGACTTTTCGATGGCGACGGCGTCTCCGACGATCGCACGAATCGTGTCCGAGCTCGGCTTGTGTCGGAGCATCTTGAAGAGTTCGAGCGCAAACTCTTGGTGGAGGCCCTCGTCACGCGAGATGAGCTCGTTCGAGAATGAGAGACCTTTCATCAATCCACGTTTCTTGAGCCAGAAAATGGCACAGAAAGCACCGGAGAAGAAGATACCTTCGACGCACGCGAAGGCCAATAAGCGTTCGCCAAAGGAACGACCTTTGTCGAAATAGTTCAAAGCCCATTGGGCCTTATCTTTGATGCAAGGGATAGTCTCGATCGCATTGAAGAGTTGGCTTTTCTCAGCATCACATTTAATGAACTTGTCGATCAACAGCGAGTACGTTTCCCCATGTACACACTCGTTATGTGATTGGTAAGCGTAGAAACACCGAGCCTCAGGCCATTGAACCTCGCTCGCGAAGTTCAAATCGAGATTTTCGTTCACGATGCCGTCGGAGCCCGCAAAGAAGGCCAGGATGTATTTTATGAAATGCTTTTCATTGTCTGTGAGTTTCTCCCAATCGTCCATGTCGGTGCCTAGATCGATCTCTTCGGCCGTCCAGTTACTCATTTGAGCCTTCTTGTACAGGTCCCACAGTTTCGGGTGCTGAAGCGGGAAGACCGTGAACCGACTCATGGTAGGCAACAGCATCGGTTCGTAGCCCTCCTCGATCCAGTCAGCGAAGGCATAGTAGTCGCCGATGTGTCGCCCACCGGCAAAGATTTGCGGGTAGTGCGTCGCGCCTTTGCATCGCTCGCGCAATTCGTGTTTATCGACGAATTCCTTCTTGTATTCAATACCCTCGTCCCTGCACAGTGCGACGGCGTGGTCGCAGAACTCACAGTCCTGCTTGGACAGGATGATGACAGACATTCTGTAATTCTTCTGTAGATTTTTTATCCATAGCTTTTAAGCCATCACTCAGAACAAGATGACGGAATTAAACACCATAAAAAGAGACGAGATCAAGCCCGGGGACATAGTTAAGGTGCTCGTTGCACTAGATGATGTCGAGGAACACAGTTACGCGACGGTTAGCATGAACACGGGCAACGTCCTGGGGGTGAACTATCTCACGCCGACTCCGCGTCTTTACAAGAGCGCGACGCTGTACGCAGTCGACGACGAAGTATCGCCAGCGCCTTACGAGAGTGTGACGGAACACTACGAGTCGGGAACGACGTTCAACGACCTCGAATTCAAGCGCGTCGACAGCTCGCAGTGGGCGCGCATCTCCGAAGTAGACGTCGAAGACAGTTGCTCATCCATCTGGTCGGAGGGGAGCGACTCGGAGTCGGATTTGTCGTTCGTCGTGAGTGACGACGAACCCGGGCAAGGTATCGACGTACCACCGGATCACCGCGAGGTCGACGCGGCGTGGAACGCGTGGGAACCGCTTTCCCCGGGCGCGAGGTCGTTCAAGGAGACCATCGACAACATCGAAGCAAACATCAGGGCTCGTCAGTCGATTTAAAGGAGAAATACATAAAAAAGAAAGAAGATGGAGTATATCTGGGCCTACATAGATCACGTAAAAAGAAGTGGAAATGTAGAAGATGAATCGACGCAGCCATCTTCTTGTTTAATTTCGGGTGTTTGTGGGAGGTGTGATGTCGCAAAGGTTGACGTCGAGGGGGTTCTGACGTGCCCGTCCTGCGGGACCGTCGATGCGATGTCGATCGACGAGAAGCCCGAGTGGATATCTTCCGTGAACGAACTCGGTGTGTACGCGGCGGATAACTCTTCGAGGTGCGACTTCAAGAAGGACTCGAACGCGAAACTTTTGTTCAGTCAGCAGTGGGGCGCGGGCACGCAGATACGAACGAAATGGTCGTCATCGGTCGCCCACAAGCGGATGTCGACGATCAACTTTCGTCTCGCGTCGCATCACAGAGATCGCGCGCTCTACCACGCGTACGCTAGAATCGACGAGAAAGCGACGTCGCTTCCTGATTCGGTACGGGTTCACGCCAAGCTCTTCTACAAAAGATTCACCGAGCTCAAGTTAACCCGTGGTGACGTGCGTCTAGGCGCCACCGCAAACTGCATCATCATGGCGTGTAAGCTCGCGGGCATCTCACGAACGAACGCTGAGGTCGCGGACATGTGGGGCATTGACGTACGTCACGTCACGCGAACGTCGGAGCTGGTGCGCCAGACGCTCGCGTCCGACGCCGATCGAACCGCACACACGAACACCACCGGCACGACGTACGGCGCGAAGCCGAGAGAGCTTCTCGCGCGAATTTGGAACCGGTTCGACAGCACCGACGCGATCACTGGACGTGAGCGCCGAGACGCGGAGTTCTTATGCACCGAACTCGAGGGCTGTCGCTCGTTGCAGACGCGCGCACCGAAAACCATCGCCGCGGCGGCCATCTTAATCTCCATCGACAGACGCCTCGACGCGAAGATCATCGGCGCGAGATGCGAGGTCACCGTACCAACTTTACTCAAGGCCGTCGAGGAATCAGAGATCTACTTAAAGGAGAAACAATGATTGTAATCACAAAGACAGAGATGTCGACTCCCATAAAACTCTTCCTTTCGACCCCGTGCTATGGAGGCCTGTGTCTGGAGAAGTATTTCACCGGAATCGTCAAGTTGCAGTTAGAACTCATGAGGGAGGGTATACAACTGTATCTCGACACGACCGAGAACGAGTCGCTCGTTCACAGGGCTCGGAACGTCTCGGTGGGTCGTTTTATGCAGAAAACGGACTGTAACTTCTTCATGTTCATCGACGCGGACATTGATTTCGATGCGGCGTCGGTCGTGCGCCTCGTTCGCGCGAACAGAGAAATATCCGTCGGGTGCTATCCAAAAAAGACCGTGATGTGGGATCAGGCGAAAGCCGCCGTCGAGAAGGGCGACGAGCGCGACATGTCGATGTTGAGTTCGTCACTCGTGATCAATTTCGGCGCCACGAATCGACCAGTCGAGGACGGTATGATTGAAATCCTCGATGGTCCGACGGGTTTCATGTGCATCAGGCGCTCCGTCTTTAAGAAGCTCGAAGACGAGTTCCCGGAGTTATGGTGCAAGAACGATCACCAAAATCGCGATTTCGATGACTACCACGCGTGTTTCGACTGCATGATCGATCCCACGACGAAGCGTTATCTCTCAGAAGATTATGCCTTCTGTCGCCGATGGCAACAAATCGGTGGAAAGATTTACGCCGATCTCGCGACCACACTCGGCCATGTCGGCAACTTACCGTTCTCGGGATGTCTCAAAGATCGACTTAAAGCTTAAATTTTCAACACGTACATAAGAAGATTCTCATGAAGTTCGTCACCATCCTCGCCACGCGCTCGAAGGCGCTTCATGTAAAAACACTTCACAGCATCTTGCGGATGAATCTGAAATGTGTTCAGACCGGTGAAACTCAGAATGAAATCATCTATGTGGCGGACGACCCGTACGAGAAATCTGAAATCATATCAAAACAACTGAAACGCACCGACGTCGATCGCATTTTCTTTCTGGACTTTGGTGTCCACGTCGACGAAGATTCACTCGCGTGTGTATTCAAGCCTCACGAAGGACTCGGAATTGTGGTCTTCCCGGCGGTCAGGGAAGGTGTCGATTGGAAGATGTTCAAAGACAATGTTCTCGCCGACTCCACCGAGCCCGTGTCTCAAATGGGTTTGCACTTCGACACGGAGGTGAACAATCGCGTCTCCGACGAGATGTACACGGTAAAAGCCACTGAACCGAAATGCTGGTTGATGATGACAAAACA
>Ga0181400_1000835_pt1 | contig 13110 bp, 30 predicted proteins | sample 23SPOviralmetaG_FD_130129 | JGI IMG/M metagenome (GOLD analysis project Ga0181400, IMG submission 130129) | Marine viral communities from the oligotrophic San Pedro Time Series (SPOT) site, San Pedro Channel, CA, USA - 23 SPOT_SRF_2011-06-22 | ecosystem: Environmental > Aquatic > Marine > Strait...
GGAAAAACGAGAAGAATTAAAATTCATGATTAATATGCGATTTGGACCAACAACATGGGACGAAATAATCGCAGAAAGTGCCAATAGAATAAATAAAGCAAAAGAAGCACAAAAACAAGCAAGAATACAAGCTAGAAAACAACAAGAAGAAATAATGGAGGTTATAAAATGGGTTGGTTATACGTTTATTGGCGTTGGCTTAATGTTAGCTGTATTGGTTGTAACTGTAAGAGCGTTTGCATACGAATACAAAAGTAAAGATTACACCAGACAACAAAAAATATGGCAGGGTAAAATACAAGAAAAGAAATACACAACTTGTAGATTAAAGAAAAGAGTTAAGTCTCAAATTACTGGTCAACAAGCATGTATATATCAAGGTGGCAATAAAACTTTTGAAATGATGATAGAAAAAAACTGCCCCAAACAATATAAATGTATTTACAATCCGAATGGCGATGAACCAGATATTGATAAAGTAATGGAAAGTCTTAGGAGTATAGCCAAATGACAGAAGATAAAAAGCCATTAAATTTAAAAATAAGTGATAATAGTTTTGAATTAATTTTAAGAATTTTAGGAAATGAATTTGTTGCAATAAAGATTGGTTCTACAAATTTTTCTGGTAAATTAATTGCAGGTGGAATTTTACTATTATTTTTTACTTTTATGATTTTAGAAGTTTTTGGATTAAATGAGGTAATGAAATAAAGGAAACAAACAATGGATTTAGAAACATTAAAAAACGATATAATTCGTGAGGAGGGTGGTTTAGTTCTTGACCCTTACCAAGACCATTTAGGATATTGGACAATAGGTTGTGGGCATTTAATTCGTGATGATGAAAGAGATGAATTAATGAAGCCAATAACACAAGAAAGAGCAAAAGAAATATTTGTTTTGGATTTAGGGGTTTCTATTCAAGATGCTGAAACTTTTTATAAAGATATGAAGATAGACGATAATGTTAAAGAATGTGTCATTCATATGTCTTTTCAAATGGGTTTGCCAAGATTAAACAAATTTAAAAAATTTAAACAGGCTTTACAGGAAAACAACATTGAAGAAGCTATAGTACAAATGAAAGATTCCAGGTGGTATAACCAGACCACTAACAGGGCAAATCGTCTAATTGAAAAAATGAGAAAGAGTTTATAATGTTACAAGCTTTAATAGGACCAGTTACAGGGCTTTTAGATAAGTTTATAGAGGATAAAGACCAAAAGGCTAAGTTGGCTCATGATATAGCCACTATGAGTGAGAAACACGCTCAAGAGTTAGCTAAAGGGCAACTAGAAATAAATAAAACTGAAGCCAGTCATAAATCAATATTTGTTGCAGGTTGGAGACCTTTTATTGGTTGGACTTGTGGAATAGCTTTAGCATGGCATTTTGTATTAGCACCAGTTACAATGTTTATATGTGCATATTTATCTGTAGAAATACCAGAATTGCCAAATTTTGATATGGGTTCTTTAATGACAGTTTTAATGGGAATGCTCGGATTGGGTGGACTTAGGACATATGAGAAACAAAAAGGAATTACAAAGTGATTTGGCATTGGCTTACATTAGCTAAATTTTTTAATAAAATAGGTAATTATTTTTATTATAAACATGTTGAATGTGTAAAAATCAATCAAAGAAAAAAATTTAAATCTGACAAAATATATTGTAAAAAATGTGCATCAAGATTTGGTGTACATCAACAAATGATTCTCAAAGAAAAAATTGTTTATGGAACTCAAGGAAATAAAACTAGAAAAATGACAGAATTTTGGCATGAATGTGTACGTTGTAAAGCAAAAACCAAAAAAGGATATCAATAATGAGAAAAGTATATATGTGGCTATATGAAGTATTTAACGATATTGCTAATTATTTTTGGAAAAAAGCAGTATTAAGTGATAAAAAAAATTAAATGTTAGAAAATGATTTTGGTAAAGAGTTTATTGACTGCATACAAGGAAAATGTAAATCTAATTGTGTTTATTGTTTAAATGAAAAGGAGCAATTATGCCAAAAGGAAAAGGAACTTACGGAAAAAAAGTTGGTAGACCACCCAAGAAAAAAAAGAAAATGAAAAAGAAGTAATGAGTGGTTTCACAACAACTTCTACTTTATCAGAACTTATAGATAAAAGACCTATGAGGAAAAGAAAAGGTAGGAAACGATATAAATCGTCGTTTAAAGGCGATTTAAGGGCTGTACAGAAGATTTTAAAGTTAAAAGGTAGAAAATAACCAAAAAAACACTAGCATTTTATAGGAATGTATTTTTCAACTATCCTCCTAACTTGCTCAATACATTCATTTAAACCCCCTTGAACTATGAAATGTGGTGTACCTAAAACTTTAGATTGTACAGCCCACAATTTTTGATTAGGGGAAAGTCTGCCTTTAGGTGCTTTCAATTCTATATATAATAATTTTCCTTGAGGATATTCAACAATAATATCAGGGCAACCAGACTTTAATCCCATTCTTTTCATTTTAGCATGATAATAAATAGACCTTTTGCCTTCGTTTGGAACATGAAAGTGTCTAAAAGTATATGTATTTGAAAGAAAAGTTAAATAGTCATTACACGCTATTTGTATATCTGCTTCTTTAGTCATAGGGGGTTCCTCATGCCTACCAGATTCACCCCCTACTATACCTCGCAATTGGAGAACGAGATAATACTTTCTACTGGCTCTCGCTGAGGGAAAGAACCTTTTGATTATTAGCAAATAAATTCTGAATCTGCAATTAAATAAAAAAAAATAAAATAATGGTTTACATTCAATAACCTACAATATAATCTAGGTTTATAAATAATAATTGGAGAAAACAAATGTACTATAATGAACTAACTAAAAAACCTTATTCTGGTAAAAACATTGAGATTTTAGAAGCTACTGGTTTAAAAGGTGGTTTCTTAACCTTTAATCAGGCTATGAAACTAGGTTATAAAATTCCTAAAGGCACAAAAACTATTGCTAAACTAATTAGACCTATGCTTGAAGAGGTCGAGGTTAATAAAGGCAAATGGGAAGTAAAACAATCTGGCAGATTATTCCCAGTATTTCATAAATCACAACTAGAGGAAAAGGGTGCTTAGGCATCTTTTTTCTTTTTTTTGAAAATAATTAAAATAAAGGTTTACTTCTATAAACCTACAATATAATCTAGGTTTAATTAAATAAATAATAATAATAAATTGGAGATAATAATGACAGATATAACTAACTCAAACGAATATGATGATTACCTTAAAGAACATATAACATCATATTGTGTTACCGAATTCAAAGGTCGTGGTGCTTATGATAAAACTCATTTTTTAACTATTGAAGAAGCCAATAGGTATATTAAAATTATTAATGAGATACACCCAAACTCTCAAGTTCTTCTTTATGGGTTATCAAAACCTCCCCATACTACAGAAACTGTTTCTATTGCGATAGAGGGTTAATTATGACAAACACAAAACAAAATATAGATATGCATTATCAAATTACTGAAATTGAAAAAATAATTTATGATATGCATTACCCACTTCTTAAAAATTTTGAATTAGATAATGAATTAAAAGCTATTGGTGTAGCTTGTTTGAGAATTAAAGGTCTAATTGAAAATGATGAAGTATCACATAAAAAGGGAGCAAAATAATGATTAATTTTATTAAAAATTATGGCGTTTATATTTTAGAAACAACATTTATATTAATGTTATCAGCATTTGTATATTTTTTATTAATAGTTTTATAGGAGGTAAAAATGGCAATTGGCGATTCAACAATAGAACAAGCAATTAAAGACCTTGAAATATTAAAAGAAAAAGTAACAGATTTATATTTTGAAGTTAATCGTATGTCTTCAAGTGGTCAAAAAACACTTGATGATATTGCTAAGTTAGTAGGTGTGCCTACAGAAGAAGAAGTTAAAATTATGTTGGAAAATAATAATGATTAACCCAACTGAAAAAAAACGTAGAGGTTATCTCTTTCACTATTCCGATGGTGTTAGAGATGCCTTTATTAATAATGAAATGGACTCAATAAAAAAATCGTCTGCCTACTATAGACTTGGATTTGAGTTTGGTAAAAAATTAAAATTAGAATTGGAGAAAGAGAATGGAAACAACTAAAATAGGCAATACTGAATTATATACAGCCAGAGTTTTAAATATGTCTGTGGCTCAATATTATGGAGTCGTTAAAGAATATAATGAATTAGTGGTTGAAACCAGAGAATTAAATAAAAAAGAGTTAGAAAAGAATGGAGATAAAGCAGAACTAAATCTTTATTATTCAGTCAGATACAACCTTAACAAATTAGTATTAGAAAAAATTAATGGAGAAAATAATGAATAAGTATTTACCATTAATTGTTGTATTGGTTTTAAGCAGTTGCTCTACAACACCTATTGTTGATAGTAGAGGGAAATCATCGGCAAATTTGAAAGGAGATATGAACCGATATCACGACGATTTATTTACTTGCAAAAGTCTTGTAGAAGAAGAAACAAATTTTCTTTTAGAGCAAGGCAAAATAGTATATAATATGTTACGTTTCAAAGTGTTATGGCTAAGTCCTAAAGCACAAACTAGGCAGAATTTAATTAATAATTGCCTAGAGGGTCGAGGTTATAACGTATTAAATAAATAATAAATTGGAGAATAAAATGTCAAATATAATAGATAAAATTTACGATAATACTAAAGATGGAGTGCCTAATTACTCTATAAATTTAATTGATGGCAGGCGATTATATTATAGAGGTATGGTTTTAAACCCTTTGCCACAGTCTGGTGATGCCATTGAATACACAATCATTAATACCAAGACTTCAGCTAATGGCAATCAATACACGAATATAAAAGATGTAAAAGTTGCCACAGCTCATAGTGAGCCTATTAACCAAACACCAACTAATAACTTTAATAAAAATAATACACAAAGATTAGATATTTTTGTTACTGGTATTGTAGGTCGTTCTATGGGTAGTGGTCATTTTTCTGTAGACGATATTGAAAAGCTAACTAAAAATGCAGTAAATGCTTTCAATGAAAACCTCGAAAAATTATAAAAAATTATTCGCTGACTTCTGGGGATATCACGAATACGATATTCCCATTTGTTGGGGTTGTTATAGGCAACAAGCAGTTGATATACACCACTTAATACCTAAAGGAATGGGTGGGGTTAAAAACAATCGTTTAAATAGGATTGATAATCTATTCCCAGTTTGTCGTTCTTGCCATAACAAAGCACACTCAAACAAAGCGATTAATGAGGATTGGAAAGAAAAGCTTAAAGAAAAAATAAAAGAAAAAGAATGGGAAAATTTATATAATAAAAATGGGAGTATAAAATGAATACATGTAGTTTTGACGGAAGACTTGGTGCAGATGCAGAATTAAAAGAAGTATCTGGATATAAAGTTTGTAATTTTTCTATAGGTACAAATGTTGGCTATGGAGATAATAAAAAATCTTTTTGGGTTGAATGTGCTTTATGGGGAAAACAAGGCGAGGGAGCAGTAAAACATCTAGTAAAAGGTCAACAGATATTTGTTAATGGTGAATTATCAACAAAAGAATATGAAAAAAATGGAGTTGTTAAAACTATTTTAATTTTAAAAGTTAATAATTTTTCATTTGGTGCTAAACCTATGACTGCACAAACAAATAATATTCCAAGCCCTGATTTAGATGACGAAATACCATTCTAATGGATATTTATTCAATAGGGTTTGACCCTAATAAACTATCATATCAGCATGAAGAATTGGGAATGAGGTTTGCTGACCTTGATACAGCAGTTGAATTAATGAAAAAAGAAGAAAAAATGATAATTGCTGAATTAACGATTTACTATTCAAAAAAAGCCAATTATAAAAATATGACAGAATTAAATGGTTTAATTTATTCTGATATAAAATTTAAGAGCTATCTTGATAGATACGAGAAAACTCTTAAACAAAGGAATCAATCTAAAATTAGATTTGAAACCTTTAAGGCTTTCAGAGATGACTTAAGAACTAAAGTGGTCAATGAAAGAGAACTGGCAAAACATAATTTATAGAAAGGATTATTATGTCACAAATAGAACAGGTTTTAACCTACCTTAAAAAAGGCAATTCAATAACATCATGGGAAGCTATTCATAAATTTAGATGCACACGATTAAGTGCTGTTATCTATAGTTTAAGAGAACAAGGCTACACTATTATTGCTCAAAATCTATTAGGTAAAAATGGCAAAAGATATGCTGAGTATACGTTAATTAAGGAGAATAATAATGTCAGATAAGTACAATCTTTCAGATGAATTAAATCAATCACGTGAATTAGACCAAGACCAAGAAAAAGAAACTGCAATATACAAACATTTAGCTGATATTGGAGTTATGGATAAATTAGTTTTTGCTCTAAATGAATATATTATTAAGTTTGGCAGAACTAGTAATATTCACGACCAATGTTTTGATTTAAAACTTCAAGTTCTTGCAAATAAAAAACACCTACAAGATTGGGTAGACAAAATATGAGAGAACATTTTGAAAAATTTAATGTTAGTGGCAAGGGTTTACTGCCACTTTCATTTAGCCATATGAATGAATTTGCTTTTTATAGAGAACGATGGGCTTTAAGACGTATATTTGGTTATGAATTTCCTAGTTCAGCACCTGCAGAAAGAGGTAAAGCTGTTGAATCTGGATTAAATATGGTTCTTAATGGAATATCTGTACAAGAAGCTTCTGAAAAAATGATTGCAGAATTCGATGCTAATTGTTTAAAAATAACAGACCCTAAAGTTGAAGATGAAAGAGCTAATTTAGTTCCTTTATTAGAACTAGGGGCTAGTAAATTTCAAGAACATGCTTTTCAATGGAATTTAATTGGTTATCAAAAGAAAGTTGAAGTTGATATACAAGGCATACCATTTATTGGATATACTGATTTTCAGTTTGAAGACAAGAACTCAAAAGAGGATTTTTTTATTGATTTAAAAACTTCTAAAACAAATCCCTTACAGATGTCTACATCTCACGCTATGCAACAATCAATCTATAATAGAGCGACTAATGCAAGGCAAATGCTATGGTACTTAAAAACGCCTACAAAGACCAAAGCACCAGAGTTTACTCAATTAGAATTATCAAGTTATGACCACTATATGAAAATATGTGAACATATTGTAAATGTGATGGGTAATTATTTAAAAACTGTTAATAGTCCAGATGATATTAAAAATTCATTAGTGCCTAACCCTGATAATTGGATTTGGAAAGAAGAAACAGTTCTAAATGCTAGAAAGGAAATCTGGGGATATTAACCAAATTTAAAAAATAGGTTTATTTTATAATCTATTTAATATAAAAATATAAACAAGTTAAATTGGAGAAAATAAATGTTTATAGATGAAAATTCAAAGCCTAAAGAGAAATTAAAAGCATGGTATCTTTTCACAGAAGATTTCATTGCAGGTACTCAACACCTTTCAAACGAGCAAATAGGAATATATATTAGATTACTTTGTTGGAACTGGAATAAAAGGTGTGCAGGATTACCAAGTAATAATATGACTATTTATAGAATTGCGAATTGTATAACAGATGATGAAAGGCAATCATGTAATATAATTATAAAAGAGTTTTTTATTCTTATTGATGACCATTATCAAAATGAAAGACAACTTCAAGAATATCTATATATAACAAGAAGAATAGATGCTTCTAAAGTCAATGGTAAGTTAGGTGGCAGACCAAAAAAACCTAGCCAAAACCCCCCTACCCCTACCCCTACCCCTAAACCTAAAACCACTAAAATAGATTATATTTCTCTTTTTAATACTTTTTGGGATAAAGTTTCTAATAAAGTAAGTAGAGGTATCGCAGAAAAGAATTATTTAAAGCTAGAAGAAGAATGGTTAAATAAGCCACAAGATTTAGCTATAATGTATAATAATTATTATAAATCTGTTGAAGATAAACAATTTGTTAAACAACCTGCATTTTGGTTATCAGCTAAAAAATACTTAGATGAAGCACCTAAAAAACAAGAAGAAATTAAAACTGACCAATATTCTATGAGATTAAAAGTATTTAAAGAAGCTGTAGATAATAAAAAAGGCAGTAGCTTTGCTCAGAAATATGCAAAACAACACCCTTATGACGTTCAAAGGGCTATTAATGAGGGGCATTTTACAAGGTCAGACGCCATTGAGTATTTAGATATGGGGAGTTGGGTATAATGATGAGTTTAATTAAAGGTTATACGACTGTTTTTCAATGTATTGGCGATGCTTATAGGCAAAAAGATATACAAAGATTTTATTATGGTTATCAACTCTGCATAAGGGCTAAAACTAATATGAAAAACTTGCATAAATATCTTGATAATAGGTATAATTTTAAAAGAGGTGAATGTTTTAAAATGTTAAAAGAAGCTAGAGGATATAAAAAATGAGTAGGCAACACAATATAAAATCAAAATATATTGAACTAACAAACATATATAAAGAATTTAAAAATAAAAAACCTACAGAAGAAGAAACTGAAAAATTTGAAGATGTACCAGAAATATTATCTGAAAAAGATAGAGAGGGAAGCTATAAAAAAGCAAGTTATATGGAATTTTATCAAAGATTAAAGTTTTTTATTGATACAGAAGAACAAGTTCAGCCATCAGGTATGGTATCTAAACACAAAGATTATGTAAGGTAAAAGGTTAAAAATGGATATTCAAGAAATAGAAATAGATAAATTAATCCCATATCACAATAACCCTAGAAAAAACCAAGATGTTGATAAAGTTGCAAGTTCTTTGTCTGAATTTGGCTTTCAACAACCAATAGTTGTCGATAAAAAAATGGTTGTTATTGTTGGTCATACTCGATTATTAGGTGCTAAAAAACTAGGAATGAAGAAAGTACCAGTTTTAGTTGCTGACTTAAGTGAAGCTAAAGCAAGAGGTTATCGTATTGCCGATAATAGAATAGCTGAAGATGCAAATTGGGATTATGACTTATTAAAACTTGAAATAGATTTGCTTAAAGAAATAAACTTTAATATCAATGAGTTAGGGTTTGAAGAACAAGAACTTGAAACAATAATATTTCAAAATAATCACGATTCACGAGATTGGCTAGATACTGAAGAACATTGGCAAGATATGCCATCTTTTGAGCATCAAGACCAATCACCACATAGAGCATTAACAGTTAATTTTGTAAATCAAGATGCCGTAGATAAATTTTTCCAATTAATTAAACAAGATTACACAGAAAAAACTAAATATATATGGTTTCCATCTATTGAAAAAAGAGTAGTTAAAGATAAGTATTATGAAAACTAATCAATTTCCAATTTATATTCCATCAAAAGGTAGAGCCGATACAAGATTAACAGCAAAAGCTTTAGAAGAAATGAATGTTCCATATACAATAGTTGTAGAAGAACAAGAGTACTCGCAGTATGCGAAGGTTATAGATAAGAAAAAAATATTAGTATTAGATAAGACCTATCAGCAAGATTACGATACATGCGACGATTTAGGCGATAGTAAATCAAAGGGACCTGGACCTGCTAGAAATTTTATATGGCAACATAGTATTGATAGAGGTTATAATTGGCATTGGGTTATGGACGACAATATAAAATGTTTTAGACGTTGGCAAAATAACTTAGAAATAAAATGTACTGATATAACACCATTTCAAGTTATGGAAGATTTTGTACTAAGATATAAAAATATAGGTATGGCAGGACCAAATTATACATTCTTTGTTATAGATAAATGGGGACATCAATATACACCTTTTACAGTTAATACTAGAATTTATTCATGTAATTTAATAAGAAATGATTTACCATTGCCAGATAGGTGGCGAGGAAGATATAACGAAGATACAGATTTATCATTAAGAATATTAAAAAAAGGGTGGTGTACAGTTCAATTTAATGCTTTCTTACAAGAAAAAGCTAATACACAAACGCTAAAAGGTGGAAATACAGACGAATTTTACGCTGAAGAAGGTACAATTCCCAAATCTAACATGCAAATGAAATTGCACCCAGACGTTACAAAGCTCGTGTGGAGATATGGTAGGCATCATCATTATGTAAATTATAATAAATTTAAAAAAGAAAACAAATTAGTATATCGTGAAGATTATAAAAGAAAAAAAGGAATTAATGAATATGGTTTAAAATTAAAAAAATTAAATAATTAAAATATACTTTTACTCAAAGGGAAAAAGAGGATTATGGCAAGACCAAAGAAATATCAAATTGATACTGTTCAATTACAGAAATTAGCAACATTAGGTTGTACAAATAAAGAAATGGGAGATTTTTTCGGTTGTTCAGCAGATTTATTAGAAAAGAGTTATTCGGAATTTCTGATAAAAGGGAGGGCAGAACAAAAAATGAGATTGAGACAACTACAATGGAAAGCATGTGAAAGTGGAAATGTAACAATGCTTATATTCTTAGGAAAGAATATGTTAGGTCAGCAAGATAGAATTGAAGAAACACAATTAGATGAACCATTGCCTTGGACTAACTAATGCCATTAACTAAACCTCAAACAGAAGTTATTGAGAATAAATCAAGATTTAGAGTGTTAATAACTGGTAGAAGATTTGGCAAAACATTTTTAGCAATAAATGAGTTAGCTAAGTTTGCAAGTCAATCAAATAAAAAAGTTTGGTATGTTGCTCCTACTTATAGACAAGCTAAACAAATATGTTGGAATGAACTCAAAGAAAGATTAGTTGACCATAGGTGGGTTAAAAACATCAATAATAGTGATTTAACTATAACTTTAAAAAACAATTCAAGGATTACATTAAGAGGTGCTGATAACGAGCAATCTTTACGTGGAGTTGGGCTTGATTTTATTGTTCTTGATGAATTCGCAGATATACATAAAGAAGCTTGGTATGAGGTATTAAGACCTACATTATCAGATACTGGAGGACATGCTCTTTTTTGTGGTAGTCCTAGAGGATTTGGAAACTGGTCTTATGAACTATTTAAACAAGGAGAAACTAATAAAGATTGGTCTTCATTTAAATATACAACCTTAGAGGGTGGGCAAGTTGCAGATGACGAAATAGAGCAAGCCAGACAAGATTTAGATATAAGAACATTCCAACAAGAGTATGAAGCAACATTTGTTAATTATTCTGGAATGATTTACTACAATTTTAATAGACAAAAGAATATAATAGAAAAATATAGTAAAGATTCAGCAGTTTTACATATTGGATTAGATTTTAACGTAGACCCTATGAGTGCTGTAGTTTGTATTATACTACAAGAAACAATTATGGTTGTTGATGAAATACAAATTTATTCTTCAAATACTCAAGAAATGTGCGAAGAAATTACAAATAGATACAATAATAAAAAAATAATAGTTTATCCAGACCCTAGTGCTAGACAAAGAAAAACGTCTGCAGGTGGATTTACTGATTTAAGTATCTTGAAAAATGCAGGATTTGATGTAAAATGTAAAAATACAGCACCTTTAATTAGGGATAGAATTAATGCAGTTAATTCAAAACTTAAAAATGTTAATGGAAAAAACAATCTGTTTATTGTTAAATCTTGCAAAAATGTGATTAAAAGCATAGAAAGACAGATATATAAAGAGGGTACTCACATTCCTGATAAAGATAGTGGTTATGACCATATGAATGATGCTCTAGGTTATTTAGTAGAATTTAACTTCCCACTAAGACGGAATTTTGTAGCAAGCCCAGTTAAAAGGTGGAGTTGATGAACAAAGAAATCTTACAAGCTAAACATGATTTATGGCACGCTAACATATCTAATTGGGAATTTTATATAAGAAGTTATTTAGGTGGGAATGATTATAAAAATGGATATTACCTTCATAGATATGTTTTAGAAAGCCCAGAAGAATATGATTCAAGAGTAAGGCATACACCAGTAGATAATCATTGTAAAAATGTTGTTCAAATATATACAAGCTTTTTATGGAGAGTGCCACCAACAAGAGAATATGGTGTATTAGATGGCGATTTACAATTACAATCTTTTATAAAAGATGCAGATTTAGATGGTAGGTCATTTGATACTGTCATGCGAGAAGTACAGATGAACGCCAGTATTTATGGTAATTGTTGGGTTATATTAGACAAACCACAATCTAATGCAAAGACTAGAGCAGAAGAACTGGCTCAAGATATTAGACCTTATATTTCAATATACACTCCAGAAAACATTGTTAATTGGAATTATAAAAGGTCAGCTAGTGGCAGATTTTATTTAGATTTATTAGTTGTTATTGAAGATATTAATTCAGAAAGGGCAATTATAAAAGTTTTTACTGAACAAGCCATAATGACATATGAGTTTGAAGAATATGATAAAGAATACACAGATAAAGAACCTAAGTTATTAGAGGAAATTCCTAATCCAATAGGAACTATTCCTGCTGTTAATGTATATAATCTTAGAGGTAATAAAAGACCGATTGGTATTAGTGATTTAGCAGATGTGGCACATTTGCAACAATCTATTTATAATGATTATTCAGAAAAAGAACAATTAATTAGATTAGCTAATCACCCAAGTTTAGTTAAAACACCTAATGTTGAAGCTAGTGCAGGTGCAGGAGCAATTATAGAAATACCAGAAGATTTAGATTCAGCCCTAAAGCCTTATATAATACAGCCTAGTGGTCAAAACTTAGATGGCATTATGAAGTGTATACAAACTAAAGTAGATGCTATTGATAGAATAACTCATATGGGTTCTGTTAGAGCAACTGGTTCACAGATAGCAAGTGGCATAGCATTACAAACAGAGTTTCAATTATTAAATGCTAGGTTATCAGAAAAAGCAGATTATTTAGAAAACGCTGAAGAACAAATCTGGGATTTATTTGCTAAATGGCAAGATAAACAATGGGACGGCTCAGTAAATTATCCAGACACATTCGATATTAGAGATTGGGCTAACGATTTACAATATCTACAAATGGCTAAAGCATCTGGCATTAAATCAGAAACCTTTAACAAAGAAATAGATAAGCAAATAGCAGAAGCAGTAATAGATGATAACGAAACTATGAAAACTATTAATGAAGAA